>MDTG01329275.1_pt1 | contig 11658 bp, 12 predicted proteins | sample 811421 | NCBI WGS metagenome assembly MDTG01 (sample SAMN05326645, study PRJNA326480) | marine metagenome | isolation source: seawater | place: Pacific Ocean: South East | collected 2011
AGTTCTCGAGCAAAAAAAATAAAAAAAAAATTGAATTGAAAGTGAATCATTTAACATTGTAATCTGAGATGACTCAACATAGACATGGGAACAATCGTCAGTATGATGATCGATGCATAAAAAATACTACCTATGATTGTGAATTTTTTTAAATGATCCTTTGGTGGTCTTTCATAACTGATTGGTTTCAACCACATAGTAGGCAAGGATATCGGTGTTCCATGCATTTTCCATTCACACTGTTCAATGTGATCATACCATGCCATGAGTATATAAAAGAACAATGCAAGAGCAAACGGGAAATAGATCCATGTTGCCACGTGTTTCATATAGTACTGGAACGCTATCTTACTGTCTCTTTTCATATAATCTGGCTGATTGTTTTCTACATCGTTATCCAGTACGACCGCTGCACATGTATCTTTGAATTGTGGATATTGTACAAAAACCCAGTCAGATACATAGTACCCGATGACACATACTGATGCTATTCCAAGTGCAGCAATGAATGACAAACGCGAATGTTTGCATGCATACAAACGATTGTAAATGAAATGTATAACCAAGACAGATACTGAAAATACAATCGCAGAGGATATATACATCACATTACGATGATCATGACTTTTTCTTAGCACTATATTGGCGTAATAAATTGCAACAACCACTGATGCTAATACTAGACATTTTACATTGAATAAATTTTTCATTTTTAAATGTATGTATATAATTAATTGGAATTGTTACAAATTGTACAAGTTGAGTGACATCTATTTTTTTGTATTATTATAAATAAACATGGATCCAAAAATTCGCAAAATCCTTCTCGTGATTGGTATTATCGTCGTTGTTGTTCTTATTACTGCTGGTATTGTTGCACTTGTAAATCCACCTAAGGATTATCAAGAATGGTTAGACAATGAAGCGGTAGACGAAGAGGGTAACTGGTATCAAAGTTTAAGGAGTGGAGATGGATTTCAAAACGCAGTAATCAACTGGGTAGGAAGTAAAATTGGTTATAAAGTTGGAGAAAATAACAAAACATGGGATGCAGCATTCAAACCAGACGAAGGTACTTATGCTGAAAGATTTGGAAATTATTTCGATTCATCTATCAGTGATGACATAGAAATCAATGAGAATGTTGATAACGTTGTTCGTAAATTTACCGTTGGTGATATAAGGCAATTCATTTGGGACGAAAACAAGGATACCCGAACTTTCGACAGAGCCAATTTCTATTCTAACATGGAACAATTATCTTAAATATCAAAATTAGAAGAGAAGAAATATAATCTAGGTAAAATATGTCTAAAAGAATACACATACCGAAATCGTATAAACAATATTTATATGAAAAACAGAATGGTAGATGTAATTCATGTTGTTGTGAACTGGAAATAACAGCACAATGTGATCACAAAAGACCGTTATGGGCACATGGATCCAATAGAATACATAATCTACAACTACTATGTTGTAACTGTCATGCTCGTAAAACGTTACACGAGTCGAAATTAATACCTAAACGTATAAAAAATACCTCAATGGTTCAATGTAAAATATGTAATATTATATTTTCAATGTATTTCGATCATATATGTCCTGAATGGAAGGATGTTACCAATTATGACTGTCCTTTATATTTAGATTAGTTTACACCCATTTTTGTTTTATGAACAATGCAAATAGTAGTATCCATACAATGACTGAACTAATGAATGGTAATGCAAATGACTTTGAGTTTGTATCTGTGAACCACCATACTAATACAAACAGAGACCACACAATATTTCCTTTAATGACTGCCATTGTAAATTTAGGACTTTCAGAACCGGAATGACTCAAGATACAAGTGATAATTAAATACAGAAACCCTAGTGGTTGTGCAGCATAGAAATAGGCACTTTTGTTCACTGACCATTTTTCTAACAATGTTGCAAAAATACCAACAGAAAAACCAGCAACGACTGCATGTTTTAGAAATGTATTTACTAAATCCATATTTATTCTTATTCAACTATTTTTTTACTTATTTTAATCGAAGTCTCATTCCTACATTTATTGTTCTAAGTTCTTGTAACATAAGTTTAAATGCATACGGACATTGTAGTTCATCAATTTTGTTTTCAGGGTCACTCCTACATGTTGCATTTGCACAGTATGGTTTATCGAATAGTGAATTTCCGTATGACGTATCATGTGGTGGTATTGCAATTTGTCCGCAAGTTCTACACACATACATTTTGTACAAGTCTGAACTGTATAGTAATCTTTCTCTTAAAATTTCACTTGAACCATGTGCGATAACACAATCACGTTCCATTTCTCCAAATCGAAGACCTCCACCTGGATGTGAAAAATAAACAAAAAAAATTAAAAAAAGTTGGTGGAGATAAAAAAATAAAAATAAAATACCTTTGGATCTTCCTTCGACCGGTTGACGAGTGAGCGTCTGTAATTTTCCGATCGTCCGAGCATGAAGTTTATCCACCACATGATGTCTAAGTTTTTGATAACAGCATGGACCAATAAACATTAATGCCTTTAATTTTTCTCCAGTCTTACCACAATACATACGTTCTTTACCCATCTTTTGAAACCCAACAGAGTGTAATGCTTTACCAATTGCATCCACAATACCTTTTTGGAAGGGTGTTCCATTACCAAATTTCCCAGTCATTGCTGCTGCCTTTCCATGAACCATTTCTATTAATTGTGCAATAGTCATTCGACTTGGTACACATGATGGATTGATAAGAATATCAGGAATGATTCCATCAACAGTTCGGGGTAAATCCTCAGGTGGAAGACAAATCCCTATCGTACCCTTCTGTCCATGCATACTACAAAATTTATCACCAGTCTGCGGAACACGGTAACTTGATAACTTTACTTTGACAATCTTAGTACGATCACGATTTATTGTTTCTAGTACTTTGTCCACACGTACAGGATAATCATTCGACCATAATTTACTACCATCACGTTTCATGGTCCCACCTGTATCAGGATCATTTACTTCAATTGTCTGACCAATAACGGCTTCGTTTTTGTTAATTATTTTTCCTACAATTGGTAAACCATTATCACGTATGGAATCATAATTTGTCGATTTAAGACCAACACAATTTGATTGCATTTGTGGATTTTCAAACGAACATTTGTCAAGAGATGTGTTTGAACTATCTTTTACAGTAAACGAATGTGTAGAATGAAACAATCCTCTGTCGATTGCTGCTTGATTGAACACGATAGAATCCTCCTGGTTGTAACCATTTTGAGGTGAAATACAAACAATCACATTTGTAGTAGTGGGCATCAATTGTAAATCATAATTACATAACGTTCGTACGAGTGGTTTTTGTGGATAATGTAATGTATATGATTGTGTATCCATTCTTTTGTTGAAATTCATACATGCAACTCCTTCTGATTGTTTACACATAGTGGATTCATATATATTTCTTGGTGCTTGATTATGATTCAGATGACATATTTGACTTGCACAGTGACCAAGTTCTACACTTGGATGAATCAAAAGGTGGGTATGTTCAGGAGTGACATCAGCTGGAACACTTGCAATTAATAAGTTGTCTTCTTCACATTTATCAACAAACTCAATACATCCACAATCCATCAGATATTCCCATAATTCAAAGGTTTGATGTATCTGTGTATATTCATACATGATTTTCGCAAACTCGTTTAATTTTGATGCAACCAATAATGGTCTAACTAAACAATCTGCATCGGAACATATGATGATATCCTTTTTATGTTTTGTAATTGATATGTATTTACCGATCACTTGCATCCTTCTAGCATTTCTGAGTTGAAACACTATTTCATCTACTAATGTTGGATCACGAATGCAACATATAACGATACCATTTACCCATATCATTGGAAGTGTCGAACATGGATCAAAGGGGGTGACATATTCACTGAAACGTATGTGTATCCATTTTATAATGATATCTGCAGGTATGAGTTGTCTAACAGTAGCTACCATACTAACAGCTTTCAAAAGTCCGCAAGATTGACCTTCCGGTGTTTCAAAACAACAGAAGATGCCTCTATGTGATGTATGTAATTGACGTATTTCTGTACGTTTACCGTCGCGACATGATGGCGTATTACATCGTCTAATATGACTAATGATTGATAGTTTATTCATTCGACTGAGTAGTTGTGAAATACCAACTTTCAATGTTGAGTTATTTTTTGAAACACTCCAATTACCTGTACTCATACTGTATAACAATGCAGAAGTGATTTGACGGTTATCAACTATTTCTGCGATATTGATGAATTTACCGGATAATACATTTTTCATCAAGGTTCCTCGAATATATTTCAAGAACTTTCTGTAAAGCTGTCTGAATAACAGTGATAACATAGTACCACAAGAGTGAACTCGTTTGTTTTTGTAGTTGTCGCGATCATTGAATTGTTCCTTTTTGAAGTATACTTTCACAACCCTAACAAGCATTCTACACAAAAAATGTATCTTTTTCCATTTCACGTCATCTGAATTATCAAGTCCAATATGGGGAAACACTTCATTAATCAATAAATGTTGTATATATCGTTTTCTCTGTTCCATGTTTTTTGATTTTGTACCCAACTGACCAATTGAATTATAGAGATCATCCAGGTGAGATTGATCTGATGATTGAATGATTTGTTTTACAAATTCCATTATTTTGATTCTATCTGGATCATCGTGAAAGTTGTTTTCAATAATTGTATATACTGTCTCATACAATTTAGAAATTTCCATCGTTTCATCATCTAAAAGAAACCGTAACAATGTTAAGAAATCAATGGTTGTAGTCAAGAATGGTAATTCAATAACAATATTAGGTGTCATATTTTTTCGTTTCATCATTAAAAACATTTTGATAGTTGATGTTGATCGCAATTTGGATTCATGTACACTACGACACTCACAGTGTATCAATGTATTTCGAGCAGTTGTTTCAAATACAAATATACAATTCTTTCTAAGTGACTCTTGTAAAATAATACAACGTTCATTGCCACGAATAATAAAGTAACCTCCCTGATCTTCTGTACAAATGTCACCAACAACAGCATCATTGTTTACATTACAAACTACTGATTTTACCATAACAGGGACCAAAAACAAGGGTACTTCTCTATAGATTCTTTCATTTGTAAGTTCTTCTTCTTCGGTTTCTTCATTTGTAGTATATGTTTTATGTAAAATATCAGCAAACACAGGTGACATATAGTTCAAACCTCTGCTAAGACATTCATGTGGGAGTACAAGGTGAGTTTCCCCGTTCGTTTCAGAATGAACAGGATACCCGACAACCACTCGTCCAAAATCCAATGTATGTCTTTCATTTTTGACATTGCATGTGAAATTTCGGTATTCATCAATGATTCGTTTGATGTCATATTTTACAAATTGATTGTATGATTCTAATTGGAATGTGGAATATGGTACATGTCTACTGTGACTGTTTAAAATCAGTTCTAAAAATGACTGAGATTCTATGATTTCTTGCCATCCTGGAGTTTGTGGTTCCATAATTCTTTTTTGATTGATTTTGCAAAATTGTTATATGTGAGTAAAAATTTACAGGTAATACACCAACAAGTTGTTACCAATAGTGATGTAGTAAGTGTAGTAGTAACAATAATTACAAACATTTCGTTTATATAATTGAAACATATTTATAATTGTTATAAAAAATACCAAAATGGGAATATGTATAAGTAAGAAAAATAAGTATATATTATTTGAGAGCAGGATATATTCGAAGGAAGAAGTTTATTGTACCGATAACGAGTGTCCTATATGTCTGTTATGTCCAAGTGAAAATAATGATGAATTTATATTAACGAGTTGTCGTCACATGTTTCATAAAAAATGTTTACAAGAATGGTCGAATGTAAGAAAGGTGTGCCCCACATGTAATACAAAACTATGATCATACAACCTTTTCCTTACTAGTTAACTCGATTTCTTTTTGTTTTGATTTCGATTCTAAACAACAACATGCGTCTATTTTGAAATTATCAGCTATGGTAATACAACACAACGTACAACATGATGTAAAAATTACACACGTTGATACAGATCCACAACAACCCATTTTATTTACTTTCTTTTTATATAAATACTATATTTTTTTGTATTCTAGGAATAAATACAATAAGAAGATATATTATGTACTCAAAAAAAAAGACAGACAAACATACTGATTTCCTACAAAGCCATAAGAAAGAATTTTTTGCAAAGAAACGTATACGAGATTTGAAAAAGGAAATAAAGACACTCACTTGTAAAATTCAAGACAATAGTGGAAAACGGTGGTTACAACACGATGTCTCTGCACTACAACGGGAACTTGATAACTGTAGAAAAACTTTACAATCATTTACAAGTGGTACTGCAAAACAGGAGTATGAAACATTACTAGATCGTTATCGTGAATGTGAAATAATTACAAAGAATGACGAAAGTGGAGTAATTGGTACATCGAGTGTTTCCTATAACAAACGTGCGCTAGAACAAGAACTTAGAGAACAAATCGATCAAAAATTCAAATGTAAACGAAATAAGTGTGATAGTGTACCTGTTGAGAGTATTAATGGTGGAGATGTTTGTGAAAATTGTGATTGTAATATGAATATAATTATGTCTCAAGCATTGATGGTTTGTCCGCAATGTTCGATGACACGTATGTACATACAAAATACGACACAAAATATAGCCTACGGTACGAATGTCATTTATCAAAATTTCAGTTACAAGAAGAAAAATCATTTCAATGACAATCTTCAATGTTTTCAGGCAAAGGAGATCATCAATATACCGGACGAAGTGTTTTCTCAAATCATGGATATATTGTATCGTCGTGGAATCAAATTGAAAGATGTTACTCAAAATATTGTATTAAAAATATTGAAAGAGTTGAAGTTACGAAAATACTATGAACATATGCCAAAGATAACTGCATTATTAACTGGTGTATATCCTCCTCGGTTTACTTTGGAACAGGAGTCGTTTGTGAAACGAATGTTTGATGCATTACAAGAGCCGTTTGAACTTCACAAACCTCCTGATCGTAAAAATTTCCTAAGTTACAATTATGTTACATTGAAAATGGTTCAATTGTGTGGTTGGGACTATTTTTTGAAATATTTGGATATTCGAAAACTAAAAGGAAGCGATAAAAGATTAAAACAGGATGCAATATTCAAAAAATGTTGTGAGACGTTGGGTTGGGAGTTCATTGAAAGTGTTTAATTTTTTTTATTGACTATAATATAAATAACCATATATTTTTGTTAAAATGCCAAACCACTTGAAAAAAGCCGAACGATACCGACGCAAACTCAGCAACTTGTTGACAAAGTATTACGAATCCGAACTTTCTGGAGGCCAATCATCCGGTCAACTCATCAATAACTTGACTGCTGGAGAAAAACAAGCTCTTCTTCATACTAACCAGAAGAGAAACTATGATATTCTCGCTCAAGCATTTACTATGAAGGTCGATAACTAAATTAGAATGCTTTCGTAGACATAGTTAAAATAATTACCGATAAAATTGATAAACCTAAACCTATCATTTGTACTTTTGTAAATTTATCTTCAAACCATATTGACCCTACTACAATTGTTGATATCATCACTATTGGCGTATACAATGCCGACAATATCGCTGCACTATCCACTTGTTGTAAAATCGTAAACAATGCTATTCCAATGATTGCTCCTGATACTCCAGAGAATGCACTCAACTTCCACACTTTCGATTCTACTTTCGGATGATCCTTACGTGTTAATAAGTACCAGACGATTCCAATCAAAATCATTGTAATCAATGTAAATAAAAAACGCAAAAACGCAAAATGTAATCCATTACCAATATGTTTAATTGCAACAACATTGTTGTTTGATACAAATGCAGATACGATACCAAGGAACAATAAAATAAAAATCAGGTACCAATGGTTCATCGAATGTTTCTTTCTTTATACAATTGAAATAAAATATTTGGTAAATAATAAAATTAAAATTAGAATGGGTTTGTTTGATAAAATTAAAAAAATATTTCGTAGTTCTGTAAGGGATTCAGAAGGTAACAACATTCCTGTAGAAGGTGTTGGTGTTGTGATACCAGAGAGGGACGTACCAGGTGGATGCAAACCGTTCAACCTTTATGAAACATACCGTCGTCGTTATCCTGATCGTGTGGATTTACAAAAGGGTATCAAAGTTCAAACAACAGATGGAAAGGATATTTGGATTCCTCGCAAAGATGCATATGTTTGTCCAAGAAAATTATATGAAACAATATTATCTCCCCGAACTGAAATCTATGCTCAACCAACGGAAAAACCACATGCTCAACCAACGTTGAAAACAATACAGGATGTACCGTTTATGAAACCAATTGTCCAAATAGAAGAAGCCAAACGCAGAGAAGAAGAAGAAGCTCAGCGAAGAGAAGAAGAAGAAGCCAAACGCAGAGAAGAAGAAGAAGCCAAACGCAGAGAAGAAGAAGAAGCACGATTAAAAGCAGAAGAAGAAGCACGATTAAAAGCAGAAGAAGAAGCACGATTAAAAGCAGAAGAAGAAGCACGTGAAAAGGCTGAAAGAGAAGCACGATTACAAACAGAAGCAGTAAGAAGGATGCAAACTTTAGTAAGAGAACGAGCACGTAAAGTAGCAGCAGCAAAAAAGGTACAAGCAGTCATTCGTGGACAACAAATAAGAAACGAACAAAAAAGACGTCAAGCAGCAGCAAAAAAAATACAGAAAGCAAGACGGGAAGCAAGAGAAAGGGAAGCGTTCGAAAAACACATCAACATGCTCAACATAAACAAAAACGTTACATCTGTTGGTAATGACAGTGTTATTTATACTCCAACAAACCAAACTCGAAACAGAAGAAGCAGCCCAAACCTTAGCACGTCAGGTCAAAAGGCGAGAAGAAGTAAACAAAGAAAAGAACTACAACAAATAAATGCAATTGAGAAAAAGATAGATAATTTAACAAAAAGATTAGATTATGAACAAAATGAAAATACACAAAGAGATATTCGAAGAGAACTAAGGAGTCTGAAAAAAAATCTGGAAGAACTAAGAAAAAACAGTGAATTTGTTTATTCACGAGGGCGTAAAGATATCAAAATGAGAAGAACAAGTCCAGCAATTCCAGTTAATTTATCTTTTGCATCCCCATCTCCATCAAAAGAAGTAAAAGGATCGGAAAGAATAGCGAATAAGGGGGAATTAGAAAAACAATTAGACAAATTAAGAAAAGAAAAGGACGAGTTGTCTAACTCTGATGAATATGAAAACGTATCTAAAGAATACGCAAAAGCTTTTGCTCAATATAAACAATCTAAAACTGAAGAAAATGAACAAAGATTAAATGAAGCTAGAAATAAACTAGAGGAAGTAAACGGAAGATTAGTGGAATTGCAAGAAAAAATAGCAGCTCTAAATGAAAATCGAGGGAAAACAAACCGTGATCTACAACGCCTTGGAGGTGGTTTATCGGGTATAATTGATGAGAATGGTATGTATTATATCGATTCATCCAGTGAAGACGAGTGGAATAGTGGAGACGAGTGGAACAGTGACGAAGAGTAAAGGGTAATTGAATATTAAAAATATGTATTTAAATGTCTATACATTGTTGTATATGTATCAGTAGGTGTTGAATAAATAGTTCTGTATTCTGTGCAATCGTAGTATATTGTTGATTCATATACGTTTCAATTTCTAAATCCATTTCTTTCATTCTAGTTTTCAAGTGTACATATCTAAATATCCATATTTCTAAGTCACCTAATAATGTATGTTCATCACATTGTGTTTGTATCCATTGTAGTATATCATCTTCATTCTGTATTGATTTCTTTTGAAAATAATTGACAACTTCTTTTTGTATGATTGACATCAGGCATGTTTGTACATGTTCTTGGGGAATATAAAAAACGCATCCATGTTTTGTTTGTTTTATTCGTTTAAGTATGGCTTGTTCGGATATTTGTGAAGGTCCCGATTGCAAGGAGTCCAAGTTCCACCATTGTTTGTGTTCATCCTGTTTGAATGTCCATATATGACCAGTATTAAATACCATAATTGCAGGAAAATAGAGTTTTGATTCTAATATTTCCTGTTCATGAAATCCTGATGTACCAATTGGCGAGCAGAATGCACATAGGTTTGTTTCCTGTTCAATGATATAACTTACTAGCATCAATCCATTGGATTCTACTCGATCAAATTCGGAGCAGTTACTGGGTTCAGTAAGAAAGTATTCTGTATCAAATTTTGTGGCATATTCTTGCAATGACGACGGTGTAATAGTTTGTTTACCAAGTAAAGTATTAATTGAATGAATTCTACAGTTACCTCCTTGTTGTTTTTCAAAGTACATTTTCTATAGTACGAATAATTTATTTCTGATACAAATGAACTGTGTATGACGATCCGAATCCAAAATCTGCGAGAGTTGTTTGGTCCATCATCCATTGAATATCTTCTCCGACATTGACTGCGACACCATTTCCAGTTACAATACGATAATTGAATCGATCTGAATGGTACTGATTAACTTTTTGTGCCCATAGTTTGAATACATTTGCGGACATGTCGGAGCTGGTATTATCTCTGACAACATATCCAACTAATGTCCATTCCCCTTTTTTCGTTTGAAACATGGTCATAACTCCCATAGTGTTACCATCATCAATTCCTTTGGACCATAATTTTTGTTGATTGACGCAATCTCCTCCGAAAACCGTTGGATGGTTTGTAATTGACCATGTTGAACAGTATGGTTGGGTTGTTGGTTTTTGAATACATTTATCGAATGTTGTTGTCTCTGTTGTTTTTGGAATTGTTTGTGTGTCTGTACTTATTGTATCAGTCGTGTTTATTGTAAATTTTTGAACGAAAAAACTTTCTAGATCTTTGTTGTTCATTGTTTCGCGACTGTTTTTTTTTATTATGTGGACATATTTTTGCGTAATGTCCCAGACGTTTACATTTTATACACATTTGTATTGGGCAATTTTTTTTCGAATGTCCGTTGCACATGCAGTTGAAACAAGAAAATGTGTTTTGATCATGAACTAATTTAGTATCCATGATGGAATTTCGTTTTTGAACACTACAGCTGTTAATAAGACTGAAACCATCAAATTTCCATTGTAATCCATTCTCAATTTCAGTTATTTTGTGTTTCAATATTTCGTTAGTAGAAACGACACGAGACCAGTTTTCATGTAAAGGTATTTCATTGGTCAGTATTGGATCGCATTGTTCATGTGTGGATTGTGGTGTAGTGTTTGAATCTGCCATGAGATATTTTTTTTTTTTAAATTTAGGAGCTACAAAAAAAATAAAAAAAAATTAATCAAATGATGATACCACTAAAAAAATATTACACAATAAAACAAAAAGCAAAACAAAACTACAAATCAAATTATGACTACAGCTGAAGAATTCATTGTCCTTGAAGGAGAAGCCTCACCAATTGAGGGAGGTGCCAAAAAGCGAAGACGTCGCCGACGCAAGAGTAAGCGCAAGAGCCGCAAGGGCCGTAAGAGCCGAAGCCGAAGCCGAAGCCGAAGACGTGTTAGTGGTGGTAAGAA
>MDTG01057171.1_pt1 | contig 11657 bp, 12 predicted proteins | sample 811421 | NCBI WGS metagenome assembly MDTG01 (sample SAMN05326645, study PRJNA326480) | marine metagenome | isolation source: seawater | place: Pacific Ocean: South East | collected 2011
AGAGGAACGCCTTGCCGAAGAAGCACGTCTCGCTGAAGAGGAACGCCTTGCCGAAGAAGAACGTCTCGCCGAAGAGGCACGCTTGGCTGAAGAGGCACGCCTTGCGGAAGAAGCCCGCTTGGCCGAAGAAGCCCGCTTGGCCGAAGAAGCCCGGTTGGCTGAGGAAGCCCGCTTGGCCGAGGAAGCTCGCCTCGCCGAACAGGCTCAATTGGCTGAAGAAGCACGTTTGGCCGAAGAAGCCCGCTTGGCCGAAGAAGCGCGTCTAGCTGAAGCATCCCGCCTTGCAGAAGAAGCTCGGTTGGCCGAGGAAGCCCGCCTTGCTGAGGAGGCCCGGCTTGCAGAGGAGGCCCGGCTTGCAGAGGAGGCTCGCCTTGCCGAGGAAGCCCGCCTTGCTGAGGAGGCCCGGCTTGCAGAGGAGGCCCGCCTTGCCGAGGAAGCCCGCATCCAGGCTGAATTGGAAGCTGGCGAAATCGCGAAGCAGGCATATTGGGAGGGCCAAGACCTGCCCGATGAAGAGGCAAAGATTGTTCCAGACCTTCCAGCCGATGCTCTCCCCAATTCTAATTCAGGCAGGAGAAAATCAAGACGAGTCATCTTGTTTTTGGGCGCCTTACTCATTGGGGCCGGGGCTGCGGCTTACCTGTTGTTGTGAGCGAAGGAAAAGCAAGCCATTTTGAGCCATGACCGAAGACGGCTAACCATGCCTCTTCAAACTGGAGACTCCGCCCCGAACTTCACGCTGCCGAATGCAAACCCCGCCATCGGCGGCGACTCGCTGTCGTTTTCCGATGCATCGAAGCCGAACGGCACCCTCGTCGTCTTTGAATGCAACCACTGCCCGTATGTTGTGGCCAGTGTTGATCGCATGAATGCCATGGCCGAATCCTGCAAGGCAAAGGACATCGGCTTTGTCGGTATCAATTCCAACGATCCTGTCGTGTACGAAAACGACTCCTTTGAACACATGGTCAAGCGTGCAAAGGGCGGCATGCCCTATGCCTATCTTCACGATGCGTCCCAAGAGATTGCGCGCGCCTACGGTGCTAAGCGAACTCCAGAATTTTATCTGTTTGATGCGGCTCAACGTCTGGTCTATCAAGGTCGCATGGACGACAGCCCACGAAACCCGAACGACGCCACCACCTCCGAATTGGCCGATGCCATTGAAGCGATGCTCGGCGGGCAATCGCCTGCCATCGACTACACCGAATCAATCGGTTGTTCGGTGAAATGGAAGGCGTGATGTCAGTGGTAGGCTGCCGGCGTCAATGCGATTGGGACAAAAACATGGTCTGCCGTTCGTGCGGAATTGACTATTCCCCGCCCTCGGAAGAAGAGTGACGTCTCAGTATTGTTCCAAGACAAGTTCAGTGGTTGTGCTGGCTATTTCGTTGGGCGCAGCTAACCACATTTTATCGAGAAGAGCACGTAAGGCCATGGTGTCGTCCACGTGCACCAAGGCAACGAGGTCTGCTTCGCCCGAAACTTCGTAAACAATCTCAACGCCCTCCCACCCGGTGACTTCCGAAGCAAAGGAGCCGATTTCTGAACCCGGCGAGACCTTGATCCGAACAAGAGCTGTTAGGCCAACTCCACCTTCACGGATGGTGTATCCTCGAATAGTACCGTTTTCTTCCATGTTTCGAATGTGGGTGCGAACCGTTCGCTCGCTGGCTTCAACCTTGGAAGCAAGGTCAACATAGGACATCCGGCCGTTTTTTCGAAGTTGGGCAAGGATGGCTCGGTCAATTTCTGCAATTCGTGGCATGATTAGGGCTGGAAAAAGGAGTATTTGAATGAATTCCCGTCGTGAAACGGCCTAATGTGGCTGTTTTATAGCAAGAAAGCCCGCCCCTGTCAAGCCGAGCCATTGGGTCAATGTTCCACCCCGTTTCATTCAAGGAGCGTGTGCACCTCGCCGTGATGAGGGACTTTCATGACAGGACACATCTCAGGCCTCGACGCACGAATGGTACTGGACAGCAGAGGGCAGCCTACCGTTGAAGTTGATTGCTTTGTGGATGGCTCGCTTCTTGGTCGCGCCATCGTTCCATCCGGGGCTTCAACAGGAGCCTACGAAGCGCTGGAACTGCGGGATGGAGAGAACAACCTTTACCTTGGAAAAGGCGTATCGCAAGCCGTAAACAACGTCAAAGATCACCTGGAAGAAGCCTTAGTGGGTTTGCCCGTTGACGAACAGCGCATCATTGACGAAGTGATGATCGAACTCGATGGCACACCAAACAAAGCCAACCTCGGCGCCAACGCCATGCTTGGCGCCTCCATGGCATGCCTTCACGCTGGCGCAGCGTTCCATGAGTTGCCTTTATGGAAATATGTGGGCGGCGTTGCTGGGGGCTTGATGCCTGTGCCAATGCTCAACATCCTCAACGGTGGGGCGCACGCTGTTTCCAACGTGGATGTTCAAGAATTCATGGTTATGCCTCATGGTTTTGACTCGTTTGGTGAAGGGCTAAGGGCGGGCGTAGAAACCTATCAGGCGTTGAAAGCCGAGCTCAAGAAAGACGGCCTTCTCGGCGGTATCGGTGATGAAGGAGGATTCGCACCGAACCTTCCTGCCAACGAAGACGGCCTCAAATACATGGTTCGAGCCATCGAGGGCGCAGGGTATTCCACCGAAGAAATAGGCATAGCGCTTGACGTCGCTTCAACTGAATTTCTCAAGGACGACGGATACCACATGGAGGGGAGGGTCCTTTCATCCGATGACATGGTGGAAATGTACGGCAGCTGGCTCGATGAGTATCCTATTCTTTCCATCGAAGACGGTTTTGGCGAGGATGACTGGCGAGGATGGGCAGCGTTCACGAAAGTCTACGGGCATCGCGTTCAAACCGTCGGAGACGACCTCTTTGTAACCCAGTCAGAACGACTTTCCCAGGGCATTGAACTGGGTGCTGCCAACGCCATGTTGGTCAAACTCAATCAAGTTGGAACGGTAACTGAAACGCTTGAAGCCATGGACCTTGCATCCACCAACAACATGAACAACGTTGTGTCTCATCGAAGCGGGGAATCAGAAGATGTAACCATCGCTGACTTTGCAGTTGGCACACGAGCCGGTCAAATCAAAACCGGCGCTCCTGCTCGCTCCGATCGCGTTGCTAAATACAATCAATTGCTCAGAATATCAGAGGATGTTCACGAATACCGTTCCCCGTTCAACCGATGAATTTCGTCGTGCATCAAACAGTTACCGTATGCGACGTACATCGCTTTTCTATCTGGACAGCGGGTTGAACCTTCTCTCTGGTGGATGAGAACGTCACTGCCTCTCTGCGTTTGTGATGGCACGCAACTGTGAGCGCACCGTACCTTGACGTTCAGTATCGAGCGGATTTGGACTCTCGGCGGATAATCCATTGTTTCTTTCGGGTTCAAATCGCCCTTACAATGGTGAAAGTAGATGAACAAACAGTCGTTAGCAAAATGCATGGACTTTGCAGTGTATTCCCTTTCGTTGGTGGTGGGATTCTCGGGCGCCCGCTGGTTTACGGAGAACATTAAATTCCATTTGAGAACAACGAACGTGTGGCTACATCACTGGATTATTGCGTTTGCTGGGATGGTTGTGCTGTTCGGACTGGGTGTGGACAATCCGTGGGTCTGGGGTGGGTTCACCGGTGTTGCTCTGGAAGGGCTGCGCCGAGACAAATGGTCCATCGTTCGCAAGAAGAAGTGAACACAAAGAGGCAAGCAGGCGTTCCCGGGAAAAAACCGCGACTTAAGTACGGTAGCGAGTCGCAAAGGGCCATGAATCGTGCCCTAACGCTCCTCATGATCGCCTGCCTCAGTCTCTCCACCGTCGCTTTCAGCGCAAGTGCCGACGAAACCCAAGACATTCCCGCCAACGCTCAAGCCACCGGCGTTCACGACTCGCTTGTGGCAGCACTGGCTCATGCGGGCCTGGTAGAGACCCTCCAAGGCGATGGACCGTTCACGGTTTTCGCCCCCACCGACGCAGCTTTTGAAGCGGCTGGTATTGATTTGTCCACCTTTGACACCGACGAAGAGAACGAAACCCTCTCCGACATTCTTCTTTACCACGTTCTGGCCGGAGCCGTTGACTCCGCCAACGTCACTGACGGGCTGGTTGCTACGATGGTCAACGGAGACGACGCCACCTTCACAGTGGCGGACGGCGCCGTCATGATCAACGACGCCAACGTCACGACCGCCGACGTCGCCGCCAGCAACGGCATCATTCACGTGATTGACAAGGTCCTCTTCCCACCAGCCGACGAACCAGAACTGGTCGACATCGCAACGGTGGCCACCAACACCGGCTCCCACGACACACTTGTCGCAGCGCTGACGCACGCTGGCTTGGTCGAGACCCTTCAGGGCGAAGGTCCGTTTACGGTCTTTGCTCCAACCGATGCGGCGTTTGAAGCAGCAGGCATCAATTTGTCATCCTTTGATACCGACGAAGAAAACGCAACACTCACCGACATTCTCCTCTACCACGTGGTTGGAGCCAGCGTGAACGCATCCAGTGTTACCGACGGTATGACTGCCACCATGGTGAACGGGGACGACGCAAGTTTCACCGTTGTTGATGGCGTTGTGACCATCAACGGCGCCACCGTCACTACCGCTGACGTCATGGCCAGCAACGGTATCATTCACGTGATTGACACAGTGCTAACGCCACCAGCTGACGAGCCCGTTGTCGTCGATCCGTTCGATGGCGTCACCTGTGCTGCCACCGTAGGCATTGACTCATCCGGATACGCCTTCAGTCCAATGGTCGTGAACATCGCTGTCGGAGAAACGGTTTGCTGGTTGTGGGAAGAAGCAAGCATGCCCCACAACGTGAAAGAAATCACCGGTTTCAAATCGACAACTTACGTCATGAACGGCATCACCTCTGGAGCAGCAGCGGCCAACGTTGCCTTCCATCACACCTTCACGGAAGACACCACCTTCTACTATGCCTGTGAGCCCCACATCGGCTTGAACATGTTCGGCGAAGTTGTGGTCGGTGACGGCGGCGCTCCTGCTGCTACCAGCACTCCCCCGGAAAGCGAAGACACACCAGGCTTCGTCGTTATCCCGACATTGGTGGCCGTCGTCGCAGCACTTGCTTTGATGGGCCGACAAGGTCGAAACGATTGATGCCTTGTCCTGCCAACCAGTGCCTTCCACTGGGAACAAGCGGCCATTGGCCCAGAGAGGAACCTGTGCTCATCTCTGTGAGCAAAGCATGTCTTCCGAATCGTTGAAGTTTAAGCAACGAGGCAGAAAGAACACATGCGCCGACATTTGTTCCCGTTGGTCATGTTTCTTGTCGCTCTGCTCATGGTCAGGCAGGTCTATCCCTACGCTACCGGTTTGGAACCGACGGTTATCGACGGGTATGAGGTAAGCCAAGCTGCTTCTCAACTCGGCGGTCCAACGTGCCTCGTGTGGGCCAATACAACTCATCTCCTCGTGTGTGACCGCGACGGCGGGCAAATCATGGAGTTGAACATTGAGACCGACCAACGACGCACCCTCTTGGACGGCCTTGATCGCCCCCACGGACTTCTTCTTCACGAAGGTCAAGCCATCGTTTCGGAAGCGGGTCGCTTGAGTTCATTTTCCATTTCGGAAGCGGGTTTCTTCGAGTCACAAAACGTGCTCGTGTCGGGGATACCCGTTGGCAACCATCAGACCAACACCGTCGACGTGATGCCCAACGGGACATTGATTTGGCACAGCGGTTCGACGTGCAACGTTTGCGATGAGGATGACGTGCGCAACGCTGCTCTTCTTTGGGTGAATGCCACCACGGGAGATCACGGTGTGTTCGCCAGCGGAGTTCGCAACTCATTTGATGGTGCTTGGGTCGAAGGACACGGGTATTTCTTTACAGACAACGGGCGGGATTGGGAGGGCGATTACCCTCAGGAAGAATTGAATTTTTTGATTGAAGGGGCTGCTTATGGGTGGCCAGACGACGAGCCTGAGACCCCTGTTCCTGAGGGCACCATGGCGCCTGTTGGCCAATGGACGCCCCACACATCGATGAATGGATTGGACCTACGCCCAGTTCATTCACCGCTCCCCGGGCTTTCGCCCACTGAAGGTTTCACGCTTTACGCCACGGTCTATGGCTCATGGAACACGCTTCTCCCGCAAGGCCATGAAATTTTGAGAATTGATGTCTTTCCAGGAGACGAACCGGCCGCATATTCGACCGAAATTACTCGATTCGCCTGGGATGCTGGTACGCCATTACCGCTGGCATTTCATCCAGACGGTACGCTTTACTATGCGACGTTTGGAGGCGGCGGCACCCTGTTCAAGATCGACGCCTCCCCACAAGGCAATTGATGCAACCAACGATCAGGCCAACCGGAGAGCAAGGTCAGGAAGAGGCTCGTTTGGCTCAGCAAGCGAGCGGACATACCGAGCAACCGTGTGGCTGGAATGTTCCAAATCCCATGCATCCCCGCACCATTCCAGGTTTGTTTTGGGAGCGGCCTGTGTGGCCAATGAACCTTCAACGGTCCATACCGAGCATCCACTTCCGTCGCTCGATGCAACTTGTAGATACCATGGAGACGGGCCGTGGTTGTGGGAACTGACAAGGTGATGTCGCTGAACGTACCGTACGATGCAATCATCAACGATGTGAAGAATACCTGCCTCGTTCAACATCTCCAACACATCCTCATGCTCTGAACCGGGCTGAAACCACAGCAGCGGCAAATTGCTTTGTCCGTAGCGAACCATCAATTCCATCACGGCCTGTTTTGCTCGTTCAGGAGCAAGGAAAAACACGACGATTTCCGGGCTCATCGCTTCGTTCATGCTCGACCGGATTGGGCGGCCAAGAATGGCGCCTCCTGCATCTTTGGGGTGAATTGGAACGAGACGCCATCCCTTTCCGTCCAAGTCATGAATGGCTCGGTGAGCTGGTCGTTCTGGATTCAATCCGGCGCCCAAAATGTGAATGGATTGGGCTTCCCGAACCGTACCTTCAATCGCGGGGTGAGCGTCTCGAAGCATGGTTATGTTTGAGCGGTTTTCTTTTTCAATCACTGTTCAAGCCCCCGAAACAGCAGTATAAAAGCAATCTGAACTGTAAGTATTCCATGAGCAAATCATTTCTTTTGGTTGGTGGGAGCAGTGACATTGCCCGTCTTCTTGCTGCCATGCTTCTTGATGACGGACACACGGTCACCCTGCTCGCCCGAGACGCCGAACGCGTTGAGGAGTTGGTAGCGCGAGGAGCGGAACTTGTTGTCGGAGACGCCTTGGACGAAGCAATCGTTCAGTCGGCCGTCGCGCACGCTTCACAGCAAGGTGAGGCGGGCCTTTCAGGCATGGCTCATCTTGTCGGTTCTATCGCTCTGCGCCCACCGCATGCAACCAAGGTGGATGACTTTGAAGCCGTTCTTCAAACCAATCTTGTTTCGGCGTTTGTCGCCCTCAAAACCACTGGAAAAGCCATGCTCAAGCTTGGTACGGGACGAATGGTGTTCACTTCCAGCGTGGCCGGAAGTTATGGTTTGACAAATCACGAAGCCATTGCTGCTGCCAAGGGAGGCCTCGAAGCCATGGTCCGATCTGCCGCCTCCACGTATGCGGGACGAGGTTTGCGGGTCAACGCTGTTGCCCCAGGGCTTACAGAAACCCGTCTCGGAGCCACCGTGTTGCGTTCGGACGCCATTCGCGAGGCTTCTGTGGGCATGATCCCACTCAAGCGCATCAACGAACCAGAAGAAATCGCTCAGAGCATCCATTGGTTGCTGACCTCGGCACCCGACAACATGACCGGGCAAATCCTGCATCTTGATGGCGGCATGTCTGCATTACGAGGCTGAACCATGAACATCGCCGTCGTGGGTGGAGGGCTGGCCGGGCTAGCTGTTGCCTTGGGATGTGAGCAGGACGGTCATGACGTCTCACTGTTCGAAGCCTCCGATGCCCTCGGTGGTCGGATGAAAACCCTCCATGTGAACGGCCATCCACTTGACGCTGGGTTTCACGTCCTCCACACCGCCTATCCTTCACTCGCTCGGTGGATGGATGTTGGTGCTCTTGGAGGCAAACCAATGGATGCATGCACGATGACCATTCAACCCTCGACGGGCAAACGTCGTGTGTTGGGAGATGCTCTCCATGCCCCTCGCTATCTTTTCCCAACCCTTCGCTCGGTGGGTGTGAGGGACGGTTTGCGTTTCCTTCGCTGGCGTCTGGGAACGTCTGGTCGAGACCTCGAGCGTTCCATGGACGCACCAACGCCAACCATCAAACAGGGGCTGAAGCAGCGAAACTTCAGTGCTTCAACCCGGCGAGTGCTCGAACCGCTGTTTGCAGGAATCACCCTTGACCCCTCTCTTTCTGAACGCATGGCCTTTGCTAATTTTGCATGGGGGGCTATGTCACACGGTGAGATGATCGTGCCCTACGGGGGGATTGCAGCGGTTCCCAACCAACTTGCTTCGCGTCTCAAAACCACGACGGTTCACCTCAACACACGCGTCGAGAATGTTACAGCGACTACGGTGGATGCAAATGGAGAAACCATGCCGTTCGACCGCGTTGTCCTCGCCGTACCTCAACACGTTGCGCAAGAGGTTTTCTCGCCGCTTGATGGAACCCATAAGCCAGTTGAACGGTTGACAAGCACGGTCGCTTTCGTTACCAAAACTCCACCTTACAGCGAAGGGAGATTGCTGTTGAACGAGGAATGGGGGCAGCACGGTAACGATGTTCTTCATGTCCATCTACCAACCAACGTTCATCCTCATCCAGCAGGCGAACACTGGGTCGTTGCCACTCTTGTTGGCGCTCCAGCGACCTCGCCTGATGTTGAATCGGTTCGTCATGAATTACGGAAGTGGTTTGGCGAATCGGTGAGCAATTGGAAGCACTTGGCCACCACCACGGTTCGTTATGCTTTGCCGCACATCGATCCAACCCATCACGAACGTTTCATGTCCGAGATTGAGATTGAAGGGGTTTTGCTCGCTGGTGATCATCGGGCACACCCTTCGGTCCAAGGAACACTTCGAAGCGCAGAGCGAATTCTCGAACATCTCAAGATTCCAATTCCCAAGGAGGTCTAAACATGGTATGGCACAATGCAATAAAGTCAAGAAAATTGAAAAACGGCAAAAAAAAGATGTTGATGGTGAAAGGAACGATGCTCATGTTCACGCGACATGATGATCGCCCCATCGCTACCGAGGCGTTGTGCCGACACATGCGATGGCCACTTGCTTACGGGGCCACCATCAAGGACGGTTGTGTGCGCTGTCCACTGCATCAAACAACGCACCAGCTTGACGACGGAGCCTTGGTTGAATGGTCGCCATTCCCTCTGTATCCTCCTTACGGGCGATTGGTCGGTGCCATGTCGAAGAAGAAGGATTTGAAAATCTATGAAACACGGGAACACGAGGGGTTCATCCAAGTTCGATTTGAACCTTCCAAACCAATTCCAGTTGGCTCTTTGTCCTGAAGTGTTCTCTTCTCACTTCGGCCCTCGAACACCGCACGGCCACAATAGAAACCTTGAGGTATTGCACGCTGGGGTTTGGGCGTGACCAAGCAGGTGAGAAGATGGATGTTCTTGTCGTCGTCGGATTGGCGGGCTGCATGTTGGCTGCTGCTCTTACGGTTCCTGCTGGGTTCGGTCTTGCCACCATGACCACGCCGCTGTTCCTTCTTTGGTTTGAGCCGCATCAAGCCATCGCCGGTGTTGCGATTGTGCATGGAGCTCACAACGCCATGAAATCACGGATGCTTCGCACGCACATTGACTCGGACGCATTGAGACGCTTTGGGTGGGCTCTCCTCCTCGGGGCACTGGCCGGTGCCGTGTTGCAAACGGTCATTCCATCCGACCCCTTGCTGTTGTTGGTTGGTGTGGCGCTCATTGTCCTCCCAGCCCTCAAATTAAGTGAATCTTGGACCTCCATCCGCCTTCCAGAAACAGAGGACCGTATCGGCGGATTTGGATCGGGATTCATGGGAGGGCTTACCGGCCATCAAGGAGCCCTCCGTGCCATGTTTTTGCGCCAACGGCTGCCAGATAAAACAGAATACGCGGCGACGGCTGCGGTGCTTGCTTTGGTGGTAGACCTCACTCGCATTCCGATATACCTCTGGAACGACACAAGCGTACTCTTTGAGCAACCCATGCTCCTCATCGGGTTCATAATTTCAGCCTTGGTCGGTGCTCAAATTGGCCGTATCTGGTTGGAAAAATGGAAAAACGATTCCATTCAGAAAGGAATCATGCTTGGCCTGGTTCTGTCCGGTATCCTCTACGTCAGAGAGGCGGTAGAAGCGTTGTCAAGCCCGTGATTCAAGCCATGTTCTCAGGCGACGAACGCCCTCATGAATGTTCTCAAGCGAGGTAGCATAACTGATCCTGATCAATCCTTCTCCGCCCTTCATAAGTGAGCCGGGGATGAGCTGAACCTTGGCTTTCTCAAGAGCCTCGGTAGCGAATTCCATGTCCGTCATACCGGTTCCAGTGATGTCGCAAAGAATGTAGAAGGCCCCTTCAGGTTGTGGCACAACGATGCCTGGCAGCGAGGAAAATCCCGCATGAACGGCCAAACGCCGTTCCGCAAATGCATCTCGCATCACATCAATTTCTTCCCGTAGACTCAGGGCTTTTTCAGCCGCTGGCATGAGGAAAGTCGGAACGTGGGTCGCAGCGCTGACGTTTACTTTCTTGACTCCATCCATCACGTTGGTCGGCCCGGTGACCCATCCCAGGCGCCACCCGGTCATGGCCCATCCTTTCGACCATCCGCCAATCGTGATGGTTCGTTCCGCACCCCCCTCGAAGGCGCATGGGGAGGTGTAGCCTTCCTCTGTCCAGACGAGGGTTGAGTAGATCATGTCGTCGAGAATCCAAAGGTCATGCTTGACAGCAAAATCAACGATGGCTTGCGTTTCTTCTCGCGTGTAAACAGCCCCTGTTGGATTGTTGGGTGAATTGATGATGATGGCCTTGGTGTTGGCGTTGACGTGTTGCTCCAACGCCTGAAAATCAGGGTGATAATCTTCTCTCCGAACGGGAACATGAACCGGAGTGGCACCGGTGAGGCGGACCATTCCATCGTAGGACGGCCACGCCGGTGAGAGCAAGAGTACCTCATCGCCAGGAGCCATGACAGCAAGCATGCCGTAGAGCAAAGCCTGCTTGCAACCCGGTGCAACCACGACATCATCGCTGAGGACATCAATCTCGAATTGCATCAGGTGTTCTTTGACGGCTGAACAGAGTGATTCAGTGCCCTGTGGCCGAGTGTAGGCTGTTTCTCCTCTATCCAAAGCAGCCTTTGCCTCCTCAACGATGGGAGCGGGTGTATCAAAGTCGGGTTGACCAACGGTAAAACGGACCACTTCTGGGCCGGGTGGCGCAAGAAAGGCTGCAAAACCCGTACCAACATGTTCGAGGTTTGGATTCAATTCTGGCATGACTTCTCCTCCTGAACGGCGATGAATGCTCGCGTGATTTGCCTTTGAAGGCTCGTATGATATTTTCACCTAGTGAAGGGTTTTGGAGCACGGACGGAGATTCGAACTCCGGTCTCAGGATCTGCAATCCCGCTCATAGCCGCTCTGACATCCGTGCAGTAATCACGCCCAGCGAGATGACCTATTTCAACGCGCCTTTGGCT
>MDTG01256178.1_pt1 | contig 11657 bp, 8 predicted proteins | sample 811421 | NCBI WGS metagenome assembly MDTG01 (sample SAMN05326645, study PRJNA326480) | marine metagenome | isolation source: seawater | place: Pacific Ocean: South East | collected 2011
GCTGCGCTGGAAATTGAGAGTGTCGAGTTGGCTGAAGCCGATGGCCGCGTTCTGGCCGAGCCGCTGATTTCCAGCCTGGATCTGCCGCCCTGGGCCAATAGCGCAATGGATGGTTATGCATTGGCTTTGGCCGACTGGCAGGGCGCTGCGCTCCAAGTCAGTCAGCGCATTCAGGCCGGCACCGCACCTACAACATTGCAGCCCGGCACTTGTGCGCGGATCTTCACCGGTGCGCCGTTGCCGGCAGGTGCCGACACGGTTGAGATGCAGGAAAACGTCGAGCTTGCAGCCGATGGCAGCGTGCAGTTCAAGCACGCGATGCGCTTGGGCCAGAATGTGCGCGCACAAGGTCAGGAAACCCGTGTCGGCGATACGGTGTTACCGGCGGGTACGCAGCTTGGGCCAATCGAATTGGGCTTGGCGGCCTCATTAGGCGCAGCCAGATTGATGGTGCGCAGGCGTGTGCGGGTGGCGGTGTTATCGACCGGCGATGAGTTGGTCGAGCCGGGTACGCCACTGGCTGCCGGGCAAATCTACAACAGTAACCGGCGCTTGCTGATGAGCTGGTTGCAGCGCTTGGGTTGTGAAGTGATTGACGGCGGCATTCTTGCTGATGACCTTGAGCTTACGCGTGCGGCGCTAGGTGCATTGAAAGGCGCTGATTTAATCCTTTCAACCGGCGGTGTGTCGGTGGGCGAAGCTGACTTTTTAGGTGAGGCGCTGCGCGAAGAAGGCGAGCTGACCTTATGGAAGCTGGCAATCAAGCCCGGCAAACCACTCACCTTTGGTCATTTTCGCGGCGTGCCGGTGCTGGGTTTGCCCGGTAATCCGGCGTCTACGTTGGTCACCTTCGGCCTGTTGGCGCGGCCTTATCTGCTGCGCCGGATGAGCGTGGAGAATGTCGCCCCGCTGGGGTTTGAGGTGCCTGCTGGTTTTACCTGGAGCAAAGCGGGCAAGCGTCGCGAATATTTGCGCGCGCGCATGGAGCACGGGCGCGTGGTTATCTATCCGAATCAGAGTTCCGGGGTTCTGCGCAGCGCTGCCTGGGCCGATGGTTTGGCCGAAGTGCTGGAAAACACCACGCTGGCTGAAGGCGACAGCGTGCGGTTTATCCCGCTCAGTGAGTTGCTGGGGTAGTTTCAAAGTACAGCAAAACGCTCCGCACGGCAGACCGGCGGAGCGTTGGTTTACTCAACATCGACCAGGACGATTTCGGTGTCTTCACTGGCGCTGACGCTGATGGTTTGGGTGTCGCTTATCGCAACCCCGTCACGTGCTTTGGCGGCCACGCCATTTACGCTGTATGCACCAGTTGCCGCCACCAGATACACCTTGCGGCCCTCTGCAATCTGATAATCCGCCGAATGCCCGGCTTTGATTGTCGCGGCCACAACCTGGGCGTTGGCCCGAATTGAAAGAGCATCGCTGTCCTCGGGGTTACCGCTCGCCAGGGTGACAAACTGGCCGGCGCGCTCAGCCTTCGGGAAAGGCTTGGCACCCCAGGATGGCGCCGAGTTGAACTGATTGGGCATTATCCAGATCTGAAATATCTGGGTGGTCTCATCCTCAAGGTTGTATTCGCTGTGGGTGATACCGGTGCCGGCACTCATGACCTGAACATCACCGGCTTCGGTGCGGCCTTTGTTGCCGAGGTTGTCCTGGTGAGTGATAGCGCCTTTACGTACATAGGTGATGATTTCCATGTCGCGGTGCGGGTGCGGTGGAAACCCTGTTTGCGGTGCTATCTCATCATCATTCCAAACACGTAACTGGCCCCAGGCCATACGCTTAGGGTCGTAATATTCGGCAAATGAGAAGTGATGGCGAGCGGCCAACCAGCCGTGATTTGCACCACCTAATTGCTCAAACGGGCGAACTTCGATCATTGGTATATCCTCATCACTTGATGTCGGCAGTGGATTCAACCGACCCCTTAGTTGGGTTGAACGCTATCTTCGGTCAAATTGATTCGATATAAAATGCTGAATATTTGCGTATTAATATCTATTAATTAGATTATTTGTCAGCGCTGTCCTTGCCCGCATCTGCGCCAGTGGCCGTGACAAGAGGAGGATTGATGCAGGAACGCAAAGCGTTATTGATATTGCATGGCAAGAAGGCCATGGACCCCGAAGTGCGCGCCGCCGTGATGGCCAAGCGCAAAAGTGGCTGGCACATCGATGTACGGGTTACGTGGGAGGCGGGCGATGCAGCAAGAATCGTCAACGAGGCGCTGCAAGATGACTACTCAACGCTGATTGCCGGCGGCGGTGACGGCACCTTGCGTGATGTCGCAGAAGCCATGGCGCTGCAAGATACCCGCGTGAGCCTGGCCCTGTTACCGCTGGGCACGGCCAATGACTTTTGTGTGGCCGCGGGCGTGCCGCTCAATCCGCATGCCGCGCTGAAACTTCTCGACAAGGCGCCCCAGCGTATCGATCTGGGCGACCTCGACGGTCAGCTGTTCCTTAATATGGCCACCGGCGGATTCGGCTCGACCGTAACTGCAAATACCCCGGAAGATCTTAAAGCCGCGCTGGGCGGGGCAGCGTACTTCCTCACCGGGCTTAGTCGGTTCGCCGAAGTGCACAGTGCATTCGGCCGTTTCACCGGGCCGGATTTCGAGTGGCAGGGCGAGTTTCTGGCGCTGGGTATCGGCAATGGCCGGCAAGCGGGCGGCGGGCACGTGCTCTGCCCGAAAGCGCGAATAGACGACGGCTTGCTGGATGTTTGCATTGTTCCGGCGCAAGCGGATGCAGTGAGCACCTTGGGCACCATGCTCAATGGCACGCTGAATGGCGTTGAAAGTGTTTCGCTGAGTGCGCGTCTCGCCTGGCTGGAAATCGAAGCGGATGAAGGCCTCGACGTTAATCTCGACGGCGAGCCGCGTTCGGGTCGCAAGATGCGCTTTGTCGCGCGACCCGCGGCGCTGCGAGTGCACCTGCCAGCCGGCTCAGACTTGCTTTCGAATTAAGGCAGCGGTAATTGCAGCATGCGCTGGCGCAGTTGTTCGACGCGTTTGCGGTTCACTCCCAAATCGGAATAGCCGAGGCGGGAGGCCGAGCGCACCTGCACGTCGCTGGCGGTAATCATGAACTCGACATCGTCCACAAAACGCAGCAAGTCACTGGTGTACTCGGCGCGCAGATACGACGTATCCTGATCAACAAGGCGTGCGCCGGGCTGGCTGTTAATCAGTTTCAGTAAGGTCTCGCGGGTGTTCTCGGCGCTGCCAAGCAGTGGCAGCGGGTCTACTTTGTGGTCGGCATCACTGGCCTGGCTGCTGACGCAGTTGGGTGAGCTGGGGCAGGGCGCCAGTTGACCATCATGAACACCCAGATTTTCAGCTGGCGTGCCGCTGCAGGCGCTGAGTAATAATGTGCACGCCAATAGCAGGCCTTTGGGCAAATGTTTGCCAGTGGCCCGAAACTTAATTTTTTGCAGGCGGGGATCTGTTGTCATGATGCGTCTCTCGGCGTTGTATCGCTACCCAATGAAATCTGCCGCAGGGCAGTTGCTTGATAGTAGCAGGGTCGGTTTACTTGGGTTGCAGGGTGATCGCCGGTGGATGGCGGTGGACGCCGAGACTGGGCGCTTCCTGACGCAGCGCTTGCTGGCGCAGATGACTCAGATGAATGTTCACTGGCGCGGCGAGGATGGAGTTCTGCTGACGGCGCCGAATATGCCTGAGCTGTTCGTCGCGGTGCCGCCCGGTGAAGATGCTTTGCGCGGCGTTACTGTGTGGCGCGACAGTTTCCGGGTGCCGGATGCCGGTGATGAGGCCGCCGCGTGGGTTAGCCGTTTTCTCGGGCGTGACTGCCGCTTGGTGTATGTGCCTGAGGCGCGTGCCCGGCAAGTGGACAGCGGTTATGGCGAGGCGGGCGACAAGGTGGGTTTTGCCGATGGTTTTCCGTTGCTGCTGATCGGGCAGTCCTCGCTGGATGATTTATCGGCGCGGGTCGGGCGTGAACTGCCGATGCTGCGTTTCCGGCCGAATCTGGTAATTACCGGCGCTGAGCCTTATGCCGAAGACAGCTGGAAGCGTATTCGCATTGGCGAAATCGAATTTCGTGTGGCCAAGGGTTGCTCGCGCTGCATCATGACCACGCTCGATCCGGCCACGGGTGAGCGCAGCGCCGATCGCGAACCGTTGACCACTTTGAAGACTTATCGTGAGCGCGAAGGCGAGGTGTATTTTGGCCAGAACCTGATTGCCGATGGTGCAGGTGAGTTGCAGGTGGGAATGACGGTCGAGGTGCTCGAGTAAAGAAGTCAGGTGCGGCTTGCCCGCACCTGATTTTGTTCGTTTTGCCGGTTATTGCTGGTCGTCGAAGTAGCGCTCGTTCCAACCAATCAGTGGTTGCGGCAGGTTGAGTTTCTTGCCGTAAATCACTGCGTAAGTCAGCACGTTCTGCACGTACTTGCGAGTTTCATCGTAAGGAATGTTTTCCACCCAGACGTCATATGCCAGGTGGTCGCTGCCTCGTAGCCATTGACGCACCCGACCCGGCCCGGCGTTGTATGCCGCCGTGGCGAGCACGCGGTTGCCATTGAACTGGCCGTAAATCTGGTTCATGTACGCCGCACCCAGCTGGATATTGGTGTCGGGCACCAAGACCTGATTCGCCGAGCCCAGCGGGATGTCGTAACGACGCGCCGTCTCTTTGGCGGTGGCCGGCATCAGCTGCATCAACCCCATTGCGCCAGCCGGTGAGCGTGCATCGGTCATAAACGCACTTTCCTGACGGGTAATGGCAAACACCCAGCTGGAATGCAGGCCGCGCTTCTTGGCTTCGCGGGTGAGCTCTTTGCGATAGATCACCGGGAAACGTACATCCAGATCGTCCCAGTATTGCGCTTGGCCGAGCGTGCGGATGGCTGGGAAATACCATTGCATCGAGTAGGCCAGGCGCGCCTGGGCAACCAATTCTTCGCGGCTGAAGCGGCGGCTTACGTGATACCACTCGCGGCGGCCGTTGACGATTTCGCCACGGTCATGAAACTCCAGCGCCCGCTGAATGCCGGGCGTGTTGCGTACCTTGGCGACGACGCTGGGGTCGAGCTTCATTGGCTGATTATTCAGCGAATAGGGCAGTTTGACCTGATCGGCCGCCATGAAGCCGTAAAAGTCGCGCTCGGTGGCGAGGCTGCGATACAGCTTGGCCGGCTCGGTACTGTTCGGCTCAGCGAGTTGCAAGCTGCGGGCCTGCCAGTAGCGCCAGCGGCTGGTCTGAGCCAGTTCCTTGGGCATGTTCTCGGTCAGCTTGTGCGCTTCATCCCAGCGACCAAAACGCAGCAGCAGGCGAGCGCGCCATTCGCTGACGTTGTCATCACGCATGTCCGGATCGTATTTGGCCATGACCGGCAAGGCTCGCGGGTCGAAGTTCTTGGCCATTGATAAGCCAATCGAACGGGCAATCGCCAGCTTTTCGGATTCAGAGAAATGCATGCGCGAACTGTAGCCATCGAGCAGGCTCAGGGCTTTTTCCGGGTCTTGGCGTGCCAAGCGGCGCAGGCCCAAACCCACCACGTCAGCCATTGCTGCATCGGCGGGCAGGAAACGATTGGTCTGGCTGAGGATTTGCGGCTTCTGCGCAACATCGACCATCAGTTGAGCGCGACCGCCGAGCGTTGGCATGGTTTTGCTCAAGTAGGTGGCCAGACCGTAGTTGCCTCGCTCAACAGCCAGCTTGGCACGCTGCCAGCGCAGATCCTCTGTGAGTTTGCCGGTAGCAGCCCATTGCTCGAACATCGGGTCACACGCGTTGGGTTGCGACTTGCCGACCAGCCAGAGTTTCTTCGCCGTGGCATCGCCTTCTTCGAGCATGCCGTGGCTGAGCTGATACTGGCCGTGCAGGCAGTCGAGTTCAGTGAAATTCAGCGATGGATCGTAATAGGTTTCGAACGTCGCCCAATCGCCGCGTTGGGCAAGCCAGCGCAACCAGCGCAGTTTCATCCAGCTGGCCTGAGGCAAATCACCATGCTTGGCCAGAAACGCTTCGATTTCCTGATTGCTGGCGCTTTTCAGGCGGGCGGTCAATTCGTCGTACGCCAGATAGGGTGTCAGCGGGTAGCCGCTGAGGGCGCTGGCGTAACGGCGATAGGGGCCGTCGTCGCCCTTGGCCAGAGCACGTTTAGCCTCATCATAATATTGACGTTGCTGGCTGAGGCTCGCAGCCTGAGCCGATGCGATTGAACTTAAAGAGAGAACAATGCAAGAAATCAGAGTGAAAGGGCGACAGAACATGACTCTTCCTGAGTTGGCATGTGGGGCGCACGCTGAACATAGCGCCGAATGACCCTAGCTTAGCTGTTTGCTGGGGTCGGACGAAAGGCAGATGGTCGGCTTAACGTGTAAAGGCGGAAAAATGCCCGGGTAGGCTTGCGCTATCTCGGGTAGAATGCGCGCCCAGTTTTGCTGAGCGTGTTGCGCCGGCAACTATTAGTTTTCGCGATGGCCTCCCTCGGCTTCAGCGGTTCTGCAGCTTAAGTGCATTCAAGCGCAGTAACCCATCAGCCAATGTCATCGCCGCACTGTTGAGGCTTGTTATGACCCTGCTTAAGTTCACCGATATCTCCCTGGCCTACGGCGCATCGCCGCTGCTGGACAAGGTGTCTTGGCAGATTGCCCGTGGCGAACGCGTGTGCATCATTGGCCGCAACGGCACGGGCAAGTCGAGCATGCTCAAATTGGTCAAGGGTGACCAGAAGCCCGATGACGGCGCTGTATGGCGCGCGCCCGGGCTGAAAATCGGTGAGCTGCCGCAAGAGTTGCCAGTCGCCGATGGCCGCACAGTATTCGATGTGGTGGCGGAAGGTCTGGATGGCGTGGGTGCGTTACTCGCCGAATACCATCATCTCAGTCAGAACATTCACAGCGATGCCGATCTGGACAAGCTCATGCATGTCCAGCAAGACCTTGAAGCACGTGACGGCTGGCGCTTGCAGCAACTGGTCGACAGCACCCTGAGCCGCCTGCAATTGCCGGCCGACAAAACCCTGGCCGAGCTGTCGGGTGGCTGGCGTCGCCGCGTGTTGCTGGCGCAGGCGCTGGTGTCTGAGCCGGATTTGCTGTTGCTTGATGAGCCAACCAACCACCTGGACATTGGTGCAATCGCCTGGCTGGAAGAGGCGTTGACCGGGTTTCAGGGCGCGGTTCTGTTTATTACCCACGACCGTTCATTTCTGCAAAATCTGGCCACGCGCATCCTTGAGTTGGACCGTGGCGGCCTGATCGACTGGAACGGCGATTACGCCAGCTTCCTCGTGCATAAAGAAGCAACGCTGGCGGCTGAAGAAACAGCGAATGCGCTGTTCGACAAGCGTCTGGCCCAGGAAGAAGTGTGGATTCGTCAGGGCATCAAAGCCCGTCGCACCCGTAACGAAGGCCGTGTACGTGCCCTTAAAGCATTGCGTGTTGAGCGCAGTGAGCGCCGCGAGCGTACCGGCAAGGCCAACATCCAGCTGGAAACTGCCGAGAAGTCAGGCAAGCAAGTCATGGTGTTGGAAGACGTCAGCTTTGCGCATCCGGGCGGCCCATTTCTGGTCAAGGATTTCTCAATGGTGCTGCAGCGTGGCGACCGTATTGGTCTGCTGGGCGCTAACGGTACCGGCAAAACCACCCTGTTGAAGCTGATGCTGGGCGGCCTGCAGCCTACCAGCGGCAGCGTTACCGAAGGTACGCGTATTGATGTGGCGTACTTCGACCAGTTGCGTCATCAGTTGGATCTGGAAAAAACCGTAATCGATAACGTGGCTGAAGGCCGCGATTTCATCGAGATCGACGGCCAAAACCGTCACGTGCTCAGTTATCTCGGCGACTTCCTGTTCAGTCCGCAGCGTGCCCGCACGCCGGTTAAAGCGCTGTCGGGTGGTGAGCGTGCGCGCTTGTTGCTGGCCAAGCTGTTCAGCAAGCCCGCCAACTTGCTGGTGCTCGATGAACCAACCAACGACCTCGACGTTGAGACCCTTGAGCTGCTTGAAGAAGTTTTGCTGACATTCCCAGGCACTGTGCTGATGGTCAGCCACGACCGGGCATTCCTCGACAACGTAGTGACCAGCACCTTGGTGTTTGAAGGTGAAGGTCGTGTGCGTGAGTACGTTGGTGGTTATCAGGACTGGCTGCGTCAGGGCGGTTCGGCACGTTTGCTGGGCGTAGGTGAAACCAAGTCAGGCAAGGCAGAACTGGCCTCGGCCGTGGTTGAGGCGCCAGTTGAGCCAGCCGCCCCGGTGGTTGAGCAGCCAGCGCCGGCGAAAAAGAAATTGAGCTACAAGCTGCAGCGTGAACTGGAAGCAATCCCGGGGCAGATCGATCAGTTGGAAGCCGAGCTGGCTGCGCTGCAAGAGCAGATTTCTGATCCGGCGTTTTATCAGCAAGCCGCCGACAAGACCGCCGCCGTACTGGCCACAGTAGAAACCAAGCAGGCTGAGTTGGATGCGCTGGTTGAGCGTTGGGCAGAACTGGAAGGCTGATCAGGCTGCCCGCCTGCGGGGAGCAGGCGGGTGGAATCTACAAAGCGCTTATGAATCTTTTTTCAGGCGTACCGCGAGTACATCGCAAGGTGCACCGTGCAGCACGTCATTGGCGGTCGAGCCGAGCAGCAGGGCGAGGCCATGACGACCGTGGCTGCCGACGATAATCAGGTCGCAGCCTTGCTCTTCAGCAAGCTTGTGGATCTCCTGACGCGGCTGGCCGTAGGTCAGGTGGCGCTGATCGGCCTGCAGCTGCGGGTATTTGGTCGAGAATGCATCAAGGCGCTCGCGAGCCTGATCAAACTGTTGCTGCTGCAACATCGACAGGTCCATCGGCACATCGCCACCAAAGGCCATCGCCATTGGCTCTACAACGTGAACCACCGACAGCTTGGCATGCGTGCCATCGGCGAGCGCTACTGCACGTTTCATTACCGGGTCGCACTCTTCGGTTAAGTCGACGGCGACCATAATATGCTGGTAGGACATGGGGAACTCCTTATAAGAGTGACCGATAGTAATAAGTATGGCTGTTTTATTCACCTTACACAGGCATTTCTCAATGGGCTACATGCAATGAACTTTTGGATAATACTAATCTTGCTTTTTTGTGTGTTGAGCCCGTTCGCAATGTTGATGCCTTCGCGCCGGTTGCGCGGGCGCATGGATGTTCGCACCGAAGCCCGGCGAATGGGCCTCATCATGCAGTTTTCACGGCAAGAGTGGCCTTACTGGCTGGAAAATAAACCGCTCGATTCCTGCCCGCAATATCACCGTTCACGCCTGCGTGGGCGGCGCGAGCATTGGTGCTTTTGGCAAGATGGCGCAGGTAATTGGCTTAATCAGTGGCGTGAGCCTTGTGCCGATCCAGCACTCGCGGCCGCGTTGGCCGAGTTGCCGGCGGATGTTTATAAAGCAGAAGCCAATGCGCAGATGGTCGGTATTTGCTGGGGCGAAGCCGGCAAGCCGGGCGATTTGGAGAAAATCGCCACTTTCTTAAAGGCGCATGCCTAGCCCAAGGCAGCGGTTGCGTAATTTATTAGCGCAAAAGAAAAAGCCCAGTGCTGCCACTGGGCTTTAGGGTTGGCCAGGCAGGCCGGAATTCTTTTTCAGCGAAATCTTCGCTTTCAATTTTGCACTGTAATCAACAGCGGCTGTTTCAACGGTCAGCGTTGGCGACCGTGCATTCACTTTAGACGCAATTGAAACATTGTGCGTCGAGGACTGTCCCAAACTTACAGGGATGTCCAAAGCCAAGATCAGGCAGTCAGCCATTATGGCATAGCCCGCTGAGACAACAAAACCGTGCTGCGTGTGGCTGCTAGCAGATTGATCAGGTTCCGTCCGGGCTCTGCGGCGTTGTTCGGAAAATTGCACTGGTAACGGCTGGTAAATATGAAATAGTGCTTCATTGCCATTGATGATAATGCTTTTGAAGCAATTGCAGAGCAGCCTGAAACTGCAATTTGCAGCGCTATAAAGGATTGGAGTCGTTGTGTGGCAATTGACAATCACGGGGATTTCCGTGAAGGTGTGCTACCCAAATCAAACGGGCGTATGAATTGACCGTTTGCCTGAATAAGGCAAGGTCACTTGTTCCGAATATCGCGTCGGCGGGTGTTCTGGGCAATTAGCGACTTTAAGGGTTTTTACCCGCACGCTGGTTGGTCAGTAGGCACCGATGTGTACTGTTTAGCTTCCATACCGTGGAGATCAGTTGATGATTTACGAAGGTAAAGCCATCACGGTTAAGGCTCTTGAGAGTGGCATCGTCGAATTGAATTTCGACCTCAAGGGTGAGTCCGTCAACAAGTTCAACCGTCTAACCCTTAACGAACTGCGTCAGAGCGTTGATGCAATCAAGGCTGATGGTTCGATCAAAGGCGTGATTGTTACCAGCGGCAAAGACGTATTCATCGTCGGCGCCGATATCACCGAGTTCGTTGAAAACTTCAAGCTGCCTGATGAAGAGCTGGTTGCCGGCAACCTTGAAGCCAACAAGATTTTCAGCGACTTCGAAGACCTTAATGTTCCGACAGTTGCAGCCATCAACGGCATCGCACTGGGCGGCGGCTTCGAAATGTGCCTGGCCGCGGATTACCGCGTCATGTCGGCCACCGCTAAAGTCGGCCTGCCAGAAGTTAAGCTGGGCATCTACCCGGGCTTCGGCGGCACTGTGCGCCTGCCACGCCTGATCGGTACTGATAACGCCATCGAGTGGATTGCTGCGAGCAAGGAAAACCGTGCTGAAGACGCCCTCAAAGCAGGCGCTGTCGACGCTGTGGTTGCTCCGGACAAGCTCCAGGCCGCAGCTCTGGACCTGATCAAACGCGCCATCTCCGGCGAGCTGGATTACAAGGCCAAGCGTCAGCCGAAGCTGGATAAGATCAAGCTCAATGCCATCGAGCAGATGATGGCATTTGAAACCGCCAAGGGTTTTGTTGCCGGTCAAGCTGGCCCGAACTACCCGGCGCCGGTTGAAGCGATCAAAACCATTCAGAAAGCTGCAAACTTCGGCCGCGACAAAGCGCTGGAAGTTGAAGCGGCAGGCTTCGTCAAACTGGCCAAGACTTCGGTTGCTGCCAGCTTGATCGGCCTGTTCCTGAACGATCAGGAACTGAAGAAAAAAGCCAAGCACCACGACGAAATCGCCAAAGACGTGAAACTGGCTGCCGTACTCGGCGCTGGCATCATGGGCGGCGGTATCGCCTATCAGTCGGCTGTCAAAGGCACGCCGATCCTGATGAAGGACATCCGTGAAGACGGTATCCAGACTGGCCTCAATGAAGCGTCCAAGCTGCTTGGCAAGCGCGTTGAGAAAGGCCGTCTGACACCGGCGAAAATGGCTGAGGCGCTTAACGCTATTCGCCCGACCATGTCTTACGGCGATTTCGGCAACGTCGATATCGTTGTAGAAGCCGTTGTCGAGAACCCGAAGGTCAAGCAAGCCGTATTGGCTGAAGTTGAAGGCGTGGTGCGTGAAGACGCCATTCTGACCTCCAACACCTCGACCATTTCCATCAGCTTGCTGGCCAAGGCCCTCAAGCGTCCGGAAAACTTCTGTGGCATGCACTTCTTCAACCCGGTACACATGATGCCGCTGGTTGAAGTCATTCGTGGCGAGAAGTCCAGCGACGTAGCCGTGGCTACCACCGTTGCTTACGCCAAGAAAATGGGCAAGACCC
>MDTG01291211.1_pt1 | contig 11657 bp, 9 predicted proteins | sample 811421 | NCBI WGS metagenome assembly MDTG01 (sample SAMN05326645, study PRJNA326480) | marine metagenome | isolation source: seawater | place: Pacific Ocean: South East | collected 2011
AAACTTAAAACGTTAAAAAAAATAATTAGTAAAAAACAAGTTATTTTCTCAATATTATAATTACTAACATCAAAGAAAATTGAAATTATTGAAAATTTAAGTTCGAATAAATATCCAACTAATAATATACAACTATTAAAAAAAATAACAAAAATTAACAAAGTTGAGTGATGTTCTGAATTATTTTTTGGATTATCAATTTTTGATAGATCTCTTATAATTATTACATATAAATTCAATGTCATTAAAGTTGATAAAGTGATTGCCGTTGTAAAAATGAAAGTAAACTCACCAAATTCATTTTTAGGCATTTCAGATAAATATACTGGTAGGATTATAAAGCCGAAAAATTTAACTAAAGTATCAACAATAATTACAATTGAAACTTTTTGAATAAATGTTCTATCAAATAAAATCAATTTATTCCCAAAATATAATATTTTTGTTTATGTTTTCTAAAATATCCTTTTTTCTTGGAGTTTTTACACATCCCATATGAAGTGGAAAATTTTTAAAAGAGTGTAATAATTCCATATTTATATTATTTGAAATGGGGCACTTATTTCTATTTATTAATTTCATTTGAATAATACTGTAATATTACAATTCACAATTTAAAAGAAACATTTAAAAATTCTTAAGTTTTTAATCTAAAATATTTTTACATTAATTAAATAATAAATTTAAAGATTATTCTTTTATTTTTTATAAATTGATAATTAAGGTTGTTAGTAAATCCTATATATTATTAGATATTAATTTTTATTTTACTTTCAAATTCTGTAATTCTTTGCTCAAATGTATGGTTATTTAGTACTTTTTTTTGTGCATTTTTTCCAATTTCCTCAATTTCTGAAGGATTTTTTTTAAAATAATTAATTTTATCATTTAAATCTTCTTTGTTATTAAAAGTAATTATTTCCTTATTTACATCGAATAAATCTGAAATATTCTTACTGTTTTCAGTGAACAGACAACTACCGACCCCAGTAGCTTCAAATAACCTAATGTTAGACGAATCAAAAATATTATTAGCATGAATATTTAAGACAATCCAATACTGATTCAATTTTTCAAATTGTTTCAAACCATACAAATTATTAGATAGGTTGATTTTTTTTAAACTGTATATGTTATTATAAAACTTTATTTCTTTTAAAAAATTAAAATCTTTATATTCTGAAATTTTTAATAATTTATAAATAAAATTTTTAAAAAAATTTTTAAACGAATAATTTTTTAGATTTGAAAAAAAATCTACTTTGTGCTTTTTTATTAAATAATTTAAGATTTCAGCACGATTTCCGTGCAATTCTCTCTCTAAAAAAACATTTCCTAGAAAAATAATTTCGTGTTTTTTTTTGGCATCTTTGATATGATTTAAAATATTCTTATCAAAAGCAAAATGAATTTGTTGTACTTTTTTAACAAGTTTTAATTTATCATAAATATTTTTACTTGAGGTAAAAACTTCATCTACGTTCTTAATTAAATCATTATTATTTAAACTATTTAAAATACCCGTCCATAATATTATTTTTCTTATGAAGCTAAAATTATTCTTTAAAAACTTAACTTGAGATCCACTAAGTAAAGCCTCTGATGATAAAAATAAAATATCTGGTTTATAAAAATTTATCTGGTGAATTATGATTTCAAAGTACCAATTTTTTTTACTTTTAATATTTATATTGTTAATTTTGCACCAATGTTTTTGTAATAAATAGTCATTAACAATAAAATTGTCTATTTGAAAATTTTTTTTTGGTAGATAGTAGGGCCACCTATGACTTTCCATAAAACTATTTTTAATTTCATTTTTTATGGTTTCAGGATTGATTAAATTATTGTTCAAAGAATGATCAAATAATTCATTCAACATACCACTATACAAAGTTGTTAATTGTAAGTATTTCATAAATAAATTGTCTTTTTAAAAAAAATAGTATATCACAAGACTTTTTCAGGTATGATAAATATTGGTATTATTGGGTATTGATTATGTTGTTAAAGATATAAATAATTATTTCGATAAGATCATATGATAATTAATTTCAAAAATTTTCTAGAAATTATAAAAAATAATTTTTTTAGCATAATTTTTGCTTCTTTTTTTATTTCATTATTATTATCTTATTTTTTTTTTAATATCTCAAAGTCAACAGTTAGCAAAGTTGAAATTGATATATTAGAAGACAAACAAGAATATACTGAATTAATAGATACCTCAATTTCTTTAGGTGATTTGAGCATTTCACATCCGTCTAATAAAGATCTAATACTCAAACTTTTAAAAAGGATTAATAATTTTAAAAAATATAAAGAACAAGAATTTTCTAAAATGATAGTATCAATTTCTGATCAATTAAATAATTCAACAATAATTAAAAAAAATAATAAAGCTAAGAAAAATGTAACTAATAACAAAATTATTTACAATCAGTTAACAATATCATCTGAAGTAGAACATGAGATCAAAAAAATAATAAATCAAAATTATAAAAATTATTTTGATAGGCTCAGTTCTGAATTAACAGTTTTGCGTATCTCAGACTTAATTAAAAATTTTGAAAAAAACCATCAAGATTATTTAGTAAATTTCAAAGTATTTGAGAATAAATCAAATCAATTATTTAAAACAAGAGACTTTTGCTTAGTCAAATGTTATAATATTAAACTAAATAATTTAACCGAAGAAGAAATTGCAATCTTATACGAATTTGAAAATAAAAATAAAAATAAAATAGAATTAGAATATTTTTATTTTATAGAAAAATTTGATTTAATAAGAGGAATACTAAGTAATTTTTATCTTGTTAATCACAAAGATAACTATACTATTGAAAAAGCGAGGGCTGCTCCATTATTATCATTTTACGAGATTTTTTTATCTTTATTTTTAATTTCATTTTCTATTGTAAGTATTTTTGTTTTATTTAAAAAAAGTTTTGATGAAGAAAACTAAAAATGTTAAAATTGCAATAGACTCTTTTTTAACTCTCAAACAAACTAGAGGTATATCAAATTATATTTCAAGATTATCAGTATTAATTAAAAAAAATACAAACAAAAATATTTCTTTTATCTTTATTAAGCCCAAGATTAAGAAATTAAAATCAGGGGAAAGGTTAAAATCCTTATTTTTAAATTTTTATTTAATTTTTTGGGAGCAAATTATATTTCCTATTAAAGCAAAAATTCTTAATTGTGACTATGTAATTTTTCCTTCTAATACAGGATCCGTTTATTTAACAAAATTTTTAAATCTTAAATATATATTGGTATTACATGATGTTTACTTTACTCTAAACAATAATAAATATCCTCAATATTATAATATTTCACAATTTCTTTCTTACATTTACAGGAAAATTCTTGTCAAAAAATTATGTAGAAATGCTTTTAAGATAATCACTGTTTCTGAATTTGCAAAAAAAATGATCGTTAAATATGATAGAGATGCTAAAAAAAAAATTATAGTTTTAAAAAATTTTATTAATATCAAAAAGAAAATTGCAAGCAAGAAGTTAAGTAGATCAATTTTATTAGTAACAGGATTTCACCCTCAGAAAAATTTACATAATATCTTGCCTTTTCTTTTTAATAGATTGATTAAGTTTAATATTTTTCTAGTTGGAATTTCTAAAGAAAATATAAATAAACTGGTCAATTATAGCTCAATAAAAAAAGGTTTCAAAAACAATAACATAATTATTTACAGTCACTTGATAAAAAAAAAATTATACAAAGTGTATTCAAAATCAGAAATATTTCTTATGCCATCAATATTTGAGAGTTTTAGTATTCCATTACTTGAAGCATGTTACTTTAACAACATGATAATATGCTCGGGAACTGGTGCCACAAAAGAAACTACGAAAAATAGGGCAATCTACTATAACAATAAAAATTTAGATGATTTAAAAAATAAAATTGATTATTTATCAAAATTATCAAATAAAAAAAAAAAAAATTTTTTAGACCATCAATCTAAAATGTTAGAAAATAATAATGAAAATTTAGACAATAAAAATTTTAAATTTTTATTAAAATCTCTATGAAGATATCTTTAATAACTATTTCCTACAATAATCCTAAAGAACTTGCTTTGACTATCAAATCTGTAAAAAAAAACTTTTTTAAAAAATTAGAGTACATTATTGTTTTGGGAAGTCGTGATAAAGCAAGTCTAAAAATATTAAAAAAAAATCAATCTTATATTTCAAAAACTATCGTGGAACCTGACAAAGGTATTTATGATGCGTTGAACAAAGGGATTAAAAATGCGACTGGAAATATCATATGCTTAGTACATTCAGGCGACAAGCTTAATAAAAATTATTTTGATGTAATATCTGAAAAAATTGAAGATTATGACTATCTATATGGAAACATCAATCTAGTTACAAAAAAAAATAATAAACTTTTATTTAAATCAAAAAAAATTGATAAATTAAATAACAATATTTTGGATATACCAATTTTACATCCAGGACTAGTAGTTAAAAAAAAGGTTTTTAAAAAAATAGGATATTTCCAAAATAAATTCATTATTTCTGATAAATTATGGATGTTAAAATTAATAAAATCCAATTTTTATGGAAAAAAAATCGATAATATTTTAGTAGACTTTAAAATGAATGGCTCTAGTGCTAAATTTTCAATTATTAAAGAGTATTATATTATTTCAAGAAAATATAACTTAAACATTTTGATGATATTATATATTTTAATCAAATTATTTTTCGTTATTTCTTATTATAAATTCATTTACTATGCTAAATAAATTTATTCATATTAATTCAAATTATTTAAAATCTATTTTATTAATACTCATTATATTAATTCTTTTTTTTCCAGAACAAAGTTTGGCTCCTGCTATTTCTTTAAACAAATTATCTTATTGGTCAATTTACAATTTTAAATATGGAGTGATTACTATAGTTGACTGTATTTTTATTTTTTTTTTTTTATTATTATTTTTTAAATTTATATTTTCATCTTTAAATTTAGGACAATTTAATCAATTATTTTTTTTTTATTTTATTTTTCTTATAATTGGTATTATTTATAATGTTTTTATTAACCTTAGCTTAAAAGCTTTTCTATTTGATTTGAAAACTATTGGTTATTTTTTACTTACTTATTTAATTTTAATTAATTTTCACTCAAATTTGAGATTTAATATTAATTATATAATTGTAATTTTATTACTTATTTTTCTAGGAAGTTTATTTGATAATTATATAATTAACAAATATTACCAATCCCAATATACGAGTAGATTCTTTTCTAAAATATATTTTAAAAATGAAATATATCCGCCACTTTTGATAGGTTTGTGTTTTTTTAATAAATTTAATATTAAAATTAAATTTTTGTTATTTTGTATTTTAGGATTTTATTTGTTTATATTTTATGACATTTATAGTTTAGGCAATATATATTCAACATTAATTAATATTTACTTATCACTTTTGATTATTTTTTTTTATAAATATACACAAAAAAATAATTATTTAATATTTTTCTTAATATTCTTAAATGTATTTATATTAATGCATATAGTGCCTACCTCTATAATATTTATAAAAAATTTTTTCTCGGAGGTGAAAGTTGACGGTTGGTTAATCAGAGAATTAGAGTTTTTTAACTTTATAAAAAATTCATTATCTGACTTTACAATTATTTTAGGAAAAGGGATTGGTGCTACTTGGAAAGAGTATTTTATATCTCAATATACTAATATTTATTCTTCAGGACCATTTTCTGGGGATTATAAATATATTTGGCATTCTAATATTGCTAGACAATTTTTTATGTGGGGTATTTTCGGATATGCCTTTATAGTTTTTTTTACATATAGTCTATTTTACAAATTAACAAAACAAAGAGATATTAAAAATGCTTTATTATCTTATTATCTTATTACAATATTATATGTAGTTTTAATTTCTCCAGGAATTTTAAAAATTTCGATAATTGCTGGAATCATTTTGTTTTTCATAGAGAGAGAATTATATTACAAAACTAATTATGAAAATTAAAAAAATCAATAGATGCAGAGTATGTGGTAATGAAGATATCAAAAATATTTTAACACTTGGAAAACAACCCCTAAGTGGAACATTTTTAAAACCAAATCAAAAACCCTTGAAGGCACCACTAGATCTAGTTTTTTGTAACGGTAAAAATAATTGTAATTTGGTCCAACTCAAACATTCAGCTGAAAAAAATCTTTTGTACGGTAAAAATTATGGTTATAGATCCGGACTCAACCAAAGTATGGTTCTGCATTTAAAAAATAAAGTTAAATACTTAAAAAAAATAGTAAAAATAAAAAAAGGAGATACTATTGTAGATATTGGAAGTAATGATTGTACAACGTTAAAGTTTTTTGATCGAAAAAAATTGAACCTAGTTGGCGTCGATCCAACTGGTAAAAAATTTAAAAATTATTATCCAAAAGATATAACGCTTCTTGATACTTTTTTTTCAAATAATCTTTTAAAAAAAAATAAAATAAAAAATGCAAAAATGATTATGTCATTTGCAATGTATTATGATTTAGAAGATCCAGTGAAATTTGCAAAAGATATAGAGGCAAATTTAGAGCAAAGTGGAATTTGGTGTTTTGAACAAAGTTATCTGGGAACAATGATTGATGAATTGGCTTATGATACTATTTGTCATGAACACATTGAGTATTATGGATTAAAGCAAATCAAATGGATTTTAGATAAATCAAACTTAAAAATTATAGATATAAAATTTAATAAAATTAATGGAGGTAGTTTTTCAATTGTTGCAGCAAAACAATCTTCAAATTTTCAACAATTTAATAAACTAAACTATTTGTTAAAAAAAGAGATTGAGAGAGGTTTGAGCTCTTTAACTTATTATAAAAAATTTTCATCTCGTGTACTTGGACACAAAAGAAAATTAACTAGTTTTTTAAAAAAAATTAAAAAAAATAAACAAAATATATGTGCACTTGGAGCTTCTACCAAAGGTAATATTATTCTTAATTATTGTAATTTAAATTCTAAAATTATAGATTTTGTAGGTGAAATAAATAATGAGAAATTAGATTTAGTTACACCTGGAGCTAAAATTAAAATAATATCAGAAAAAGTTAGTTTACAAAGAAATTATGATTTTTATTTTATCTTGCCTTGGCATTTTAAAAAATTTTTTTTAAAAAATGAAAAATATAAAAATAAAAAACTTATTTTCCCTTTACCTAAAATTAGTGTTATTAAAGTATAAGTAGAAATAACGTGAAAAATTGCCTTATAGTTCTTCATGAAGATTTTTCAGAATTAGATAAAGGATACCAAAAAATTGCAAAAGAAAGAATAGACCTATTATCACTAAAATATAACATTGATATAATAATTCCATATAATAGGAAAAAACCAAACAAAATTTTTTATAAAAAAAATATTAACTATTATTTTTATAAGAAATTTTTTTTAATAAGTTTTTTTTCTATCTTATATAAACTTTTTTTATTTAAACCACTACAAGTTGCACTGTATTTTGACTTTAGTTTTCAAAAATTCATTAAAAAAAATTTTGAAAAAAAAAATTATGATTTAAAATATTTTTTTTTATACAGAGGTTTTGAAAATGTTTATTTAAAAGATGAAGATTTTGTAATTTTAGATTTAATCGACCCAGTTGAATTTAGTTTAAAAAATAAAGGAAAAAAAACTTATTTAAATTTTTTTTATAAGATGGAGGCATTACTATGTGATGCTTACGAAAAAAAAATATCTAAACATATAAATAAGTTAGTAATTATTTCTTCAAGAGACAAAAAACTAATAAATAATTTTAAAAATATTTGTGTGTTTCCTCACTTGCACAATCAAAAAAATTTGAAAACTTTAATTAAAAAAAAGGGTGATATTTGTTTTTCAGGCAATTTGCATTACAGTGAAAATTTAAAGTATATAAGTTGGTTAATTAAAAATATACTTAACAAGATAGAACCAAAGCAGGATTTTTTCATAATTGGGGCTAACCCAAAAATGAGTTATTTTAATAAACTCAATTATCCTAATTTAAAAATAATTAGAAATCCAAAAAATATTATTAACGAAATTGCAAAATATAGGATTTCACTTAATGGCAAAAGTTTATATGGAAGTAACACAAAAATTTTTGATGCTTTTTCAGCAAATATATTACCCATAATTACAAAAGAAATGAAAAAAGATTTTTATTTTAAAGATTATCCTTTAATTGCAAACTCCAGTACTGATTATTGTAAATTAATTATTAAGTTAATAAAACACAAAAAATTCTATGAAAAAAAAACTAAAGAAGTAAATGAATTTAAAAAAAAATTTACAAAGAATAATTTAAAAAAGATATTTTTTGATATAGTGGATAAATAATGAATACATATTCTATAAAATTGTTAAATAAATTAATAAATCTTAGTTTTTATCCAAAAAGATCAATATTATTGTTAATAGATATTTTACTTGTTTATTTTTCTATAATATTTGCATATTTAATTCGATTTGATCAATTTGTACTTCCTACTACTTATATAATATCATTATTTTTCATATCTCATTTTTTTTCACAGATATTGTTTAAATCTTATAATTTTAGTTTAAGATTTTTAGAGATAGGTGATTATTTAAAAGTATTACTAAAAGCAACTTTTTTAAATATTTTGATACTTTTTGTAATATCAGTTTTAATTTTCATTTATAATTTTAATACTCTTAGTCCAGGACTTCCAAGATCTCTTACATTAATTCAACCAAGTATCTGTTTTTTTTTATTATTATTTTTTCGAATAACTTTTAATTTAATATTTAATTTAACAAAGAAAAAAAATATTCATAAAACTAAAGTTGTTATTTATTCTTTTGAAGAAATATCCAAAAACACTATAAATTTTTTAAATCAAGAATTTAATTTTAAAGTAGAAGGAATATTTTTTGATAAGCAAATAAATACGAATTATATTAATAGAATACCTGTAATTCAAAAGGAAGAACTAGATAATTTTATTGAAAAAAAAAAAATAAATCTTACTTTAATTTTTATAAATGATCTTGTTAAAATTAATGATAATACATTAATTAAGCTTAATTCAATTAATTCAGAAATAAAATTTATAAATTCTAATTTTCCTGTTCATAAACAAATTGAAAGTTTAAGAAGTTCAAATCTTAATAATATAATTACTGAGACAAAAAGTATTACTTCGATAAACAAGAAAGAGCTTTATAAAAAATTTCATCAAAAAACTTTTTTAATCACAGGAGGTGGAGGAACCATTGGTTCAGAAATTTGCAATCAATTATTGAGATACAATCCAAAAAGAATTATTGTATTGGATAATTCAGAATACAATTTATTTCAAATTCAATACAATTTATCAAATAATTATTTTTTTCGGGAAAAAAATATAGAGGTTGATTTAAAATTAGTAGATATACAAAATGAAAATGCTATTAATAAAGTATTCTCAGAATATAATAGAATTGACTTTGTTTTTCATGCTGCTGCTTACAAGCATGTAAATCTTGGAGAAAAGAATAAAAAAATCTTTGCAATGAATAATATTAAAGGCACTTTTGTGATCTTGAATAGCTGTTTAAAATTCAATGTAAATAATTTTGTAAATATAAGTACTGATAAAGCTGTTAAACCAACTACATTTATGGGTAAAACAAAAAAATTTAATGAAATAATGGTAAAATCTTTATTACAAGATAAAAATTTAAATTACTCAAGTGTAAGATTTGGAAATGTAATAGGTTCGAGTGGATCAGTATTGACAATATTTCAAAATAAAATTTTACAAAATGAACCAATTACAATATTTGGTAAAGATACAGAGAGATATTTTATGCTAACTAGTGAGGCTGTTGAGTTAGTTTTTGGATCTTTGAATTTTAATTTAAATGGAAATGTAGCCGTTTTAAATATTGCAAAACCATATAAAATTGTAGAAATAGCAAAAAAAGTAGCTAATTTTTATAATCTTGAGATAGATTTGACTGCAGACACTTATAAAGACAATAAAGTTCCAGTAAATATTGTACCATTAAAAAGTTACGAAAAGGCTTCAGAACTATTATTTAACGAAGAGAACATAATTTCAGAAGAAAATAATGATTATATTTTTGAAAAGGTTAAAAAAATTGACTCTGAAAAAATAAGAAACTTTTGTGATCAATTAGAGAGTAATTTTAGGGAAAAAATTTTAGATGAATATATTACCTAAATATGAAAATAGTTTTGAAGATATACAATTAAAATTTATATCTATATTATTTTCTTTAATCCCAGTTTTTTTAATTAGCGGTCCTTTTCTCAGTGATTTTTCGCTAGTAATAATAGATATATTTTTTTTAACTTATATAGTTTCAAAAAAAAAATTTAATTTATTAAATAATTTATTCTTTAAATTTTTTTTATTATTTTATTTCTTATTATTACTTTCCGCATTTTTTTCTAATAATGTAAGTCTATCACTAATTAAAACAATTCCATACATAAGATTTGGAATTTTTTTTTTAGCAATAAGTTTTTTATTAAAAAAAAGTATAAAAGTGGAGTTTTACTTTGATAAAATTTTTAAAATTATATTCTTAGTTTTTATAATTTTATTTGTTGACTCAATTTATCAATCAATTTTTCACAAAAATATTATTGGTATTCAAATTGATGATACCAAAAGGATTAGTAGTTTTTTTGGAGAAGAGTTGATTATGGGTAGTTTTGTTTTAAGAATTTCAATGATTTTGATTGGTATATCTTATTTTTTAGAAAAAAAGAAAAAATATTTTTTTTACATAACTATTATTTCATTTATTTTAATTGTTTTGAGTGGGGAAAGGACAGCTTTTTTTTTATTTTTAATATTTAATATAATTTTATTATTTAGATTCAAATTATTTCAAAATAGATATAATTTATTATTGATATTAATAGGTTTATTGATCTCATTACCATTAAGTCAGAACAAATATAGTTATGATAGGTTGATTAATATGACAATGGAACAATTTGTGGATAATCAAAATAAAATAAATTTTTTTACTCCTACACATACTGCTTTATTCAAAACTTCTTTAAATATTTATAAGGATAATCCTATATTTGGTTCTGGTTTAAAAACTTTTAAATCTGAATGTAATAACAACAGATATAAAGTGTCTGAACTTGGATGTAGTACACATCCACATAATATCTACTTAAATATATTATCCGAAACAGGAATATTAGTTTTTATCTTATTTTTAATTTTTTATAGTTATGTTTGTTTATTTTTAATTAAGAATTGGTCAATAAAGTTTGTTTCAAATTATAAGAATTTTGAATTTATTTTATATTTATCTCTGTTTATTAATTTTTTTCCAATAGCACCCTCAGGAAGTTTTTTTAACAATTGGTTGAGTATTATTTTTTATTATCCTATAGGTGTTATTATATGGTTAAAATCAAAAATTTATGAAAAAAATAATAATTAAGTTTTCAAAAATTATTGACTTGGTGGCCAGTCCGTTTGTACTTCTATCCTCTATAGTTCTAAAAATTGTAAGAAAAATAGGAGTTCATAGAATGAGGTTTTCAAAAATAATAATGGATAAAATTGGTTTATTTCCAATAGTAAATCATTA
>MDTG01429453.1_pt1 | contig 11657 bp, 11 predicted proteins | sample 811421 | NCBI WGS metagenome assembly MDTG01 (sample SAMN05326645, study PRJNA326480) | marine metagenome | isolation source: seawater | place: Pacific Ocean: South East | collected 2011
AATATTGATTTGATTTTGATTACATCCAATTTTATTATATGAAACTTTAAATAATATACCCCACATAATATAAAGCATTTCAATATCAAGATTAATATGTTCTGGAGATTTATCAATATCAAATAAATTCATATGAATTAGATAAATAATATTAAAACTAATTACATTATTATTGTATAATTTCGCAGAAAATTCAATAATAGAAATAATCTCTCTTTTTAATTTAAATCGTTTATCATCATCTTTTTCTTTAAGCATATCATTATAAACATTGTATCTATTTATAAATCGTTCATATAATTTATTTAAAAGAATTCTTTTAAATGAAAGACTATTATTATAATATTCTTCAACATCTTTTAATATATTATATGGACCAACATATTTTCCGTTCTTTTCCCAATAATATTTATTATTATATTTTATAATTGTATTATTTGGTGTAAAATTTTCATTACAAATACGAATACATAATCTTACATATTCATCTTGATAGTCTTTATCATATATATTTTTTGTTATAATCTCATTACATAAAATATTAGTAATATTTGGAGTATTACAAGAATGTATATCTTTAATTAATGTATCTGTTATAATATTGAAATTAATTGATGATAATTTATTTAGATTTGAAATAATTGAATTTGTAATCTCTTTTTCAAGTTCAACTTTTGCATTTGGAGTCCATGCATTACTGTTTCTAATAAAAATACATTGTGTATTGTATTTTTTCTTTGAATTTTTTTTATTTTTATTTGAATGGAATTTAGTATTATTATTAAATATTGGTATTACAGTTTCAGATTTAATAATCTTCTCATATTCCATAACAAATTTATTGAATACAGGATTTGATATATCCATTGTATTCTCTATATTTGAAATGAATTCTATGTCATATACAGTCATATTACATATTATATGTATAATTATGTTTAAATACTTATTTTATAGTTGATTATTTAAAAATTGATTAAAGTTATTTAGTGTTAAGTATAATATATATGTCATCATTAAATATTATTTCATCTCAATATCAAAATAAAGAATGGAGATTGAGTAATATATGTAATAATAAAGGTCAGAAAGATAGTAGTTGTGAAAAATATCAAAGAGAACAAGTTGAGATTATAACAAAAAATAAATGTAATAAAACGAATGGACTAAGATTAAATTGGAGAAAAAATATTTTAGATTATAATAAAAATCCTATGACAATAAATAAGAAGATTATAATTGATGGTTTAGATTGGACAGAAGATTTTGATGGAATACAAGAATATAATGATTTTACACTTTTATATAATTTTAAATTTGTTTCTGGTTCTGGTGGTGCTCAAACAAGAACTATACGAGAAGTAAGTCATTTTATAGAATCACAACTAAAATATTTAAATGCTAACTTAAATACAAAATATATCTTTATTAATATTCTTGATGGAAATGTATCACATGAAAGAAGAGGACATTTTGATTATATATTAAATATGGATGAATATATTAATTGTAAAAATAATTGTAAGATTTTTGATTGTTATGAATTTAATAATTATTTTAATGAAGAACTCAGTAAATAATTTATAATATTAAACACCAACTTAAATGATATTCTTTTTCGTGCTATTGAATTACTTTCCCTATAATTTGTTAGAAATAATGAATTATATTTAGTTCGTTGTTCTTCAATATATTTATTAAATTTGATGACTAACTCTTTTTGTTTATCTTTATCTATATATGGTGTAATTATAATTGATGCGTATGAACGTGCTGATAATTTAGGAGTTGTATCTATATAAATATTATTATCATCAACCATTTTTAAACATATTTTACTATTTATATTATCATCAATACATTTAATAATAATATTTGCTTTATTTTCCATATTTTTATTTGAACTTGTTAAACGAGTAATTTTAATAGTTTTACTTAATGGTAATTTATATATCTCTCCTCCAATTGTATAATCTGTATTTTCATTTAATAGAATATTAATTTCTTTTTTTGAAGGATATATATGCGTATTAATATTACTCGTAGAACTAATATTATCTGTAATATTACTTGTAGAACTACATTTTAAACAAAATTGAAAACTACATATTGTATATGATGTATCATCAAATACTTTTTCTTCAAATATATTTATTCTACAAATATTATATTTATTTAAAAATGATTTTCGTAGTTCAATATCACTTTTTCTAATAGAACACCAAAAATTTAATGGAATAATTATTATTCCTCCTAAGCATAAATTACTTGTTAATATTGATATAAAACATTTATATAAATCATTTTGATTATATTTATCAAATATAGTTTTATCAATACTTTTATTCCGTGCTAAATATGGAGGATTTGTTATAATAAATTTATTATTATAATCTGGTGAATGAAGTAATGTATCTTGTTGAATAGCATCATCTATTTTTGGTTCTATATCATATTTTTCTATTTTATACTTTTTCTCCGTTTTATTTATAAATTTGAGTAAATCTCCATTTCCGACAAATGGTTCTATAATCTTGTCTATATCAGATGGTATATGTAATCCATTTAATATATAATCATAATTAGTTGTATAAAATTGACCTAATTGTTTTTTTATTTCCACTTGTTCTATATTCATAATCACGTGTTATAATATATTTAATTAACTTTTATATCTGAATATACAAAGTTAAATATTATTAATCAATTTTATATTTAATTATTAATCAATTTTATATTTAATTATTAATCAATTTTACATTTAATTATTTAAAAATTGATTAAATAGTTTAAATTATTTAAAAGGATGAATAGTATTATATATAATGTCATCTATAACACCCTCAACAACATTAATGCAACCAATAAAATTTGGAAGTAAAAAAGTTCTACAAGTAAAAGACCCTATTTATACTGGGCATATTAATAAAGAATTAAAAAATTACAGTATTGTTCCAACAGACAGAAATTATAAATTTTTAGATAATAATAATTTACATTATCTAAAAATAAACAAACATCTTATTTCTCTAAGTGGATTTGGTAAGAAATGTATATTATTTCTAACAAAAATTAATGGTAAGAATTATTGTTTTTACATTAATAAAAAAACAGGAGATATTGTTTATGTTCGTCATAGATTTAAAGATGAAGTATTCACTGGAACTATATTTGATGGAGAAATAATTAAAGATAAAAATAATAATTGGATTTTTTCAATAACAGATATTATGGTTTATAAGGGTAATACTCAGGATAAAACAACTTTAACAGATAGAATTGACATTATGAATAATATTATTTCAACAGAATATAAAGAAGACCATAATTTAGATGTAGCAAGAATTGAAATTAAAAAATATTTTGAATATGAATATTTAAATGATTTATATAATACATTTAAATCATCTCTTAGTTATAGATGTAGTGGATTTATATTTAAGAATATTATGTGTAATGATAAATATCTACTTCATATATTTGAAGAAAATAGAACTAAAAAAACAGTTGAAGAGAATAAACTGAATACAAATACATCAAGTATAATTGCGTTTAAAATTAATAAAACAGAATTACCTGATATTTATGAACTTCATTGTTCAAAAGATGGTTCATTATATAAATATGGGTATGCTGGGGTTACAACACTTGCTAAAAGTAAATATCTACTTGAACTATTTGAAAAATCGTGTGGTTCAGATATTTATGTAAAATGTAGTTTTCATAAAGATTTTAAAAAATGGATTCCATATGATATTTCTAATTATATTAGTGATTATCAAACAGTAGAAAATGTATCTGAAAATATATAATTATTTAAAATAACTTTGTAAATATAATACTTTTTAAACAATCATTTTAAATAATCATTTGAAATAATTATTTGAAATAATCATTTGAAATAATTTCGTAAAATAATTTTATATATCTGTTTATATTAATGAAAATGAATAATCAAAATGGTGGAGATGGATATTATCAAGCAGTATCAGAACCTCCAATTGGAGGAAGACCTGCTCGTGCTACATATCCATCTTGTTGTCCCCCAGTTTTTTGTAGTTCTTTAACAGGTGGTTCTAGTAAAATCTCTAAACCCACAAAAAAAATATCTATTAATCATCGTATAGGTCATAGTATTTATGAAGTAGAACAGTTTTTAGATCATCTTAAATCAAATGAATTAAGTTCTTTATTAAATAAATTAGTAGGAAATAAATTAGACCATCATACTCATCAATATAATCATAATTTTAATAAAAAAATGATGAGAACAATGGCATCTACCATGTTGTTAGATAGATATATAAATAAAAATCCAATCGTTCATAACATGAATGAAGTTTCTAGTATTAATAAAATATTAAAAAGATCAAATGAAAGAGTATCTGGTTTATTAACATATTTATATGATGTTAAAGTTATAAATAAAAATATTAAAACATTACACACTGGTGGAATGTATGCCCCTGAATTTTATTCACTTGGTCATTATATAGGTCCTATTGGAGTTGGAGTTTTTACAGCAGGGGCACTTATATTTCTTTTAAAAAGATTATATAATAAACCATCTAATAATATTGTTGGAGGTGTTAGAATAAATCTATCTAAAAAAGATGTTGTAAGTACTATTAAGAAATTGATTGATCCAATTCATTATTATAAATTTACAAAAAAAACATTTGAAGATATTGGACGATTTAGTAATAAAAGTATTAAAAGTATTAAAATGGATAGAAAACTTGCAACAAAAAGATTTAGAAAAAATTAAAATACAAACTATTTAATTATTATTATATTAATGAATATATTTAATTATTATAATTATTTAATAAATAATTAAAAATTTGAACGTTATTTTTTTATATATTTAATCCTACATATTTATAAAATGGAAAAATATGGAAGACTTGAATTAATTATTGGACCTATGTATGCCAGTAAAACAACTGAACTTATTAAAATATCAAATAGATATAAATCAATTAATAAAAATATTTTAGCTGTAAATCATTCTATTAATAATAGATATGGTTCATGTAATATTACAAGTCATGACAAAAAAGAATTAGATGATTGTATTATTATAGATGAATTAATAAAATTAAAAAGTATTGAAGAAAATTTTGAAAGATATAGAGAAGCTGATATTATTATTATTGAAGAACTTCAATTTTTTAAAGATGCTTTTAATTTTATTAAAACAGCAACTGATATTGATAAGAAAATTATTATTGCAGCAGGTCTTGATGGAGATTCTTTTAGAGAACCATTTGGTGATGTATTAAGACTAATTCCATATGCAGAAAAAGTAACTAAATTAAGTGCTTTATGTAAAATTTGTCAAGATGGAACACCTGCGTATTTTACAAAAAGAGTAACTGATTGTAATGATAAAGTTATTGTTGGTTCAGAAGATAAATTTATTGCTACTTGTAGAAGACATTATTTAGCAGATTTATCAGGTTATACATTTGATTAAAAATTATTTTATTAATTACATTATTATTAAAAATAAAATTTATACAAATAAATTAAAAAAATGATTATTTTATTAATCATAATATAATACTAATATTATGATTAAAAAATTTTGTAATATGTGCTTTCCTATTCAACGAAATAGAGAAAATCCAATTCCTTATTATGAAAATGAAGATTTTTTACTACCTGACCCCCCTTCTTCGTCTGGATTACAACCATCTGCACCACCTATAATTTATCCAAAACATACTTTTTTTGATATTCAAAAATTTGCATTTGTTGAAGCTGTTTATAATAAAGATTGTCCTATTTGCTTAGAAGATTTTAAAGGAGGTGATAATGTAATTACACTACAATGTAAGCATATTTTCCATGAAATTTGTTTAACAGAATGGTATATTAAACAAAATTCAAATAAAATTAAATGTCCTATATGCAATAAACTTCATCAAAGTTGATTATATGTAAATAAACTTCATCAAAGTTGATTTTTAACTACCCATTATAAATTGATTATTAATAGTATTTCCTGGTGTAAAATTATATTTATATCCTTTTGATTGTGGCCTACATTTATAATCTTGATTTGATGCCATTGTTCCAGAACTTTCTACACATATTCCTTTTCCATTTGCATCTGTACACCATCCACATTTTAATCCTTTTTTATTATTTAAACATTCATTTTTTGAATGATTAAACTCACCACATTTATCTATTTTCATTTTACATTCTTTCTTATTTGTATATACTGGATTTTTCATTTCCATGTGATTATTATATCCACAATTATTAGCAACTGAATTTCTAAAATTAACAAGTCTTCTTTGACATTTACCATCTATATTACAATAGAAATATCTATCTTCTTCTGAATGTCCTTTTATTGTTTGACCTTTTAAACATTCTTTATCTGTGTTGTTTGAATTACACTTATTACAATCTTTTGGTAATATATTTACAAGACTTGGTGTATAATTAGCACAAGAACAAGTTTCTTTTTTATAATCCCAACTACATCCTAAATCATCTTTATTAAATTCATCTTCTTTATCTTTTTTTTCGCTGTAATTTTCTCTTACAGATTTTCTAGGAATTAATATAATTAAAAAAGTAACTAAAATACATATAGCAGTAATTAAATTTAATGTTTGTATATATTCCATATATTATTTATCAAGATATAATTGCTATTTATGAAAATATTAGAGATTTAATAGAATAAATACTATATAATAATACATAAATATAAGAATCAGAACAAAAATAAATTATCTATATAAATTATATAGATGCTTGAATTTCTCATTGGTAATCATGTTATTGATAGATGTAATCACAAAAAAAAAATTAAAGAAGGTTTTGCTGATAATATGAGTGATATGCCTGTATTTGATGTCAGTGACACTAATGCTGTTGTTGCTCTTATTGTTTCACTTGTTATTTCATTTATTACTGCTTATATTGCGTATAAATGTAATAGTGCTGAAAATGCTGGTGTTAAATTCTTAATTACTTTATTTGCATTCTTTTTTAGTGGTTTATATTTGGTATATTATTTCATTATATATATTATTCTTGATGCTGAATGCTCTGGAACAAAAGATTTCTTGAAATCTGCTGCAAAAGTAGCTAAAAAAGGAAAAACTCGTAAAGGAAAACGTTAAATGTAATAATTAGAATAAATGTATGAATTTCTTATATTAAAGAATATTCTTTATTGTTTGTTGAACTCTCTTTTGTAATTTTTCTGGATATACACAATGTAAATTGAGTATATTATTTGCTATAAATGACGTCAGTATTGCTGATTGTAATGATTTATTATCTTTTGGTGATATTCTTGATATTAACATTTGACGTCGCTGATAATCTTTTTCTGTTTCATATTTACTTTTTATTATTTTATTATTACTCTTCGTTGAAGGCATATAGTATAATATAGATATTAATGTTATTAAACAAATATTTCAAATGAATATAATATTGAAAAAACTATTTTAAGATAATATTATATTATAATTCAAATATGATGTGGTATGAACATGATTTTTGTAAGGAACAGGCTAATACTCATCCTGATATGCATGATGTATTTAAACACGTAAGAGAATATTTTAAAGACCCTAAAATCGCTCGTATTCCAGCAGAAGATTTATTTGTTAGATTGAATGCAGATCATCCTGAACTATTTACTAATATTGGGTTCTTTGGATTTTTCAATAAATCAAATGGACTTCCATATGATGTAGTACGTTCAATTGCTTCATATACTCCGAAATATACTCTTGAAATTATCAAGAATATTATTCAGATTGTTAAATATGAATATAAACTGGACATTCCTTTAATTGGTCCTGCAAAAAAAAGATTTGAAAGAGAACTATCTAAGATAGATGAATGTGGATTTCAATTTCATAGAGTATATGAACGAGTAGTTATTTTTCCTCTGAATGATGAATTTCCAGTGAAGCGTAAAACACCAATTTTGCGTATTACAATTCCGACTGATTATCCTTTTAAATCACCTGAAATGACAACTGAAAATGTTCTACATCCACAAATTCCGTATAATGGTCATATTTCATATACATTTATAGAAGGTTTGGTAAATTGGTCTCCTAGTTTTACACTTCTTAAACTAAAAGATCAATTTATGGATTTTTTCAATAATGAAAGCAATGATACTGTATATTGTAGTTATTTAAGAAATATTCAATTCAATAAACCATTTGTTCGCCAAATGAAAGAATTGTCTATAAAAGGACATTATGATATTGCTACTTCTATGTGTGCATTATACAATACAAATAAAGAATTAACAAATGCTATTCTTCCAATAATCATGTGTGAAAATCAGTTTGTTCTCAAATATTTTGAACAGATAATTTCTAAACAAGATTATTCCGGTGAAGAACTTGTTGAATTGATTGATGTATTGAACTCCGAAGATGAACAGCGTGTTCTTTCTCTTCTTGGTATTTAGTGTCTTCTTGGTATTTAGTGTCTTCCTGAATAACTCTTATGTTTCTACATAAACTTATAATTTTAATCATTTTATTATAAAATAATATAAATGTATCACAATATGTAAATCTTTGTATTCTATTTTTCATTAATGGTGTTAATGAAGAATTATTGTCAGTATTAACAAAATGAACTATATCAAAATCTATTAATGATATAATTCCATCATTTGATACACATATGTTCTTTCCATTGTCATTAAGATCTATATGTGCTATTCCTGTTTTTGATAATATAGCATATATAGTAGCAAGTTGTTTGTCTAGATTATATACATTAATAATTTTATTTGTTTTTTTTAATTTTTTTAGATCTATTCCTTGATTTGTTATTTTAATGTATTTATTTTTTTTTACTTCAATTAATTTTGGAAAATGAATTGATTGTTCTTGTGAAAGTAATAAAAGTGCTTGTATTTCTCTTTGTTGAGAATATTTAGGTGAATATCCACTGTATATATTAATAGATTTACTAATTGGTTTTATAATATAGTTATTCATATGAATTATCTATTATTTTATTTTTATTAGTTTTTTTCTCGAATATTTTAATGTTATTATATATTATACAGATGCCTAAACGAAAATTAAGTAGTTCTGGAAAGGCAAGCAATAAAAAACAGATGAGTGAGCGTTCATTTGTTTCTTTATTAAAAAAATGTGATGCGGAATACGATGCTGTTATGAATGAATCCACAGAACTTTTGGAACAGAGTGGTGGAGGAGGAGATAGATGTTTGAAATTTACTATTAATAATAAAATTATTACAAATATTAAATCATATCCATTAGGAAGATTAGTATCTCTAAAATTGGGAACATATAAAACATGTCCTGATGAAAGTACGCTCCCCAGTCAAGATATAAATCTTGATAATAATCTTGTATGGAGTGGTAAAACAATTAAAGTTATAGAAATTATAGATAATAATATACCAATTATTACAAATCCTAATAAAAAAATAGTGAAAAAAACTCAACAAAAGAATGTGAAAATTACATATATTAATACAAGTGATAATAGTGAAGATAATATGAATTTATTTGAGTTTTTAAATGGTAAACCAGTACCATATAATGCAGAAACATCAGCATTATCACCAGGAGGAGGAGAAGGAGGAGAAGGAGGAGAAGGAGGAGAAGGAGTAGCAGCAGCAAAAGCAAAAGTAATTAGAGCATTACAATCAAATGATTGGAAATATATGAGTGAAGTTATTAGTGATGTAAACAAAACAACCAGTAATATTCTAAATGATAATAATTTTCAAAATAAACTAGTACAATTATCAACAAGAAGAAATAACAAAAAAAAGGTCTATAATAGACAAATGGCCACAGCAGCAGCAAGAAAAGCAGCAGCAAGAAAAGCAGCAGCAAAAGGATATACAACAAGATTTAGAGCAGCAGCATCACCAGCATCACCAGCATCACCAGCATCACAATCATTAGCAGACCCACAAGCAGTAGAAGCATCAGCAAATGCAGCAGCAGCAGCAGCACAAGCAGAAGAAGCAGCAAGACAAGCAGAAAGAGCACAATCACCAGGAGCAGCAGCAGTAGGAGCATCACCAGCATCACCAGCAGCAGCAGGAGGACCACAACAACAACAACAACAACAACCACAACAACAACAACAAGAAAGAACCATTATAAATCCCCAAACAGGATTGCCAATTAATCCCGCACTTAATACTGAATTTAACTCATATCCTGTTTCAAAAAATATAAATCCCGCAACCAGATTGTCATTTAGTTCCGTACCCGTACCTGGACTTAAATATAACGAAAATACGGGCAATCTCATTATAACAACGGAATGCGACGGTATATTCACCGACGAAACCAACTCATCTATTAATCCCGATATTATTGAAGAATTACAACAATTTTGCGAAGATGATACAATAAAAATAAAGAGTGATCTTACTAATATTAAAAATTTATTTGATAATTTATCTGATAATAATCAAGACTGGTTTAGAAATAGATATGAATTATGGAAATATATACACAAAACAAGTACCCCATCATGGAAAATAAGTCTTGTTTCACAATTAGATCTTGACCATAATGTTAAATGTAAGGATGATATTAAGGGTTTATTAGAAAACAAAAAAAAAGAATATCAACAATGTATAACAAATGGTGAAGAAGCAATAGGTAAGTTAAAAATATTAAAATATAAAATAAATGAAAAATTTAATAATGGTGATAAATTAAAAATAAGTATAAATACGAGAATTTTTAATATAAATAATAATATTTTAAAATTAAATACAAAAATATCTGAAATTGATACGTTTTTACGAACAAATACAATAAAAAAAAATATTAATTTTGGTAATAACACTCATGTTAATAATATAATAGTACAAAAAAAAATAGATATTATAAATAAATTTAGAAATTTGATAAATTGTATAGAACAAAGTAAGTTTTATAATTATCCTAGTAGAAAACAATTTGAAAAATATTTTATAAAACCTGCAAAAGACCTTGATATTGATTCTGTTCTAAAATTAAAAAATAGTATAGAATATACTAAATTTAAATACGACACACAAAAAAATGGACGTATTGTCGTTAATCCTGTACTTAACGGTCTCGAAAATTCACATATTGTAACTGGAAGTACAGGTTTAAATATTAAACATGCATGGGAGCATATTGTTATTTCTTTTAATAGAACTAAACTAATTCGAAAAGGATATGCTTTTGGAGATGAAAAAGGAATAGACTTTAAACGACATAAACGACCTGAATATTTAGGACAAACTATATATAAAAGTCTTCAAATTATTTTTCGGGATGGTACAGAAGAGCAATTATTAGAATTAGCAAAAAAAGAGTCTTCTAATATAAAGATAGCTGGTATATTAAAACAGCATAAAAATTTTTCGGATAAATATACTAGGCTGAATAATTTTAAAGCTAACGCAAAACTTTTAAAAGAAGTATTAAAAATAAAAGATGAACAACAAATAATTAATATAGTGTCTATTGATATTAGTTCTCTCAAAGAAATTACAAGAAAGGTATTATTTGCATATGATGATAAATATCCATATCATTATTTATTTATGTATAAATATGGAATATATATTAAACTTGATAATTTACATGAAGCATATAATAAAATAATGAATGATG
>MDTG01127508.1_pt1 | contig 11656 bp, 9 predicted proteins | sample 811421 | NCBI WGS metagenome assembly MDTG01 (sample SAMN05326645, study PRJNA326480) | marine metagenome | isolation source: seawater | place: Pacific Ocean: South East | collected 2011
AAGCTCATTAAAATTATCTAAAATTGAGTATTTTACATTTGATAAAAAAATTAAGTTTTTTCTAAAAATGATTTCAAGGTCGTTTTCAAGGAGAAGCCCACCATACAAAAAGCCTTCTCTTGCAGCTAACATTGTTTTAATTCGTGGTTGTATGCTGTTATTGATTAATGGATATGGCTCTAAGACCTTGTATACTGTTTTATAATCTTTTTCTGTAGGTGCTGTTTCATTTCTTACATTAATTTCATCTTTAAGATTGTAATAGTTTCTAACAACTTCCATACCAATATGTTCTTGAGAAATGTTGATTGTTTTATTTTCTGTATATGAATTTTTAATTATTGAATAAATGCTTTGATTAACCTCATATTGATTTTCAAATGAGTTTTGTTGAACTTTTATATACATATCATCCTGATTTTCTGCGACTTCCATTAGTCCAATATTGTTCTTTGATAATAATGACTGTAATTCCTGGTATGAATTAACTTTTGTTATGTTTTTCTTTTTTTTGAAGTTTTTATAATTTTCTTGGTAACTAATTTGGAATTGGAGCTCCTCTGCACCAAGAAGAGATGTTTTAAAACTTATATTTTCATATTGTTTTTCAAAACCAAAATTGAATTTATTATTTCTCTTTTTTAAACCAATTTTTTCATTTTCTTTTGTTGGGTCTAATTCAAAAATAATTTTTGTTTTACTATCAAGGCTATAGCCTATAGCTCCGAATATAGATGCCTCGGTACCTGAAAAAAAGTTTTTAAAATCTACTCTTCCACCTCTGCCTTCAGCGATATTTGATCTTTGGTCAAAATCTTGATCAAAAGAAGATAATGGATTTTTTAAAATTATACCTCCAGCAAACTCACCCCATCCAATTCCAAAAGTAAAATCTAATGCTCCTGTCTTATCTGATAACACAATATACTCTGAGCCATAAAGTCCCGTTCCTGCAAAGTCATTAAAACCAATCGCTAAATTAGGAAAATATCTATGTTCATTAATTATGCTTAGTTTTAAATTAAACCCTTTATCTTTGTAGGATTGATTAAAGCCATTCCCATAAGGTTTATTAGTTATATCTGCATAAAAAATAGTTGCATCCAGCCAATCAAAGGGGCTGATTGTGAGATTTAATCTTCTGTCTGGAGTATCTCTTATTAGACTTAGATTTATTGAAGATTCAGGATTATTAAAAGCAGATGGAGTATTTATGTAACCAAGCTGACCATGAGAGTTATTTCCAGCAAATGATATGAATATAACAAAGTGTATAAAAATGAGTAATTTTTTATTCACTAATCTAATTTCTTATCGCATTTATAGATGCTGCAGAGAAAGCTATATCAGAAACAATTTTTGTAGCAATACTTACAAGTGGAATGGTATCAATTTTACTTAAATTTCTAGGCACGACAATTGTGTCACCAGGCTCAGGATATATTTGCTTGCCAAATAGGTTTTTATCGAGTGGCACTGCTTCTCCGTTTGCTTTTATCACATAGATCTGACTCTTATCAGCAAATTCATTAAAACCGCCTGCAAAAATTATGTAATCCTCATAAGATTTTGATAAATCTAATGTTGTTGTTATTGGATTGAGAACTTCACCAGCTACAGTAATAGTTGAAAGTTTATACGGAACGAAGATCGAATCATTTTCTTCGAGATAAAAAGAGTTTGATTCGATAGAGTTCGGTTGAAAGTTACCTGATATTCTTCCACTAAATTTAATCATATCTGATAGAGCCAATATGGAGTTAAAGTCTAAATCAGCATTCTTTGCATTTAAAGGATTACTGGCTTGAGCAATTAATGCGTCCGTAAGTATTTGCCTTGAGGATTCAACAGCTTTTTTTTGAGCTACTTTGACTGATTCACGCGAAAAAAGTATCCCTTTTGAGGATGAGTTTTGCTTTAAACCACCAGCAATCATATAAAGATCATTGAGAGTTGTGCCTGCTGTGACAGAATAAACACCCGGATTTTTCACTTGTCCAGTAATTGAAACTTTGAAAGTACTATTATCCTGCTGAGGAAAAGAAAAGGACAGAACGTCATCAAAATTAAAAATGCTTTCATATACTGCTGTCTCAGAACTATTTTTTAAGTTAACAACTACACTATCTTCTGATATTTCAGAAATGTCTCCAAAGTATTCATAGAATAGTTTTGGTGTCAATTTTCCTTTTAGAGGGACTCTGTATGCTTTATTTCCCATAAACACCAATTTTAAATCTGACTGTCTGACATCTTGTAAATAGCTTTTACTAGTTTCACTTGTTTGATCGGGTTTATTTAAAAATAAGTTTGATAAACTAAGAATAGTTTCCCTATCAAAGAAAATTAGCTCTGGGTTATCTTTTAAAACAATTCCTTCATAAGATTTTGGGTCTGCAAGCGAAAAGGAATAAAACTCAGATTTCATGCCTGACATGGATATTTGTTTCAAAACTGCATAAAAAGGAAAGAAATCTGATGAGAAATTCAATTTTGAAATAATATCCGCAAGCTGTTGATTCTCTTCAAAATCATAAAAACCACTTCCTGTTCCCAAGCCATTTATAAATAATTTCTTCTTACTTATGCTCTTGTATTCACCAATAAAAATATCTAATATTTTTTTATTGCCAACAACACCATCTAGATTTATTTTTTCAGTTTTTATGACACCGTTATCTAAGTAGTTAACATTGATGTTATTAATGTCAGCATATTCTTTAAAACCAAGAGCAAAACCTAACAAATCTTCATAAGTATCGTCATTCTTATACTCATAAAGCATTTCTCTTTGGATTTGCCCGGATATTTTAACAACTTCTGAAGTGGCATTTATAATTACTGTATCTCCGTTATTCAAATTTACATCATTTTTTCTGTCACCAAACATTAAAAAATCATACAGATCATAACTTTTTAAAACCCCATTTTTGTTACGAACATTTATATTTCTTAAGCTTGAATTATCATTAAAACCTGATGCATATTTAATGGCTTCAGTGAGTGTAATGAATGGATTTACTAAGTAGGTTCCAGGATTTTTAACATTACCAATTACTGAAATCTTTTTTAAAGATGGTTTTTTTACACTCAAATAGCTTTTTGTGCCTATATAAAAATTTTCGGTCAAGACAGATATCTTTGTATTTGCTTCTTCTATTGTTAAACCAATTAAAGATGTGCTACCAATCTCAGGGATGAGAATATTTCCAGACATATCAACTCTCACATTAAATATTTTATTAATATTTCCAGTGAGTAAGATTTCTAATTCATCATTGAATGAAATAAGGTAATCTGATGATAAAGGGATGTCTAATATTGGCAAATTCGTATCAACAACATAATTAAAAAAATCCAAACCAAAAATTTTATTGCTCTCTTCGCTAGTATCCTTTTTTAAGTCTAATTCATTAGTTGTAATAACTTGCTGAGAATTACTGGCAACCTGTTCTTTGATACGATCTTCAATTAAATTTTCAAAACCTTCGGGAAAATCTTGAGGTGTTTCTTGCCCATGCAGGTTATTCCAAGAAATAAAAAGAGATATTGCAGCAATGAAGAGTAGATTTTTCGATTTCATTAGGATTTATATTAACACCAATAGCATATGTTTTTTAAATTTCTTTTTTGAATCTTACGTACCATTTCACAAACTTTTCAAGACCAAATTCCAGAGAGATTTTAGGGTTATAACCCAATAAATTATTAGCACGTATATTTGATGATGATGTGAGAGATACATCAATAGGAAGTTTTGGCATAGAGGCAATAATAGCTTTTTTATTCAATAAATTTTCTATAATTCCAACCATTTCACTAGTCTTTCTTACCTCACTTCTTCCAAGATTTAAAACTGAATGCTTATCAAAATTATCAAGCTCTATGCACCTTATAATGCCATCAACAATGTCATCAATGTAAGTAAAATCTCTTAACATTTCTCCATTATTAAACAAAGTAATCTCTTTGTTCTCAATTATGTTTTTTGTAAAAATCCAATACGCCATATCAGGGCGTCCATATTCACCATATACTGTGAAAAACCTGAGACCAATCTGAGGAAAAGAACTGTTTAAGAAACAATTTTCTGAAATCATTTCACAAGTTTTTTTACTGATACCGTAAATACTTGTTGGATTATCTGTATGGTCTGATTCAGTAGAAAAATCATTTTTATGCTCACCATATACTGATGATGAAGAAGCATAAACCATTCTTTCTGAATTCTCTAAACTAAAATTTAAGACACTATTATGACCAATAATATTATTGATCAAATATTCTGAAGATTTAGCTTGTGATTGTCTAACACCTGCTTTTGCTGCAAGATGAATAACGCATCTATATTTATTTTTTAGTTTTAAGCTATTTATGTTTTTAACATCAGAATTGTAAAACCTGAAGTTCTTCTGAGAATTTAGGTTATTAAGTCTTAATTTTTTAAGTTTATTACTATTTTCATTTTGTAGATGATCAATACCATCGACATCAAATCCAATACCAGTAAGTTTTTTGGCTACATGATACCCAATAAAACCTGCAACTCCTGTAATTAAAATATTCACTGGCTAGTGGTGCCCAGGGCCGGACTTGAACCGGCACGAAGTTTCCTTCGAGGGATTTTAAGTCCCTTGTGTCTACCAATTTCACCACCTGGGCATTTAATTGAATTCAATATCTTGCTCTATCTCTCTTTTAGTTTCAACTTTGTATTTCGACCTTATCTTATTGTTAATTCTTTGAATATTCTCTAATAGTTCCATGTCTATTTCTTTTAATTTTCCATATTTTATCAATGCATCAATATCTTTAGGAAAGCATGCACCACCAAAACCTCTTCGGCCATCATGGCCTGGCACATCCATATGAGAAGCTCCAATCCTTTTATCATGTGAGACGAATTCAATAAATTCTTTCCAATCTTCACCGCTGTATCCTTCAGTCTCAAATAGCTCATTAATAGAATTAAAAAATAATACCTTGGAAGCTAGAAAAGAGTTAATTGTATACTTAACAAGTGATGCTCTGAAATAATCTGTAAAAATAAAATTCTTTGTTTTGCAAATCGTATAATTGAGGTAAAAGCTTTTTACTTCTTCAGCTTCAGTCCTTCTGCCACCTAATAAAATAAAATTTGAATTAACAAAATCTTCATGTGCATGTTTTTCTCTTAAAAATTCTGGATTGTAAACAATGCCATTAATTTGATCGGTAATTCTCTTTAGATTGCTAGGCACTACTGTACTTTTTACTACAATGATTGAGTTTAAATTAATTTCAGAAATTTCATTGATAACTTTTTCAATGATTTCACCATTTTGACCAAATTTTCCCATTGGTGTTGGCACGCAAATAAAAATAAGTTCTGGATCAAAAACCTTTAAATCTTCGATGGAATTATCATATTTCGGATCAATAATTTTCGTAGCTACATTTTTTTTTAGAATACTTTCTGTGGCTTTACCAACAAAACCATGTCCGACAATTGCTATTTTCTTTTCCTTCATAGAGCTTAAGCAATTATAATCTTTAAAGTGTTAAATTATAAAAGAATAGTACCCAAATTAAGAAACAAATTTTCTTCATTTACCAGATCAATAAACGCTTTAGTAATACAAACCTATTTGGATCAAGAAGGGAGATTAACATTTGGTTATTTTTTTACAATCTTAAGGCCTTTGCTTATCACTTTGCTTGTAAGTTTAGTCCTAAGGGCGTTTTCTAATGGTTTATCCCTTGAAGATGCAATAAAAATATTCCTTTTTCCAGCAGCTGTATTCTTTTTAATTAGAGAATTGATAGGCACTTCTACATACCTTGATAACAGAAGAGTTATTTTATATCTGCCAAATGTAAATTATTACTCATTAGTTCTAGCAAACTGTATTTCAATTTTTTTGATTTATTCTCCTATTTTTTTTCTGTGCTTTGGAATTTCAAGTTATCAAGAATATACATTCGACTATATCAAATACCTTGAGTTGATACTTGTAGGAGCTTTGCTTGGTTTTGCATATCAATTTTTAATATCAATAATCATTTTTGAAAATAAATTTCTTATAACTATCCATAGCTATGTACCAATTTCTCTGCTCTTTCTTTCTTGTGTATTTTTTCCTTTAGATTCATTGCCGAAAGAGATTCAATATTATTTCCTTTTTAATCCAATGGTCCATATTCTTGAGGAGGTTCGAACACTTTTTACTTATAATAGTGTTGAAGGTGTCGATCTTAACTATGCATATAAGTTTATTGGTGGTCTTATAATTTTTATTCTCCCGACATATTATGTCAAAACACAATTTATTCTTAGAAGATTCATATGAAATATGTAAGGATTCAAAATTTCTCAAAAGAATTTCATTCTATGCTGGGGGAAAGAAAAAAAGTTTTTGTAAATTGTGATTTTAAAATTGATGAAGGAGAATCAGTTGGATTGTTAGGATTAAATGGTACTGGTAAAACAACACTTTGTAATATTATTTCCGGAGCAGAGTCACTTACAACTGGAAGAGTTGAGAGGAATGGAACAATATCTTGGCCAATTGGTATCTTTTCTTCACTAGTTCCAACGCTTACTGGTAAACAAAATATTTACTTTCTTTCAGATCTGCTTGGAGCTAACAAATCTGAAATATTCGAAATTGTAAAAGAAAATTCAGAACTTGGTGATGATCTTAATGCACGTGTTGCTACGTATTCAGCTGGAATGAAGTCAAAACTAGCTTTCTTTTTATCTCTAAGTTTTAAATTTGATTTCTTGATCTTTGATGAAGTGATATCTGTGGGGGATAGTGTATTCAGAAAAAAGGCTGCAGAGTATTTTAGAAACCTCAGAGATAATTCATCAATATTATTATGTTCGCACAATATGAACACTATCAGGGAAAACTGTAATAAGTGTTATGTTATACATGACAAAAAAATATCACAAAAGTATGATATGGATGAAGGAGTAAGGTTTTATGAAGAAATTATTAAGAGTAAACAATCTCAATAAAATTTATATTATTCCCTTAATCTTTTTCTTGTCTCTCATCTATAATGCATTTGTTTCACCTAATGCTTATACATCACAGATGATAATTTCTATAAAGGAGGAGCAAGAGAATAAAAATATAGACTTCAATAATCCTTTTTTTGCCATGCAAGGCCAGAATGCTCATGAGGTGTATCAAATGCGTGAATACCTTACTTCTAAAAAAGCTTTTCAAGATTTAAAGTTACAGCTTGAAACAAGTGGCATAGACTTAGATAGGCTTAAACCATCAGGTTTTGACCCTTTTAATTCATCTTCTTATGCAAGTCCAAGAAACATTGAACATATAACATCAATAATTATTAATGATCAATCAAAAACTGTTGAATTTCAAACCCTAGGCTATGATGAGAAGATTGGATTTGAAGTAAACCTCGCAATAATTGCAACCCTCTATAGCTATTTCAACGAACAAAATAGATTAAATTCTACAATTAGCTCAATCAATAGTCTTTGCGATATTCTCTCTGTCTTAAATAAAAAACAGTCAAATGATCCAGTCAAAATTGGTGAAGACCTTTTCGATGCAAAAACAGGAACTGAACTCTTGCTAAATATAGCTGATTCACAAGTTAAAAATTGCAGAGCATCTGGAGAAAATAATAATTATGATGGGGAAGAGTTTTTTCCTTTGAGACTTTTGTCTGAATTCGATGCTGATATTACAAAGGAGTTATTGGCAAAACTATATGAAGAGAATATTTCTCAAAGCTTCGTTGCTGACAACCTAAAAATAATTTCAGAACCAAACATTCCTACAGATCCAGATAGGAAGAAGATATTCCTTAACTCCATAATTTTCACAATTATATTGGCTTTCATCTTCTTCGGCATAAACATCGCCTCTAGGTTAAATAAAGAGTATATTTAAATTCTGTTGCTCCAATCCAGTTAATTTAAGTGTAAAATTAAGACAAATTTTCGATATTAGAAACTATGAATATAAATAAAAAGAAATTAGGTGTTATTGGTCTTGGCTATGTAGGCCTTCCCTTGGCGATTGAATATAAAAAAATAGGTTTTGATGTCAAAGGTTTTGATGTTGATCAGTCAAAAATAGACTTATTGAATTCAGGTAAATCCTATATTAAGCATATTGAAAGCGATGAAGTCAAAACATTATTAAAAGATGATGTTTTTGCAACATCTGATTTTGCTGAACTTTCAGATGTAGATGTAATATTTGTATGTGTTCCAACCCCAATCGATAAATATCGAAACCCTTTTATGGGACACATTGAAGAAACCTCTTATTCCATAAGCAAAAACTTAAAAAAGGGCCATCTCGTTCTTATTGAGTCAAGTACATACCCAGGCACAACAAATGAACTCATTAAACCTATATTGGAGAAAAGTGGTCTTGAATGCCACTCAGACTTTTTTCTAGCATATTCTCCAGAAAGAGAAGACCCAGGAAATAAAAATTTTAAGATTGATAATATTACAAAAGTTGTGGGGGCCGATGATAAAAAAAGTCTTGAATTAGCAAAGGATATTTATTCAAAATTAACAAAAGTTCATACAATGAATTCAACATATGAAGCCGAAGCAGTTAAATTAACCGAAAATATTTTTAGATCCGTCAATATAGCTCTTGTAAATGAGCTTAGAGTAATTTACGACAATATGGGAATTGATACTTGGAATGTTATTGATGGAGCATCAACAAAGCCATTTGGATTTATGCCTTTTTACCCGGGTCCTGGAATTGGAGGCCATTGTATTCCCGTTGACCCATTCTACTTAACTTATAAAGCTCGACAATTTTCTATGTCAACAAGATTTATCGAGTTAGCTGGAGATATTAATGCTAGTATGCCTGAATATATTATAAATAAATGCCAAGAACTTCTTAATAAAAACAGTAAGCCTCTTAAATCATCTAAAATACTTATCATGGGCGTTGCTTATAAAAAAGATGTTGATGACATGCGAGAAAGTCCTTCTATTGAAATTATGAATAGACTTGTTACAAAAGGTGCAAATATTGAGTTCTATGATCCTTTGATAAAGAAAATCCCAAAGCTTAGAGAGTATCCAAATTTTGAAAATCTTGAGAGAGTAAATTTGCAAGATAAAAGTTATATTGACTATGATTTGGTTTTGATATGTACTGATCATTCAAGCTATGACGTTGCAAGAGTAATTTCCGAATCAAAACTTATAGTTGACACAAGAAATTGTCTACCTGGGAACGCATACAATGAAAGAATTATCAAAGCCTAAAATAGCTGTAATTGGATGCGGTTATTGGGGTAAAAATATAATAAATACCCTTCATGGATTAAAATGTTTAGATTCTATATGTGATTTCAATAATGAAATAGCCGAAAATTTTGCAAACCAATTCAAAATTAAAAGTTTTAAACTTAATGAAATTGAAAATCAGAAACATTTAGATGGTGTCTGTATAGCTACACCAGCTGAAACTCATCGAGATATTGCTCTAAGACTAATCAAACTAGATATACCAATTTTTATAGAAAAACCATTAGCTACTTCAATGGAAGATGCTACAGAGATACGAGATGCTGCAAATTTAAATAATACTATTGTGCAAGTTGGACATCTTTTACGTTATCACAATGGGTTTAATGAAGTGCTAAAAATTGTAAATAATGGTGGAGTTGGAGATTTGATTCATATACATTCCTTACGCAAAAGTTTCGGCAAAATTAGAGATAATGAAAATGTTATTTGGAGTTTTGCTCCTCATGATATTTCTATGATTCTTGCATTAGTTAAACAAAAACCATTAAAAATTAAATCATATGAAGAAAATGCTTTACATCAAGGGATAACAGATAATGCTGAAATCTTTTTAGATTTTGAAAGTTGTAGTGCGAAGATATCCACGTCTTGGCTCAGCCCAATTAAAGAGCATAAATTAATAGTCATAGGAAGTGAGGGTGCCATAGTTTTTGATGATACAAAGGATTGGAATCAAAAAGTAAAACTTATAAAAAATAAAATAATAACAATTGAAGATAGGCTAGAAATTGAAAAAGGCGATGAGGAATATATATCTCTTGCTGAAGAGCAACCACTAAAAAATGAATTAATGCACTTCATTGATTGTATCGAAAATGGCAATATACCACTTACTGACGTATCTGAAGGAGTTAATGTAATTGAAGTATTGGAAAACTTATGAGCGAATATAAAGAAAATTTTAATTTTATTGATTTAGCAGCCCAACAGAAAATTATTAGGGAAAAAATTGATCTGCGAATAGCAGATGTGCTTAACCATGGAACATACATTATGGGTCCAGAAGTCAGGGATTTTGAAGAAAGACTAAAGGAATTTTTAAATGTAAAACATGCGTTGACTTGTGCAAATGGGACTGATGCTCTAACAATAGCACTTATGGCTTTAGATATTAAGCCTGATGATATCGTTATGGTTCCAAGTTTTACCTATGTTGCTACTGCTGAAACAGTAGCTCAAATAAAAGCTAAACCGTATTTTTTGGATGTTGATGAGAGAACTTTTAATGTTTGCCCTGAAAGCCTTGAACGATCAATATTATCAATTGAGTCTAAAGGTCAAAAAGTTGCTTGCTTGATTGGTGTGGATCTTTTTGGAGAGCAATGTAACCATAAAATTCTTTCCGATATTTGTAAAAAGTATGGCATTAAATTTATAGTAGATGCAGCACAAAGCTTTGGCTCACAAACAGATAATATCCATATCGGTTGCTATGGAGATATCACTACTACAAGCTTTTTCCCTGCAAAGCCTCTTGGATGCTATGGTGATGGTGGTGCTATATTTACAAACGATGAAGAACTATCAAAAAAAATTAACAGCATTAGGCTGCACGGAAAAGGATCTCATAAGTATCAACATATAAATATAGGTGTTAACTCAAGACTTGATACCTTGCAAGCAGCAATTCTTCTAGAAAAACTTGCTATTTTTCCTGATGAAATGAAGAAAAGAAAAGCAATTTCTGAGTATTATAATAAAAAGCTAGAGCACCATTTCATCTGTCCTGAATTGGCAGAAAACTCAATTTCAGCATGGGCTCAGTATACAATTCAAGCTGAAAATCGAGATAAAATTAAGAGTTATTTAGCAGAAAAAAATATCCCAACAGTAGTCTATTATCCTATTCCTCTTCATATGCAAGATGCTTATAAAGGCTGCTTATCTGATCCTGATGGGTTGCTTGTTTCAGAAATTTTGCCAAAGAAAGTCTTAAGTCTACCTATGCATCCTTATCTATCAAAAGAAGATCAAGACATTATCTGTGATAGCCTTATAGAAGCCAATAATTCAGAAGTTTGAAAAAAAGAATAGCGCATATCTCAACCGCCCACTACTCAGATGATCCAAGAATTGTATACAAAGAGTGTTATTCATTAGCAAAAAAATATGATGTACACCTTTTCTGCTTAAGAGGCGCTAACTCAAATAATCTTTTACTAAAGGGTATTACCTTTAAACCGCTAAAAAGAAATAGAAAATTAATAAAAAGAATTTTTGGTAATCAATTTAAAGTTTTAAGTCTTTGCAAAAAAAATAATATAGAAGTTGCACATCTACATGATCCTGAACTAATCATATCTGCATTTATTCTAAAAATTTTAGGAAAGAAGGTTGTATTTG
>MDTG01173826.1_pt1 | contig 11656 bp, 5 predicted proteins | sample 811421 | NCBI WGS metagenome assembly MDTG01 (sample SAMN05326645, study PRJNA326480) | marine metagenome | isolation source: seawater | place: Pacific Ocean: South East | collected 2011
ATCTGTATCGCCAATAAATTCTACCCAATTTGCCTTCATATCGTCATACTCATGACGCATTGCCATTGCTAATCCCGCCTCTATCTCAGCGAAGGTTTGACTACCATCAACTTCGGTAAGTGATGTTACATCTACTGCTTTTTGGAAGCTGGTAGCATTGACATATTCCCAGTCATCGCCCTGCAATTGTTGCATAATGTCGACATCACCAAACACAGCCTTACCCTGAACCACCGTAAGCGCAACATCGGCGTCTATGGCCTCAATCAGATTTCGATAGGGATCTTCATGAAACGTGTCTATGACTACCAAGTCGGCATACAAATCGGCCTTTATGCGGCCGACAAATGGTGCCCAACCCGTGGCGTCAGCTGGATTTGAAGTAACCATTTCTACCAGTTGGTAATTGCTGAAGTAACCGTTGAGGTTGTTACTGTTCCACATGTCCGCTACTTTGAGTTCATGGAGGTTATTTTTTGATCCGCTGGGTCCCCAGTCAGGTGAAATGGAAATACTTACTCCGGCTTGATGGGCAGCAACAACATCTGTCGTATCACCATATAGCAACAGATTGGATAACGGGGACCATACCAATTCAGAATTAACACTTGCCATCTGAGTGAATTGCGAGGAATCCAAAGCAGTGCCGTGAATTACTATAGTTTCGTCCATGATTAGACCTTTATTCCACAAAGCATCAAATTCATCTTTACTGGACTGGTCAACACCCTCTGAAAGATGAACAAACCATGCGTTGAGTGTTCCAGCTTCGCTTTGACTGATTAGGTGACTACCAGTGTAATCATCATCCGCAGCACCACACACTGCGCAGGTCGAGATACCATCTTGGCCGAAGTTGTATAATTCGACATTACGGGACAGGATACTGTCCCAGGCTTGAGTACCGGAACTTGGCGAGCCTTGCATTGCAGTTACTCCTCCAGATACTGCTTGAACTTCGGCATACTTCATCTGTTCACTCGCCATATCCCAGCGATAGGAGGACTGGATATTGGTTTTCATCCAAGTTATACTCGGACCATAATCCCAGTTATTGCCCCATTGATATCGGTTGGTGTAGCCACCTTCCTCGGACTTTTGAGAATCACTAAGGTGAACCTCGAAATCCCACAACGGGATGTGATTGTAATGAACGTGGTTGTGTAAATCAATCAATCCAGGATATATCGTCCCATCGGTTTCGACGATTGGGACATCAGTGAAATCTACCCCCGCAGGGGGATTATTGTTCGACGCCCATACACCAGTTATCTTACCGTCTCTGACCATTACATTGCCGTTGTTAATGACATTTGTTTCTCCATCCATAGTGACAACTCTTCCTTTGAGAAGGAATGCCCTTGAAGAATCCGTATTGCTTAATTTATAACAATTCACAATATTGTCCGGAACTGTGTAAGAATCCGTAAAATCTGCCGCCCGTCCGGGCGTCGGGTCGTCTTTGCTAATCGTTCCCCCGTCTGAGATGTATGACAATCCGTAACTCGAATCACCAGCAGGAAATGACATTGAATGTATGACGTTTTGTGACGTATCTGAAATTGAAACAGTTTCTCCATCATAGTAACTCAGGTCTAGGTCAGAGTCAGCCCTGAAGATAACAATTCTTTCATCAGCGCCCAGTGTAGTATTGTATGGCAACTGACAGGGTGGACTGCCACTGGTTGTTGATAACAACCAACTTGAAACATCCTGAGACGTATCACCAGAATTCCATACCTCGATGAATTGGTCGCTGAATTTACCATAATCTCCATCACCGTTCCAGTCAACTGAGCCGTAAACATTGTCTGATGTATCGTTAGCGACCAGATTATTCGGACTGACGAAAAGTTCAGCGATTACGATGTTTGAATCACGGGCTCCAGCATTCATCGCGTAGTCGGCTTCGAGGTTGCCAACAACCGGACTACAAGTTGAAACAAGGAATAGCAGGGTGAGGCTTACCCCAACCAAAACTCGTCGCATGTATTGACCTTTACTACCAAGGACATTAACCCGCCGGTAACTTTTCTTAAACGATTAGATGATAGACTAAATCATTTAGGGTAATATATGGCTACTAAAGATATCAGCGAACCAGAGTTTGTCGACATCATCGAGAACAACAATATCGTAATACTTGATTTTTGGGCGGAGTGGTGTGGTCCATGCAAAGCCTACGGACCGGTTTACGAGCGAGTTTCCGAGGAATTTCCTGACGTAGTGTTTGCTAAAATCAACACTGAGGTTGAGCCAGAGTTAGGTAGGATGTTCAATATCAGATCGATACCAACAACTGTAGCCTTCAAAGAACAAGTTGGCGTTTTTATGCAACCTGGAGCCTTACCTGAGGACGCATTAAGAGATTTGGTGGTAATGCTCAAAGACTTAGATATGGATGAAGTCAGGCAAGAGATGAAATCCAAGAAAAATGAGTCGGGTGAGTAAAGACAAATTATGCGATGATTTCAATAGGTTGAGGGCTAGCGGCAATCATGCGATGGAAACCCTGGCTCATCATTTTAGTCATGATGAGTGCGACCTTATCTGGTTGCATCGGAGAAGACTCCGATGACAACAATGAGGTGTCGAGTCAAGATTCATATCCAGAGCCTTGGGAGAGGTCTAAGCTTGTATATGATGATACAGATGTATTTAGTCGCGTTAGCGTCAATGGAACACATAATATCTCAGCACCCCAGTCAATTTACGTCCCGGTCCCCACGATTACTGCGGCCGACGGAGGTGCAGGAGTAACCGGCGGTGCGGAAGTTCACCTCGGCTTATGGCTTCCAGAAATTGAAGGATGTGATTACTCCGCTGGCAATCTAACTGAAGATTGCCGAGTTCCAGTGCTCGCTGATGTTGGACCATATTACGATGATGGGGATGTTTCTGCAACCACACCTGCAGACAGACTTGGTCGGTTCTTAATTGAGAATTATGTTCCTCACGGTTATGCCGTTGCACAAGTTTCGGTATTTGGCACTGGTAACTCTAATCATTGCATGGATTTGATGGGGACAGACGAACAGAGAGGTATTGATGCCGCAGTCACTTACCTTGGTGAGGCAGGATGGTCCAACGGCAAGGTCGGGCTGATTGGTAAGTCCTATGATGGTTCAACCCCGTGGCAAGCTGCTACTTTTGGCAACCCATATCTTGCAACTATTGTTCCGATGTCTGGGCTAATTGGCGTTCATGAGTTAATGTGGCGAAATGGTAGTATGGAAGCACGTGGACCAATCATGCACAATGGTGTTTATGGCGCATTCGGAATCGATGGTGATGGTGGTGACGCAGAGAATCTGTGTGAGGGATACATAGAAGGATACATCAATGGACCTGCCGCCTACCAAACTGGTGGAATGGTAGACTATGCTGGCAATACCTATTGGACAGAACGCTCTTTCATAGGCCGAGTGCTAGAAAATTATCAAGGCTCAGTTTACATTATCCAAGGAATGCAGGATTGGAATGTCGACCCACACATGTCGTTCCCGGTCCACCAACAAGTCGAGGCGTCAGGAATAGAAATTAAGACTTTAGCTGGCCAATGGGCACACGATTACCCAGACCGAGTTCAAGGTCACAGTTCACAAGGCTCAGGGCGTGGTGCAGAAGCCTATCCATACACACTGCGGTGGGACTGGGCTGATGAAATGCTTTACTGGTTTGATTGGTATCTCAAAGGTGAAGGAAGAGCGCCAACGCTTGGAGTTGAAATGCAGGATAATCGCGGAGGCTGGCGTTTTGAATCAACTTACCCCGCGCTAGACACTGAGTATCTCGAGATAAACGGAGCCGATATGGCCCCGGACGGTACCTCCATGTCAGCATCATCATCAATAACACTGAGTTATGGTCCTTTTGAAGAAGATGTGATTATCGCAGGTATGCCGACATTTCACATTCCAGTTACTCCCAGTACCCTCAATGGTGCTCACGGGTTTTTGGAAATGACCGATGAGAACGGGATGCACCTTGGTCATGCAGTCATGGATTTCCGTTTCCATGCCGGGGGTAGAGATGGACAGTTGAGCTTAGTTCCATATGTCGAAGTGTTAGGTCTGATGGAGTTTATGCCAATGGATGTCTACGTTTCTGCTGGTGAAACAATCTACATTACCATGACTCAAACGGGTGAAGACTACGTACCGTCTTCTTCCGCTGTCGGAGGATATTCGGTTGATTGGAGTGGCTCAACATTAACTCTACCAATTGTTCAGCGGACTTGTCAGGACCTATACCAAGCACCCATACATGTCTACGGGACAGGTGAAGCTGGTACTAGGGAATGCTGATTTCCTCGTTCCATAAGCGCTATTATCTTAAGCCGATGACAAACCATTGGACGTATGGTTCTTAGCGCGCTACCGGGTGTTGGCGAGAGATTAGCCAAGAAAATGGCTGACCACTTTGGTTCAGAGGAAGCGGTCTTAAGCTCGCTAAAATCTGGAGATATCGGCCAAATTGCCGAAATTGATGGTGTTTCACCCAAACGTGCGTTAGCGTTGGCGCGTAGTGTTGCTGGTGATGATGGACAATTCTTAGCAACCAAAGAATCGATAAAGTTGCATCAACAACTAATTGACCAGATATCGGGATTTATTGCCTCACCGGGCACTAAGGACCGCCTTCAACTGTTGACCCCAATAACGGATCCAACTGGGCGCAGAAAAGCGATCCAACAAGCGATGACTTTTTTGGCAAATCAAAACGATTTGGCGGAAAAGCTACACACAGAACTACAAAAAATCATTTCTCTCAAGGCTAACACTGACCGATATGACCGTGTGGTTGTAACGCACGAGCCTATTGACGAACTGAAAAAGTATTGCCGAGTGTTAACTCCTGCGCCTAGTGAGACCTGGAAAGATTATACCGTATTTGACAAAGTCACATGGTTAGGCAAAGGTGCACCCAGTGATACACCAGAGGGATGGATTGTGCTTGGAGTAAATCCATCAAGAGAGTTAATTCTACCAGAGATGACACTGGATTGGTTTAACAAAAATCGCCAAACTCTAACATCATTGTCAGAGATAATTACAATTACTCAAAGTCAGCAATCAAATGATGAATTCATAGCCTTACTTAGTGAGTGTCTTGACGACCTAGAGCCCTTACCTGAACTACTTTTCACCTTGTTTGAGGAGGGGGACACAGAACGGGCAGAAACGGTAAGAGACCAATTATGGACCTATTGCAAAGAGTTAGAAATTGATGTAAACAATGCGGTCGAGAAGGCCATGAATGATGCTAAATTAGCGCTCTCAGGTGCAGAATTATTAGACGCTTTAGCTGATGGTAGCGGGTTCCAGCGCCGATTAAAGGAAGCGACAGGTCACGTGATTGACAATGCAATGCAACAAGCAGTTAACCAACTAGCCGAATTCATGGAGGGCAGCGGTGTAAAATGTCCGCCGGTGATATTTACCAGTGATTGGCCGGCAAAAATTGATCGTCAAGTGATTGAAAAAATTGACGAGAACCTAGCAAAGCGTATCACTGCTCAGCGTTCGGATCATGTTTACAACATGGCCAAAAGATTAGGGCCACTCAAAGCAAAATGCGAATTTGCTGTAAGGTCATTAATCACTAATGACCAGTGGTTGACGATCGCTAGGTGGGCAAATAACTATTCATGCACTATGCCGCAAATTGTCGATCACGGAATATGGGTAAAGAATGGTCGTCATCTTTTGCTCGGTATCGAGCCAGACGCGGTAACTTACGGCATCGGCAAAGCGGCTCAAGCAGGTGATAGACAATCTCTAGCTCTACTTACTGGAGCTAATTCTGGAGGCAAGACAACACTTCTCGAACTACTCGCTCATACTTGCATTTTGGCACATATGGGTCTTCCCGTCCCAGCTGAAAATGCTCGCATCGGCAAAGTTGATGCTATCCATATTCTTGCCAAGGCTGGCGGCACTCAGAATGCTGGAGCACTTGAACAGACTTTGGTTGAATTAGCAAATGTCGTAAGTGATCCGACACCAAAATTAATTTTAGCCGATGAACTTGAAGCAATCACAGAACCAGGTGCAGGGGCGAGGATTATTGCCGGTATGCTGCTGGCAGCACGAGCACAAAAGCACACCAGTATGATGTTGGTCACTCACCTTGCGCCAGCCATCATCGAAGCGTCCGGCGTCGATGATTTCAGAGTTGACGGCATTGAAGCAAGAGGCCTCGATGCAGATTTAGAACTAATCGTTGACCGAACGCCGATAAGAAATCATCTCGCTCGATCCACACCGGAGTTAATTGTCAAGCGGTTAGTTGAGCGCAGCACTGGCCATGCAAAATCACTATTCGATGATATTTTGCAGATGTTTTAGTTAGTATTGTGGTAGAATTAATTCGACTGCAAATAACGGGTCTGGGTCAGTTGAGTCGTGATAAGCTACTACTACTCCACCATCATTTAAAATCGCCAGTGAAGCGAAATCAAACCTTATATCGTTACCAGCGCCAGATGTTGAATCCAAATCACCTTGACCGATATATGTCAGGGTATCTGGAGACATATCTTGAGAATAGCCTCTGACGTGATAGACAGTGTCTACATCAGGTCCAGCAGAGCTCTGGTATCGGACATTCAAGACAAACAGGTCTAATTCACCATTCGCTTGAAATTCCCACTCTTCAATTTGGGTCGCTTGTTCATTGAGTTCATAAGTATAATTCTGCCAAGTTATTGCACCATCATTAGAGAGGTAGTGGGTGAAGGTCGTGCCTGTGTTAGCAACACAGTGGATTACTCCGACAGAATCAATTTGACAATATTCACTGGGGAATTGGACATAAAGCTCATTCCAGGATAGTGATGTATCCATGAACGCAGCATTGCCGTTGTTGTAATAGGCAGGGAATACTAATCCACCACTTGGCATGGGAAAGGCCCGCATCTCTTTGTGAGGTTTGTTGACATCGTAGTATGCTGGCAAATCCGCCTCGGTGAAATTGAGATCAAGCTCAACCTCAGGGTCACCACCGCTGCGGTCGGGGAATTGGAACGGATAATAATTCAGGCCGTCGACGCTAATTTGGCCACCAGCATTCATTGACTGATGCCAGAAATTTGATACAACGATGCTAGCCCAATCGCCGCTTCCTAATGTTGATTCAATTGGGCCTATGACCTCTACTTGCCAAGAACGGTCGTAGAATGGCTCAGTAAGACGATTATAGCACCATTTCCATTCATCATCATCAGCATCATACAAGATCGCATAGAATTTGTCTAGTTTCAAATCCCCACCTGGATATGGGAACCACGACATAGAAATGATGTCGCCATTTGTGGCTTGAACTATACTTCCTTCACCTAATCCCTCTTGTCCTGGATTAGTTGGTATGAAAGTGACGCATTGCCCGACTGCGGGTAACACCTCAGGAATGTAGGTGTCCCACTCATGGCCCCTATCATGGCTCCAAACCGGATATTCGCCGCCAATATTGAGAATCTGTCCCTCGATAGAGGTAGCCAAGTAATGTTCACAGCAATTGCCACCTTTGGATGCGTCGAAAACTGCCCACGACATATTAGTTGATTGATTGGTGCGCAAGTCAACGGTTGTGAACGGTCGAAGCGACTCGTGGGATTGACTGTCGATTAGAATGTATTCTGTCCAAACATTTTCGATTATTTCTTCTTCGACAAAGGTTTCACCCTCGCCAAAGCAACCCGCCAAAAGGGTTGATGAAGCAAGCAAAATCGCTAGCACAATCCTTCGCATGGATAGAGGAATAACCACTCATGTTTGAATGCGTCGTTGATTAGTGCCCTAGAAAACTAGGAATGAAATTCTTGCACCGTCGACTTCAAATTGGTCGGCTTTCGGGTCAATGACATCTCCCTCAAAACGGAAAGTAGACTTACTAGCACGAGTTTCACTAATTATCCAGTCACGGTCTGATTGGAATAATTCGGGTGCACTTTCAAGTAAAATTTCCAATTCTATGGTAGCTTCAATATCCAAATTTAGGTCCTTGCGCTTGGCCTGTATTCTCCTGGTTATGTCCCGTGCTAGGCCTTTTGACAGCAATTCTGGAGTGTCATTCATATCAAGGACCAAACTCACGTGATAGGAGTCGTCACCCTGGCCAACTTGGATGGTTGATGCAGCAAAGCCCGGCTTCTCAACTCGCTTGACTTCAACATCCCCTTCTTCAATAGCGATTCCCATAATCTCCAGATTCCCTGACTGTATTTGCTCAAGCATCGCCGTTGGGTTTTTGGCATTACGAATTTCACCAGCAATGGCATTTACGTCTCCCCTGGCACGGGGTGCTAATGCACGGAAGTTAGGTGCTAATTCGATTTGTTGAAAGCGGTCTAAATCAGTCTCTATTGAGATATTTTCAACATTCAATTCTTCCGCTAATATATCGTGATATTCTGCCAGGTTTGGACCAGAAACAATCCACCCATCACCACAAGGCAAACGCTGTCTTCGGCCTGCATCAACTCTAATCCGACGTCCAGTTTCGGCTAACTCACGAACAAGTGCCATTCGAGATTCTAGGTCAAGTTTTTGAGTTGGTAATGTAGCAGTCGCTTCGGCAGCCTTTTCGTCCCAAGAATCAGCTGTAGCACCAGGTAAACTTCCCGGCGTTCCAAGTGGCCAATTTGCCTGATGAACGGTTACTCCAGTAAGATTTCGATAAATTATGTCGACCATGAACGGACTGACCGGCGCAACTAGGCGACAAACAGTTGTGAGGACCTCGTGTAGTGTATGTTGACACGCCAACTTATCGGTATTCTCAGCTTCTTCCCACAACCGTCGACGACTGCGACGGACATACCAATTGGATAAATCGTTTACCACAAAGTCCTCAAGTTCTCGGCACGATTTGTGATAATTCCAGCTCTTGAAACCTTCATGATAGCCTTTAGCAACCGTAGCCAGGCGGGATAAAATCCACTGGTCTAGCGGTGGTCTTTGGTCAACTTCAATAGTATCAATTTCGGGATCGAAACCATCTAATGCGGCATAGTCAGCGTGGAATTTGTAAATGTTCCACAGTGTTAGGAACATCTTTGCATAGGTTTCACGGACGCCATTTGGATCGAACTTTAGTGGACTCCAAGGAGCACCTGCTGTGACCATATACCATCTGGTTGCATCGGCCCCCTCGCGATTAAAGTGGTCCCATGGGTCTACTATATTCCCGCGTGACTTAGACATCTTCTTACCTTCAGCGTCTAGAATCAATCCGAGTGATAGACAACGTTTGTATGCAGGTAAATCAAACACCGTTGTTGATACTGCCAATAGAGTGTAAAACCAACCTCTTGTCTGGTCGACACCTTCACAGATGTAGTCTACTGGGAACGAGGAATTGAAGGTCTCGCCACCATCGAACGGGTGGTGCCATTGAGCGAACGGAGCACACCCTGAATCGAACCAGCAATCCATAACGAATGGTTCTCTGTGCATTGGTTTGCCATCATCCGATAGCAAGGTAAAATCGTCAACTATTGGTCGGTGTAAGTCAACGTCGTCAGGACAATCTGGATTCTCTATGCCCGCAGCTTTGGCCTTTGCAACTTCCTCTTGCAATTCTTTGATTGAGCCAATACACTTCATCTGACCATCTTGACTGCGCCAAACTGGTAGTGGAGTGCCCCAATAACGCTCTCGAGAAATCGCCCAATCTTTGACATTTCTCAGCCACTCGCCGAAACGACCCTCTCCAACCCAATCCGGCGCCCATTCGACATTTGCATTGAATTCCAGTAATTTCTCTTTAACGGCAGTCATTCGAACAAACCACGAATCCATAGCATAGTACAACAATGGATGATCAGTTCGCCAACAGTGTGGATAATCGTGCAAATAGGCTTTTTCGCGATAAAGTAAACCACTATCCGGGCCAGTATTATTGCTCCCTTTTGGTCTCGAGAGAAGTGAGATTATGATTTCATCACAATCCTTCACATAGCGGCCGTCAAGGTCAGGATGAATGCCGTTGACGAAAGATCCGTCCATGCTGACAGTGTGAAATGCGGGTAATCCGACATCCATACCGAGGTTGTAGTCATCTTCACCATACATGACAGCCGTATGTACGACACCAGTTCCATCGGTGGTTGTTACCCAATCGGCGGATAAAACAGTCCATGCAGTATCTGAATCGTTACGTGGCACAGCATCGGGAAATAGTGGCTCATACGAGCGGCCGACGAGCTCTGAACCAGGAAATTCTTCGACAATATCCACATTATGTCTGAGGACTTCTTTCATTAGGTCTTTGGCGAGAATCATTGTCTCACCAACTTCGGCGCCTCCTGCCCCATTCCAGTTTGCTGCTGCCTCAGAGACTCTAACCTTGACATAGGTTACATTGGGTCCGACTGCAAGCCCAACATTACCTGGTAGTGTCCACGGTGTGGTCGTCCATGCCAAGATTGAGCAATCATCATCGATAAGTTTGAATTTTACATAAACTGATGGCTCTTCCACTTCTTTGTACCCAAGCGCAACTTCGTGACTCGAATATGAGGTCCCGGTTTGCGGGCAGTAGGGTAATACTTTATGCCCACGATAGAGCAAGCCTTTGTCAAACATCTGCTTGATTGCCCACCAGCATGATTCAACATAATTATTGTCCAGCGTCACATATGGGTCGTCTAAATCTACCCAGTATGCCATCCTCTCAGTCATTTCTCGCCACGCGGATTCATATGTCCATACTGAGTCTCTACAAGCTTGATTGAAGTTGTCCATCCCATAATCTTCGATTGCCTCATTGGACATCAAATCCATACGCTTCTGAACCTCTATCTCTACAGGTAGGCCGTGCGTATCCCAACCACCTTTTCTTTCAACAAGGAATCCTTCCATAGCCTTCCAACGGCATACTAAGTCCTTGTAGGCGCGTGCTACAACGTGATGAATTCCCGGTTTGCCATTAGCAGTTGGTGGCCCTTCCAAGAATATGAATGGTGCTCCATTCCGTCGGGACTCGATTGAGTTCTGAAACGCGCCCTCTTCAGACCATGCTTTCAGTAATGCGGTTTCTAGTGCTACAGCGTCTAAGTCCCCGGCGGGTTCTGGCTTTGCCATGACTTGCCGAAACATGGTGTTGTCTTGAATCTCACCCTTGATTTTTGGTTAAACCATTTTTTTGATGGTTCACTATGATAATGCTGACTTGACTTAATTGTCGGGGGTATGTTTGAAGTGTTTACAATCTTACGCTAGTACATGTCCGCCGCTACATCTTGGCGCAGTGCCTTATTTTTGGCCGTTTTAATGGCAATAATTGGACCATTGCAAATGACGGGTAATATTAGCGCTGATTCTGCTGATTTTACTACTCTACCGAGCGCAGATAAAATTCGCTTTTCGACCGTTGGACAAGCAGACCTCATCCAGTTGGCTGGTGATGGCGCGATGAATGACGATTTTACCGTGGAAGTGCCGAGTAATTCACCAATTACCGACATGCAGTTGAGCATTGAACCTTCTACTATGCAAACCCATTATGGCTTCGTTTGGGATAGTGATGCTACCTGGTCTAATACTGACGCAACGAAAAATGGCACAGTTGTTGAATTTGATACACTGACTGGCTCAACTGCCGGAACAATATGGGATTTCAATAATGGTCTGCAAGGCTGGACCGTATCCAA
>MDTG01401552.1_pt1 | contig 11656 bp, 9 predicted proteins | sample 811421 | NCBI WGS metagenome assembly MDTG01 (sample SAMN05326645, study PRJNA326480) | marine metagenome | isolation source: seawater | place: Pacific Ocean: South East | collected 2011
ATACCCAGATTTTGTTATCACGAAAAATTATCAATAGCAGGAAACTGTAGAATGTGTTTGGTTGAAATGGAAAAATCAGCGAAGCCAATTGCTTCTTGTGCGATGCCGGCAGCAGAGGGAATGAATATAAAAACCAATACTCCTTTTGTTGAAAAAGCGAGAAAAGGTGTAATGGAATTTTTATTAGCCAATCACCCGCTAGACTGTCCAGTTTGTGATCAAGGTGGTGAATGTGACTTACAAGATCAATCAATGTTCTACGGTATTGATAAATCAAGATTTGTTGAAAATAAAAGACAAGTTTCAGAAAAATATATGGGGCCTTTAATAAAAACTCAAATGACCAGATGTATTCACTGTACCAGATGTGTGAGGTTTGCAACTGAAGTTGCTGGAGTTCCTGAAATAGGAGCAATTGGAAGAGGAGAGAATATGGAAATCACAACATATTTAGAAAAAGCTATGAAATCAGAGCTTTCAGCTAATGTAATTGATTTATGTCCGGTAGGAGCTTTAACCTCAAAACCTTACGCTTTTGAAGCGAGACCTTGGGAACTAAAAAAAACAGAGAGCATAGATGTAATGGATGCTGTCGGTTCAAATATCAGAGTCGATACATATAACTGGGAAGTAAAAAGAATACTACCAAGATTAAACAACGATATTAACGAAGAATGGATTTCAGACAAGACAAGATATTCTTGTGATGGACTTTTAAAACAAAGACTTGATGTTCCATACATAAAAAAAGATAAGAAGTTACAAAAAACATCATGGGATGAGGCTATTGATTTAATAGTAAATAAAATTAAATCTATTAGTCCTGATGAAATTGGAGGACATATCGGTGACCTGGTTAATATGGAAAACATCTTTGCTTTCAAAAAATTTTTTAAATTTTTAAATAGCCAAAATTTAGAATTTAGAGAAAAAAAGTTTTATATTAATTCATCAGAAAAGAGTAATTATATATTTAACTCTTCAATTAAAGGAATTGAAGAGTCCGATATAATTCTTTTGATTGGTGCAAACCCTAGATTAGAAGCTACAATGTTAAATGCACGAATAAGAAAAACTTTTGTTCATAAACGTGTACCTATATATTCTATTGGTAATCCAGGTGAATTAACTTATGATTATAAAATAATCGGCAATAAGACGGATGATATAAAAAAAATACTGAATAACGAAGGTGAGTTTTCTCAAAAATTACTCTCAGCAAAAAAACCGATAGTTATTATTGGTGAATCTGCTTTAGAGCTTAAAAGTGGAAAATATATTCTTGAACAAATAAAAAATTTTCTCAGAAAAAATAATTTTATTAATAAAGATTGGAATGCATTCAATTTTTTACCACAAAATGCTTCGACAGTTGGATTAATTGATTTAAAAGTTTTACCAAAAGAAGATGAAGAAAAGTGTTCTTTTTTTGAAAAGTTAAATAAAAAAAAATTTAAAATATTATATCTTTTAGGTTCAGATAATTTAGAGATCAAAAAAAATAATGAATTTATAATTTATCAAGGGAGTCATGGTGATAAAGGTGCAGAGATAGCTGATGTAATTCTTCCAAGTGCAGCTTATACAGAGCAAAATGGTTTGTACGAAAATTTAGAAGGAAGAGTACAAGAGTGTAAAAAAGCCTCTTACCCTATTGGAGAAGCTTTAGTAGATTGGAAAATATTTAATTTAATTTTAAAAAAATTAGATATTAAAGAAAATTTATTAAATTTTGAATTATTAAGAAAAGAAGTTTTAAAAAATATTCCGAATTTTTCAAAATTCAACGAATTACCAATCTATCAAAATGAAACGATTTCAAAACTGGAAACAAATTTTATAAGTGAAGAAATTCAAATTAAAGAATTGGATTATTTTTATACAAATTCAATTTCTAGAGCATCTAAAACAATGAGTGAATGTCGTCAAATAAACCAAAATGAAAAAAAAACAGGTACTAATAATTAATGATTGAATATTTAGAAATTTTAGCTTTAGAAGTTTATAAAATTCTTTTTTTATTAATACCAATACTTGTATCTGTAGCAATGGTTGTTTGGCTTGATAGAAGAGTTTGGGGTTTAGTGCAAAAAAGAAGGGGACCTAATGTTGTTGGTCCTTTTGGTCTATTTCAAACTTTAGCAGATGCTTTGAAATATATTTTTAAAGAAATTATTATTCCTGCTAGTGCCAACAAAGTAGTTTTTATTCTTGCCCCAATTGTTACCATGACACTGGCTTTAGTTGCTTGGGCAGTAATTCCAATGAGCGAGGATTTTGTGCTAGCAGATATTAATGTAGGGGTTTTATATTTATTTGCAGTTTCATCACTCGGTGTTTACGGAATAATTATGGGTGGATGGGCCTCTAACTCAAAATATCCTTTTTTAGGGGCTATTAGATCTGCTGCGCAAATGGTTTCCTACGAAGTTTCAATAGGAATTATTATAATAAATGTTCTTATATGCGTAGGCTCATTAAATTTAAAAGATATTGTCTTAGCACAAAAAGACATGTGGTATGTAATACCGCTTTTCCCAATGTTTGTTATTTTTTTTATTTCTGCACTTGCAGAGACAAATAGACCTCCATTTGATTTACCAGAAGCCGAAGCAGAATTAGTCGCTGGATATCAAACTGAGTATTCAGGGATGATGTACGCTATGTTTTGGCTTGGAGAATATGCAAATATTCTTTTAATGTGTGCAATGGGATCAATTCTTTTTCTTGGAGGATGGCTACCAATCATAGATATTTTTCCATTTAATTTATTCCCAGCCCCAATTTGGATGATATTTAAAATTTTATTTTTATTTTTCCTAATTGCTTTGATTAAAGCAATTGTTCCTAGGTATAGATATGACCAACTTATGAGATTGGGTTGGAAAATTTTCTTACCTTTTTCTTTGATTTATTTAGTTATAACGGCAAGTTTTTTATATTATTTTGATAAATTACCTAAAGGAAATTTCTAATGAATTTTAATAGAATTTTTAAAACTATATTTCTTGTGGAGTTTGTCTCTGGATTGTTTCTTGCAATAAAGGAGATATTCAGAAAATCAAAAACTATCAATTACCCTTTTGAAAAAGGTTCAATAAGTCCTCGAATGAGAGGAGAACATGCGCTTAGAAGATATCCAAGTGGAGAAGAACGATGTATAGCATGTAAATTATGTGAAGCTGTATGTCCTGCTCAGGCGATTACAATCGAATCAACAGAAAGACCAGATGGAAGCAGAAAAACCACAAGATATGATATTGATATGTTGAAATGTATCTATTGTGGATTATGCCAAGAGTCATGTCCTGTAGAGGCGATAGTTCAAGGACCAAACTTTGAGTTTGCTACAGAAACTAGGGAAGAGCTTTACTATAATAAAGAAAAGCTTCTAGCTAATGGCGACAGATGGGAGTCAGTTTTAGCAAAAAATATCAAATTAGATAAACCCTACAGATAAATGATAATTCATTCAATTTTCTTTTATTTTTTTTCAATAATAGCGATTTTTTCCTCTTTAATGGTAATAACATCTAGAAGCACTATTAATTCTGTTTTCTTTTTAATCTTAGATTTTATTTCGGTAAGCTGCTTATTTATTATGGTAGGTGCAGAGTTTTTAGGAATGATACTTTTGATTGTTTATGTAGGCGCTGTAGCGGTTCTTTTTTTGTTTGTAGTAATGATGTTAAATGTGGCAGAACAAAAACAATCTTGGTTTATTGGACAAAAATCTACTCATTTACCAACAGGACTAATAGTAAGCGTGTTAATTCTGTTAGAGCTGCTAATCGTAGTTGGAGGATGGAAATATAAAAAAGATTTAATGTCAAGTAGCACTTTAATTTTATCAGATATTTCAAATACTCATCAATTAGGTTTGGTAATGTACACTGACTACATTTTATTCTTTCAATTAGCTGGCGTGATTCTTCTTTTATCAATGATTGGAGCTATTCTTTTAACCTTTAGGGAGAGAAAAGGAGTAAAGAAACAAAGTTACTTCAAACAAATTTCACGAAGCCCCTTATCAGCTATTGAGCTTAAAGATATAAAATCGAATGAAGGGGTAAAAATAGATGATTGAAATTGGGTTAGGGCATTATTTATCTTTAGGAGCAATAATTTTCTTTTTGGGGGTGATTGGAATTTTTTTGAATAGAAAAAATGTAATTGTTATCTTGATGTCCATTGAATTAATTTTATTATCAGTGAATATTAACTTAATTTCATTTTCTATTTTCTCTGGAGATATAGTCGGACAAGTGTTTACAATGCTTATTCTTACGGTAGCAGCAGCAGAAGCTGCTATAGGACTAGCTATCATTGTAATTTATTACAGAAACAAAGGATCGATCAGAGTAGAAGATATTCATGGAATGAAAGGATAAATGGAATACGCAATAATTTTTCTTCCCTTGGTCGGATCCATTCTAGGCTATCTTGGTAAATCTTTAAATAAATTTTTCTCAGAAATTTTTACTAGCCTATTAGTAAGTATTTCAGCAATTCTATCTATTATTGTTTTTTGGAACGGCATACAGAAAAATATTTATGGTAATTATAATATTATAAATTGGATAAGTTCTGGAGATTTTGTAGCCAATTGGTCAATAAATATAGATCCACTAAGCTCTGTTATGTTGGTTGTTGTTACATTTATTTCAGCATTAGTTCATATATATTCTATTGGATACATGAGTCACGATCCTCACAAGCCAAGATTTATGTCTTACTTGTCACTTTTTACTTTTTCAATGTTAGTTTTGGTAGTTTCGGATAATTTTTTACAATTATTTTTTGGTTGGGAAGGGGTCGGTTTGTGTTCTTATTTATTGATAGGTTTCTGGTATAAAAAAGAAACTGCAAATGATGCAGCTATAAAAGCATTTATAGTTAATAGAATTGGAGATTTTGGTCTTGCAATAGGGATATTTTTAATCTTTTTCTTTTTTGGAACAATTAATTTTGAAGAAATATTTCAAGCTGTTCCAAAATTTACTGAACAAAAGCTTTTATTTTTTGGATTTGAGGCAAATTTGATAACTTTAATTTGTCTATTTTTATTTATAGGAGCTATGGGAAAGTCTGCTCAATTTTTACTTCATACTTGGTTGCCTGATGCGATGGAAGGACCAACCCCAGTCTCAGCTTTAATTCATGCAGCAACAATGGTTACGGCAGGAGTTTTTCTTGTTGTTAAATGCTCCCCATTATTTGAATATTCTCAAGTAGCACTAAATGTTGTTGTTATAGTAGGGATGATAACAGCATTGTTTGCAGCTTCAGTAGCTTTAGTTCAAAATGATATTAAAAAAATTGTTGCATATTCAACTTGTAGTCAATTAGGCTATATGTTTTTTGCAGCAGGCGTAGGGGCATATCAAGTAGCAATTTTCCACTTATTTACCCACGCATTTTTTAAAGCTTTATTATTTCTAGGCGCTGGATCGGTTATTCATGCATTTAATGAAGAACAAGATATAAGAAATATGGGCGGAGTAAGAAAAAAATTACCTTTTACTTATATTTTGATGTTAATAGGGACTTTAGCTTTAACTGGATTTCCATTTTTATCAGGATTTTATTCCAAGGACGCTATTATTGAATTTGCGTATTCAAGTAACTCTGATTTAGGAAAGTATGCTGCTTTTATTGGTATATTAACTGCATTTTTAACTTCAATATACTCTTGGAGGTTATTTTTTAAAACATTTCATGGCTCATTTAACAATAAGAAAATAAATATAGACGAAACACATGAATCTCCTTTAGTAATGCTAATACCATTATTTATTTTAGGAGCAGGTTCTTTATTGGTTGGCTTTACATTTAAAGAAATATTTATTGGAAATCAATCTAATGATTTTTGGCAAAATTCTATTTTCTTTATAAAACAAATTGATCATAGTAATATACCTATTTGGTTGTTGCTGGTCACACCTTTTTTAGTTATTATTTCAATACCATTATCATTCTATTATTATATTTCTAATACAAATATTCTAGACGAATTTAAAAATAAAAACTTAACTTTATATAAATTTCTTTTAAACAAATGGTATATCGATGAATTATACGACTTATTATTTGTTAATCCTACAAAAAAGATTGGTTCTTTCTTTTGGAAAAAAGGTGATGTTGGAACAATTGATAAATTTGGACCTGATGGAATATCAAAATTAATAAAAGTTATTTCTAATAAAACTGGGAGATTACAAACTGGTTTTATTTATGACTATGCGTTTGTCATGCTTATAGGTTTATCAATTCTTTTAACGTATTTGATTTTAAATTAAAATGAATTTTCCAATTTTATCAACTTTGATCTTTTTACCTTTAGTTAGTTCTTTTTTTATTTTCCTATCAAAAGACAAAAAGAATAATTCGAGTTCAATTTACATTTCATTATTTAGCAGTTTGGCAACTTTTTTATTATCTTTATTTTTGTGGTTTTCTTTAGATCTTAAAAACCCAGATTTTCAATTTGTTGAAGAAAAATCTTGGATTAATAATTTTATTAAATTTAAATTAGGAGTTGATGGAATTTCTATTCTATTTATTGTTTTAACTTCTTTCATTACTCCAATTTGTATTATTTCGTGTATTAACAGTGTGAAGGATAGAATTAAGGAGTTTTTAATTGCTATTTTAGTACTTGAAACGTTTATGATAGGCGTTTTTTGTTCTTTAGATTTGGTAATTTTTTATTTATTTTTTGAAGCAGGATTAATACCAATGTTTTTAATAATTGGTGTTTGGGGAGGACAAAGAAGGGTTTATTCAGCTTTTAAATTTTTTCTTTTCACTTTGTTAGGATCAGTTCTAATGCTGGTAGCCATTATTGTAATTTATTGGTTAACAGGCACTACAGATGTTACTGAAATTTATGAAATTAAAATTCCTCAAGAGTATCAAAATTTATTATGGCTAGCCTTTTTAAGTTCATTTGCTGTAAAAATGCCCATGTGGCCTGTTCATACATGGTTACCTGATGCTCATGTTGAAGCGCCGACAGCAGGCTCTGTTATATTAGCCGCAATACTTTTAAAAATGGCCGGATATGGTTTTTTACGATTTTCAATTCCAATGTTTCCTCATGCTTCAGAATTTTTTACTCCATTAATTTACATTTTAAGTATTATTGCAATTATTTACACCTCACTTGTTGCTTTAATGCAAGACGATATGAAAAAATTAATTGCATATTCTTCAGTTGCACACATGGGATATGTAACGTTAGGTATTTTTACTTTTACAAAACAAGGTATCGAAGGAAGTATTTTTCAAATGATAAGTCATGGCCTTATTTCTGCGGCCTTATTCTTATGCGTTGGTGTTGTTTATGATAGAATTCATTCTAGATTAATAAGTTCTTACGGTGGTTTGGTACATTATTTACCTAAGTATTCTTTTTTATTTTTGGTATTCGCTTTAGCTGCACTTGGTTTACCAGGAACGACAGGTTTTCTTGGTGAATTTTTAGTTTTAACGGGAACTTTTCAAAAAAGTTATTTAGCAGCTTTACTAGCAACTTTTGGAGTAGTTTTAGGAGCGGCGTACATGTTATGGCTAACGAAAAGAGTGATTTTCGGAATTACAAAAAATGAAGCAATCAAAACAATAACGGACATAAATAAGTCAGAAATTATAATGCTAGTTCCCTTAGCCTTTTTTGTTATATTTTTTGGATTATATCCTGTCCCATTAATGGATACTTTAAATGTTTCAGTCAATAACTTAATTGAAAATTATCAATTAAGTTTAAACGCAAGGTGATAAATGATTAACAATTTAAACATACTTCTTCCAGAAATTTTTTTATCATTATCTATTTGCACAATTTTAATGATTGGTGTTTTCACCAAAAAAAGTTTTAATTTAATATTCAATTTATCTTCATTAATTATTATTATATGTATCGCTATAATATTAAATAATCCAAATAATCAAGAAAAAATATTTTTAGATAGTTTTTCAAGAGATGCCTTTTCAAATTATTTTAAAATTTTAATACTAACTTCTGCATTCTTTGTTTTAAACTCATCAAAAAATTTTATTATTGAAAATAATTTAGATAAATTTGAGTACCCAATAATTATTCTATTATCTATTCTCGGTATGTTTTTTATGGTAAGCGCTAATGATCTAATTTTATTTTATTTGGGCTTAGAATTACAATCCTTATCTCTTTATATTTTAGCCTCAATTGATAGGGATAATTTAAGATCATCTGAGTCAGGAATTAAATATTTTGTTTTAAGCGCTTTATCTTCTGGTTTGCTTTTATACGGTTGTTCATTATTGTATGGTTTTACAGGTACTACAAATTTTGATCTCATTGCAAGTCTATTAAATAAAGAAAATACTGGAGCAGTATTTGCTATGGTATTTATTTTAGTTGGTTTAGCTTTTAAAATTTCAGCAGTCCCGTTTCATATGTGGACACCTGATGTTTACGAGGGAGCTCCAACATCTATAACGAGTTATTTTGCTGTCGTTCCTAAAGTTGCCGGGTTAGCATTATTGATAAAATTTATGCTTATTCCATTTTCTAATATATTGCTTGAGTGGCAAACCATTATAATATTTATATCAATTGCATCAATGATTTTAGGAGCACTTGCAGCTATAGTTCAAAAAAATATTAAAAGATTACTTGCTTACAGTTCTATAGGTCATATTGGCTATACATTAGCTGGAGTCGCAACTGGAGTAATATCTGGATATAAAAGTTCAATTATTTACATATCAATTTATGTAGTGATGAATATAGGAGCTTTTTCTTGTCTTTATTTTTTAAAAAAGGATGGACAATATAAAGAAAATATTTCAGATTTATCAGGTATCTCTAAGAAACATCCGCTGTTAGCAATTTCATTTTTGATAATATTATTTTCTTTAGCAGGTATACCTCCTTTAGGAGGATTTTTTGCAAAATTTTACGTATTTACAGCTGTAATAGAACAAGAAATGTATACTTTAGCGATCATAGGATTGTTAACAACAGTGATATCTTCTTTTTACTATTTAAAAATTATTAAAACTATCTACTTTGATGACAATATAATTACTTTTGAGATAGTAAAAAATAAAACAGCACAATTTTCAATTTTGTTAAGTTGCAGTATTCTACTGACTTACTTTTTATATCCTTCGATTTTGAGTAATATAATAAACTCACTATTCATTAGTTGATGAAAATTAAATTAATTCAATTCAATAATGTTAAAAGCACAAACGACGTAGCAATTAGATTTATAAAAAAAAAAAATTTTAAACCCACCTTAATTTCCTCTCTAAAACAAACGAAAGGAAGAGGCACTATGGGAAAAAGATGGATATCACAAAAAGGAAATTTATTTATATCAATAGTCTTTGAAATAGATCAAAAAAAGATTAATTTTAAACAATTTGCTATTTTAAATGCTTTAATATTAAGAAAAATTATTTCCAAGATAGTTTCAAATAAGATTAAGATAAAATGGCCTAATGATTTGTTATGTGAAAAAAAGAAAGTTTGTGGAATTTTGCAAGAATTAATTACTTATAACCAAAAAAATTATTTAGTAATTGGAATAGGCTTAAATACCAATATCGCACCAAAAAACAAAAGCTTTTCTTCTACTTCTTTAAAAAATATAATGAAGAAGAGTGTAGAAAACAAAAAAATACTTAAAAAAATTAAAATAAAATATGAAAAATTTATAATTGAAATAAGAAAAATTTCATACAAAGAGCTTAAAAGAAAATACAAATAATAAAAATGAATTATATCGTAGGAGACATTGGAAATACTTCAACAAGAGTTTGCTTGCTAAATAAGGAGTTCAAAATTTCCAAATCAATAATTTTCGATACCAAAAAAATTTTTGAAAAAAATCATTTCAAAAAAATTATAAAAGATTTTACCAAAAAGAAGATCAAATCTAAATTTTTATTTTCAAGTGTTGTCCCTTTAGCTTTAAAACAAATTAAAAAAAATCTTTTAGGTACGAAATATAAGATCATTGAAATTAAGAATCTTGATTTAAAAAAAATAATAAAGATAAATGTTTCAAAAAAAAATCAACTTGGATCTGACAGAATAGTAAACGCTATAGCAGCAAAAAAATATAAGAATTGCTTAATTTTAGATTTTGGAACAGCCACTACTTTTGACATTATAAAAAATGGTGTTTACGAAGGCGGAGTTATAGCTCCTGGTGTTAAGCTTTCTATTATACATCTAAGCAATTCAACTGCTTTGTTGCCAATGTTTGCATTAAAAAATACCAAAAAAAAATATGGGAAAAATACAAAAGATGCATTAAATGCAGGATTTATTTGGGGTTATGAAGGGTTGATCAATAATATTATAAATAAAATTACATCTAAATGGAAAATGAAATATAAGATAATACTTACTGGTGGATATGCAAATTTTTTTAAAAAAATTGTTAAAAGAAAATCGATTGTTGATCAAAATATTACTATAAAAGGAGTTGCAAAAGTATTTAAGGAATTATTATGAAAAAAGAAGAATTAATTTTTTGTCCTTTAGGAGGTTCTGGAGAAATTGGAATGAATATGAACCTTTATGCTTATGGCAAGGAAGATAATCAAAAGTGGATAATAGTTGATATGGGAGTAACTTTTGCTGATGATACTCTACCCGGAATAGATTTAATTTTTCCAGATCCTGGTTTTATATTAGATAAAAAAGACGATTTATTAGGAATAATATTAACCCATGCTCACGAAGATCATATTGGAGCGATAGCCCATATATGGCCAAATTTAAAATGCAAAATTTACGCTACACCTTTTACATCTGTTTTGATTCAAGAAAAGTTTAAAGAAAAAAAAATTGATATTTCAAAATATTTAAACATCGTCCCTTTAAATAGCAAAATACGATTAGGTGCATTTGAAATAGATTTTGTAACTTTAACTCATTCGATATTAGAACCCAACGGATTAAGTATAACCACACCAGCAGGAACAATTTTACATACCGGTGATTGGAAAATAGATCCAAATCCATTAATTGGAGGAGATATAGATGAAAAAAAATTAAAAGAAATTGGAGACAAAGGTGTTTCGGCAATGATCTGTGACTCTACTAATGTCTTCAGTCCCGGGCGCGCAGGCTCAGAGTCTGACGTTAGAGATAGTCTTTTAAAGATTATGGAGACTAAATCAAAAAGAATTTTAGTTACTTCTTTTGCATCTAACGTCGCAAGAATGGAGTCAATCTTTTATTGTGCAAAAAAAACTGAACGATCTATCTGTTTAGTCGGTAGATCTATGCAAAGAATTTATAAAGCAGCAAGAAAATGTGGTTATCTTGGAAATTTAATTGATCCAATAGAGCCTAAAAAAGCCAAGAATATAGCAAAAAACAAAATTTTATATTTAGCTACTGGCAGTCAAGGTGAACCAATGGGTGCAATGAATAGAATTATTAACGGAATACATCCAGAAGTTTTTTTAGAGTCGGGGGATTGTGTTATTTTTTCATCGAAAATTATTCCAGGAAATGAAAAAAAACTTTATCAGTTACAAAACTTAATAGTAAAAAGTGATATCGAAATCATTACTGAAGAAAATGCATTCGTTCATGTTTCTGGACATCCTAATAGAGAAGACCTTAAAGATATGTATAAATGGGTTA
>MDTG01026182.1_pt1 | contig 11655 bp, 14 predicted proteins | sample 811421 | NCBI WGS metagenome assembly MDTG01 (sample SAMN05326645, study PRJNA326480) | marine metagenome | isolation source: seawater | place: Pacific Ocean: South East | collected 2011
TATATCATCATATTGTTCATCGTTTGGCTGATTTCTCCAATTTGACCATGAATTAACTTTATATTTGTATTTTTTATACCATAGACAGTCTCTTACTATGACTCTCCAATCTTTACTACTCATTTGGTCAATGTGTTCTTGATTGATGGGTCCTTGTATACTTAATATTTTTTTACTATAAAAAATGTCTTGCAATACATAATTAATAATATTTTGATCACTAGTGTATACTGTAGTAATAATTTCATATCTGTTATCTATAGGAATATAACGTCTTACCATTCTATAATTTTCATATTTAGATGGCAATTCTGGCTTGCTGTTAGCACTAAAGTAACCTAGCTTGATTGCTGTATGATATTTGCTGTAGAATAGTTGACTACTAGGATTCCACTTTGGATGGTTTATTTTCATTGTCAATTGTTAATTCTTCCTTTAACCAGTTTATTTTAAGATGATATACATTTTCGTTGTTAAGTAAATATCTTGCAATAGGTAATTTTACACGTTCATTAATCAGTCTTGCTAATGGACGAGCACCCATTTTAGGATCATATCCATCTTTTTCTAACATGTCTAAAAGTTCTTTTTGCCATTCAATAACTAAATGACGTCCTTCTACATATCCTTCTACTTGTCGTAAAAACTTTGTAACAATACGCTTCATACTTTCAGGTGCTAGTGCATCAAACTTAACAATACCATCTAATCTATTACGAAACTCAGGAGCAAAAAAATTGTTTATTGCTTGCTCTACTGCTTTATGATTAAATGTTTCTTCGTTGAATCCTATGCTTTTCACTGCCGCATCTTTTGCACCCAAATTACTTGTCATAATAATAATTGCATTTTTAGCACTTACTACTTTTCCTGTGCTTGATGTTATCATACCTTCATCTAGCAATGACAACAATACACTCATTAAATCAGGATGTGCTTTTTCTACTTCGTCTAGTAATAAGACACAGTTAGGATTATCTTCTAAATTACTAATAAGCAATCCGTCACCTGCTTTACCATCACCGTGTCCTACATATCCTGGAGGCGATCCAATAAGTTTAGATACTGTGTGTCTTTCTTGATATTCTGCCATATCATATCTTACTAGTTTCATACTCATAGCTTGTGCAAGACGTTTTGCAAGCTCTGTCTTACCTACACCCGTCGGCCCACTAAACAAATAACTTGCAACTGGTTTATTAGGATCTTTCAAACCAGCCATACTGATAGTAATACTATCAACTACTTTTTCAATTGCAGCAGGTTGTCCAAATACTGTTGATTCTAAAAAATCTTTAACTTCACTGTGCTTGCTTGCTGTTTGTGTTTCTGTTGCTGTTCCTAAATGTTCTTTTGGGATACCAGTAAGTCTTGCTACCTCAGACCGAATTTCTTCTTCGCCTATTAAAGTAACACGTTCTTCAGCTGGCAATATTCTATTAAATGCACAAGCACGGTCTACAATATCAAATGCTTTGTCTGGTAGTTTTTTGTTAAAGATATACTGTGCTGACAAGTCAACTGCAAGATCACTTGCTTCTGGATCAATACTTACATCGTGATATGCTTCATAACTTACTAATGTATTTTGTAAGACTTCTTTTGCCTCATCTACGCTAGGCTCGCCAACACCTATTTTTGTAAAACGTCTTGCTAATGCTGATTCCTTTTCAAATATTTTTCTATATTCTTCATCTGTGGTAGCACCAATTACTTTTAGTTTACCATTGCCAAGTGCAGGCTTTAACATATTTCCTGCATCCATACTACCACCGCCTGTGCTACCTGCACCAATAATAGTATGTATTTCATCTACAAATAAAATAATATCATCAAGATTTTCTAATGCTTCTGCAAGTTGTTTCATACGTTCTTCAAAATCACCTCTGTATTTTGTTCCTGCAACTAATTTAGTCATATCAAGTTCCCAAACTGTTGTTTCTTTTATTATATCAGGAACTGTGCCTTCAACAACTAATTTTGCTAAGCCTTGCACAATTGCAGTTTTACCCACACCGCTAGCACCTACTAAAATTGCATTTGACTTTTTCTTACGTGCAACTGTCTGCACTAAATCTTTTAATTCTTCTCTACGCCCTACAACATCATCATATTGTTCACTTTCGACATTCATATTATTACAAAACTGTTTTAGAACTTCTATGTGATTTACTTTTGTAGGATTCATATCAGCTGGTTGGTATGCTTGAAAACTATCAAAGTTATCTTTGCTTATTTGTTTACGTTTTTTTACATTTTCAGCTTGTGCATCTTGCATCCATGCAACAACTTTGTTTTTACTTAATCCTAACTGATCTGCATAAATTGCCGCAACACTTTGATCTTCTTGTAACATACTTAAAATTAAATCAAGTTGGTTGATTGCTTTTTTTCCTTGGAATAGTGCTTGTGTTAAGGCACGATTGAACACACGTTCAAGCATTTGTGTTTTACGTGGATTTGGTTCTATATCATTATTAGTTACAAGCTCTTCGCAATCATGTTCTAAGTAATCAACTAGGTGAACTTGAAGTGCTTCGTAATCTGCAGCAATTTCATAACACATTGCTCTTACATGCGAGTCGTCTAATATGACAGCCGCTAGATGCTCGATAGTTACATATTCATGCTTGAATTTTTTTGCTAAATTTATACTTGTAATAACTATGCGTTCAATATCAGTCATTCTTTAACCTTTTTATAAATTCATTTATGTCTTGTTCATTTTCAAGACTTGGTATTAATACTCTTACAAAAATTCTTAAATTTCCATAACGTTTTGTTTTTCTGTTGTAAAGTCCTTGTTCTTTTAGACTTATTATAGTTCCTGTATTACATCCATCTGGTATCTCTACTCGAATTAATTCTCCTACTGCATTTTCTACTGTAAACGAATCTCTTCGTAAAACATTTACAATGTCTAATGTTTTATATAGTATAAGGTTATTTCCGTCTCTTGTAAAGTCTGAATGTGCCTTTTCTTTAACATTTATAATATATTTTTTTCCATGGCTTTTTACTTGAAATCTATCTCCACCTAATGCACCTGGAGGAATTTTTATTTTTATAAAAAGTTCTTCATCCTGTTCTACTTGTATGTAGTCATCAATGCCTTGTATTTGTTGTTTCAAGTCTAGTGCTATATTAAGCAATTGTGTATCTGCTGTAGTAATAATAGGAACATGCTTTTTGTTTATAATAGTGTCGTATGCTTCACTTATTTGTAACCATTCTGTTACAGTGCCTCCTGCATCTGGATGATGTTGTTGTGCTTTTTGCTTGTAGGCAGACTTTACGTCTTTTAGCTTTGCGCCGGGCCTAATACCAAGTATGCTGTAAGGATCAGTCTTCTGTTTCATAGTAATTTTGATATGCTGTGATTACTGCGTTTTGTTGTCTTACTAATTTAAGTAAGTCAGTAACATTTAAAGTTAGTGCTTCGTAACCTTTTTCATCAACAGCAAATACTACGATTTGTTTGTCTTCATTTTGTAGTTTTTCAAAAACGTCTTCAACGTTGTCAGGAGTAACCACTATCCAGTCTAGTGGACGCTGATCAAATCTGTCCACACTAGGAAGTTTCAACGGCACTTTCTCTACTGGTGCCGAAGTAATTTTTAGAGAATTAGGTATGCTAGAACAACTACTCAGTGTCACTGTTGCTAATAGCATTGACGCAAGTAACATACTTTGCTTGTGCATCTTCATCTCCTACTGGTGCTCCTGTTAATATTTCAAAGCATCTAAACAACTCTGTTGTACCTCTATTTAACACTTCTTCAATGTAGGCTGGGTTTTCAACTGCCCTTTCGCCAACACTCATTTCTCTACCGTCAGTTCCTTGTGCAAATAGTCTTTCAACAGATTCTACTTGTTTTCTTGCTTCTTCGAATTCTTCTGTTAAAGTATTAAATGCAATCTGCATATTAGCAAGATCATTTGCTAATGCTGCATTTGCTTCTGCTTGAGTTTGAATAGCACCTTGCAGTTTACCTTGGTTTTCTGCATATTGTCTAAGTGCTTTTTGCGTATCTAAATAATACCAATAGGCAAGTCCTGCAAATGCAGCAAATGCGGTGGCCATTATTAAATATACTTTAAGTTTTGCAAACATTTCATTTTACCTAATTAGTAACTATTTAAAAATTTAATTCTTTCTGATATTGCTTGTGCTTCTGGATTGGTTGCAATAGTATAATCATAACTGCTCTCAATCACACTAGATGAAAAATTTTCTTTGTTAAATGGTTGAGGATCTTTTACATTGTAGCTTGTAAACATAATTGTGTCAACACTATTGTCTGCACGTTTTACATCATTTAGAATTTTTTCTATGTTTGTATATAATTTTTGATCACGTGAAATTTCTACAAATACTTTGTAGTAACCCTCGTCATCGGGACCTGGGCTTGTATCTACATCAACAACATCATGTCCTTTTTCAATAAACAAACTTAAATCTTTTGCAGGTTCAGCATCTTTTACTTGTATTGCAACTACTACAACATTTTCATCTTTTCCCAATTTAGATTTAAACTGATCAATACTTACTGTTGCTAGCACATGATCTTTTAGGTCATTATTTTGCATTTGTTATATCCTCATCTGCTAAACTATCATTGTAAGCATCATCTACACTTGCGCTGTTGATTTCTTGATCATCAACTCGCAATTTAGCATCTTCAATGCCTTGCATATGTTTGCGTGGAATTTCGATTGTTACAAGCCAAACATCTGTTACTACTTTTCTAGCACGTTGTTGACCAGGACGTTTACCATCGTAACCATCTGGACCTTCACTGTCTTCTGGCTTGCGTAACTTTGCAGCACTTATAAATTGATCTTTAGCATAATATACTTTTCCACCAATTCTCAATAAGCGTTCTGCTCCTTCTGGATCTGGCATTTTTTTAGCAGGCCACATTAGTGTAACAGTTACCCAATATTTTTCGATGCCAGGACCTTCTACAATTTGTCCATCCATCCAGTTTTTATAACCATATATGCCAGTATTATCTAACACACGTTCAAAATCCATTAGTGTTTCTAATGCACTGTTTCTGCTTGCTGTTGACTTTAAATTGTCAATTACATAATTTTGATCCATATCAATTTTCCTTATACTATTATTTATCACATTTATTCACTACTCACTTAACTATAAACCTAGTTTGTTAAATACTTTTGAGCAAGGCAGTTAGGCCTAACTTTGATAAGGAGTTAAAATGGCTAAAAGAGCTCGTAAAACTAAAAAACAACAACATCAACAACATTACGATAACAGTAATGTAATACACGTAGGCACACACAGAAAACGCAACAAATACGTAAATATTGTCCCTAGAAGTTTATCCCAAGAAGATTATGTGATAATGCTTGATGATGATAATCATCACATCGTATTTGCTATGGGTCCAGCAGGAACAGGTAAAACACTGCTAGGTGTGCTTGCAGCAATTGACGCAATGAAAAATGGTGCATGCGATAAAATTGTTATTACACGACCAGCTGTTAGCGTTGATGAACAACACGGATTCCTTCCTGGAACACTTGTTGAAAAAATGGCGCCATGGACTAGACCAATTTTTGACGTTATGGAAGAATATTGGTCACCTCAACAAATTGAAAGCATGATTGCAGATAATGTAATAGAAATTGCACCTTTAGCATACATGCGTGGTCGAACATTTAAAAATTCTTGGATTATCGCAGACGAAATGCAAAATGCTACCCCTTCACAAATGAAAATGCTACTTACACGTATCGGCGAGAATTCTAAGATTATTGTAACAGGAGACTTAGCACAGCATGACCGTGGCTATGAAAACAACGGTCTTAAAGACTTTGTAAAACTGCTTAACAGTAAAGGAAGCTCAATGATAGGTGTAGTAGAATTTACACGTAAAGATGTAGAGCGCCACGAAGCAGTAACAGAAGTTCTCGACATTTATGGCGACGAAGATATATAATAAGAGGTAGTAACAACTGCCCCAAATAGAATGCCTAACTGCTGGCTCAGTTGCTTAAAATGTAATCTGCAATTGAAGACCAATTGTCGAATCGTATAATTTGATTGTTTTTACAGTTTGCATTGTGTGCATGACCGATTAATATAGACTTTAATCCAAACTTTAGTCCACACTCTGCATTCTCAGTCTTATCTTCTATCCAATAAAATCCAGCACCCTCATATTCTCTAAGAGCTTTATCTTTGTCCGCACCTGTGTCTAAACATACTATTTCTTTAAACACACCCTTTCCAAAGATGTTTTCTAAATTCATAATTCTTAAACGTTTTGCTTTAGTATCTAAACTAAGACTTGTTATACAATGAAATCTATATCCTGCTTCATATAGTTTACCAACACCGCTACGTGCATCTTTAAATGCATGTAAGTATCCCATCCATGCACTTTCATTAAACTGCTTTACAAGTGCCATACCATCTTTTTTCTTAAGACCATAAGCAATACTTATATCATAGACACCTTGTTTTTTTAATTTATGTCCACGTTCTTTCATCCAACCATGAAAAGCATTTTCCCAATCAAGTAAAACTCCATCACAGTCGGTAAGTATAATTTTGTATTTGCTCATGTATTTCTTCTTTCATATCTAATTTATACTACTATTATAAGACATCTTACTTTATTTGTCAACCAAGAAATGTCACTTTTTTAAACTTTTTAGCGTATAGCTAAGTTGTTGCTGACGTAGTTAAACATTTCTTCGCATACAAGAGCATTAATAACTATCCAAAGGCTATCTTTTGTTCCGCCATTGAACAACATATGTTCTTTAGTAGTGTTAGTTAAATACACACTACCGTTGTTCCAATACAATGTGCGATCTTCAATCATAAAACGAAACCAAGGAGGTGTTGTATTTTGTATTGGCACAATTAGTCTAAAAGTATCTGGGCTAACAACACGACTATCACGATGAGTAGGGAAGAATCCGCCAGGAGGCAAACGTAAAAAGTGTGTTCTATTAATATAAGGCAAAATTGGTTCTAATAGATATTTTAAATCTACACACTTATGATATACTGGCGTCGGTACAATAAAGTCTTCTTCTGTCCAATTGGTCCCATTTGCGTTGTTCCATTCTCCAAGACTACTAATAGCCGGCCCTGGTTTGTTAATACCGTCTTCGTTTAATATGCAAAGTCCTTGCCGATTGATGTAAGGTTTGAACTCGTTATATTGATACCAATCATCATCAAATTGTTTTAAGTCTTCCAGTAAGCGGCTTACTTTAACACTAGTTGTAAGCATTGTTTGGTCCCCAAACTGAAAGAAACTGTTATAGTCTACCATTGAAAAAATCCTTTTAATTGTCTAATATTACATAGCAGTTAGGACCAAAGTCTACATCTTTTGTAATCCAGTCACTTACTTTTTTAAATCCCACAGACTCGTATGTTTTTAAACTAGATTTTCTTGGAAAACTCCAACTATAGTAGCAATCCTCTTCTTTAGACAAATCTATTACTCCCTTTAATAACATTTGACCTATGCCCGATTTCCTGTAGTCTGGGTGAACATATAATCCTCTGCTTCTATATTCTATACGATTTACAACAACATGTCCGCTGTTTATACCAACAATCCTGTTATCATCAAATGCTCCTATATACTGCGGCCTGCTGTATTCGAGATCATATACTTTTAGATTGTTTCCTCTTTCAATTGTCATAGAAGACACATGACGTATTTCTTCTAAATCTTTCCACAGATATTTTTTCCAATATTCAATAGCTGTATCTGTATCTAACAATTTGTATTCTATCATTTTACTGTTGCCAGTTTGATTTATATGAATCAAAAATAATTGCAATGCGAGGTATTTCTGATTTGTTTTCTACATAATGAGTTTTTTTATTATCAAACCACCACAACTCTCCAGCAGAGTATAGTTCTCTGTCAGTATCCTCATACTGTGTAGGAACTGCAACTATATTTTCATAATAACCAGATAGCACTAAATGAAATCTGTCTTTGTTTGCATAATACTTACCATAATCTATGTGTGGGTCAACTACACCATCCTTGGGCAAGTATACAATCAAAACACGATATACTTCACCGCCATACTCTTTTTCAAACCATTCCATAAACTCTCTTACTTTTGGATATCGTATATAAGTGGCAGTGTCTCTTGTTGTGTCGACATCTTCATGTATATCAGTTGTCTTTAATTTTGCTCTTCGCAGATAGATAGTTTTTGTCATGCGTTGCTCTGGAATAGTATCTTGTCTACCGGTATCCCAAGAAAAGTCAAACCATTGCAATGCTACTTCTTTTAGCATTGGTAAAACATTTACATTATCGGCGACCTTGAAATGGTTCAATGAATTGCCCCTTTCAGAATTATTTATCTCGTCTATCATTTACTTAATTCACGCTGTATTGTTTCTTTTGCTTGTTCTGCTGAGTTAATAACAATTAGACTGTCTTGTATGTTTTTGTAAAATTTATTATATTTTTTATCTACAAAATCAAGAAGCTGTTCTTGAAAGATCTCAAATCCTAAACCAACCTTGTTAACTGAAAGATGATAATATCTATGAAATTTTAAATTGTTTATTTTCTTTACTCTTGAACCATATTTTCCTTTTACTAATAAATTTGAAAGTATAGGTATGAGATAGTGATATTCATCGTAGTTGCCGTCTTTTGCTATTTTTATAGCACTTTCGGGAATAGATATTTTTCTTTTTTCATAAACTATTCTAACAAGATCTTCGTCAATTGATCTAACTGTAGCACCCGAAAATTCATATATGTATTCTGCTACCAATACAGCATGCTCAAAAAGAGAATGGTAGTAAGGATGCACATTTAAACTTAAATTTTGTTCATCCATTTGTGTAGCAAAATCGTTTAATAGAGGCTCTGTGCTTTCACCAATACTTACTGCATGATATTGTTTATTATCATAATCAGTGTCAATTACTACATGGAAGTCATTATCCAATGGATAACTCTTTAATTTGCTGTTAAACATTCGATGTGCCGCTTGTTAGACTTTGTGCAATTGTATCCATGTGAAGTTTACTCCACTCGATATTGTAACCCATTTCTTCACAAACTAGCTGTGCTTCGTATCTCCTAGAACAACGTTCTCTGTTGTTAGAATTGTCAGTTTCCCATGATCCAGTTTCAGAAAACATGACTCCCCAATTTGATGGCTGTTGACCGACTGGAGAATTTTCAAGTATTGCCATAGTTTTACTTAAATTTACACTAACTATTGTTCCTCGATCAGAATATTTTTTATAATCTTTTAACATATCTAATGTCATATAGAAGTCTTCGTGTGACTCGGTTGGAAATCCTAAAATTAACATAAATCTTATTTTTATTCTGTATTTGTCTAAATAGGTCATAGTATAGTCAATGTCTTCTCTAGAATATTTTTTACCCATTGAATGTAAAACTTTTGTGCTACCACTTTCAATACCAATGTATAGTTCATCAAATCCTGCATCAGCTAGCATTTTAAAGTCTTGTTCTTTCATTTGATTTTTTGGTCTACAAATAAACTGACCTCTTAACACTAAATTGTTTGGTAACATTCCTTGTGTTTTATAATCAACTATGTGCTTACAAAGCTCTTTTAGTTCACGCACATTTCCATTGACAAGGCTATCAGTAAAATTAAATTCAGTAATACCTGCATTTTGATAATGATGCACAAGTTCGTCTGCTATATTTTTTCCTGTCCTATAAACAAATTTATTCCACATAAACTTAATATCACAAAACGCACAATTCCTTACGCAACCTCTACTACCAGTTATAGAATAAATTTTAACAGGAGAAATATATTGATCCATATCATAGTCTGTATAATCAGGATAAGGCAAATTATTAATATCAACAATTTGTCCTTGGTTTCTATCTGGCATAATATTATTTGCTAGTTCAACAATAGCACGTTCACCTTCACCATATATAACGTAGTCACACATACCAGATTGTTCAAGTATGTCTCCAAACTTTAATGCGCTTCTATTATGTCCATGTGCTTGTTCTGCCAATCCAGGACCACCTAAAACAATTTTTGCATCAGACTTTAGTTGTCGTATTTTTCTAATAAGATCATATGTAAATACAATACTGTTAATACTTAACACAGATACACCTAACCAAGAACTATTATAACTTAGCATTCGCTGTGCATACTTTTCAAGCAAGCTGTCATAAATTTGGTCTACTTCTGGTTTTAATGTTTTTCTTTTGTTGTCTAAAATTTGTATAACATCAGATATATCAGAATATCTAATATTTAATTGTAGTTGAAAATAAAAATCCAAGTCAGTGTATACACTCCACTGATTTACTAAGTCTGTTCTCAAGTTTATAGATAAGTCGTATGCAGCACAGGATATACCTGCTTCTTCCAAACATGCTTTTAACACTGCCGGAGCAGGTGGTGGAAAATATGTATTCAAAATTGGTGACGATACTATCACAAAATCACGATTATATAGATTTAAAACATCCTTTGGCACACTAAACTACTCCTACAACATGAGTCCCCATATCTGTTTCATATCTAAAGTCATTTAGAATATCCTTATCATTATAGACTTCTGTAAGGGGCACGTAACGAATAGTATTTATCTCGACTTTGCCAGACTTAATATCTAAAAATGTATTGAAGTCATATGAAACAAATGAATTAGAAGATGGATACATTACTGCCAATTCATCACGATAAATTTTATCCAAGTCCATAATGGTTTCAAATCCAGTGTATTTTGTCTTGTATCTTATTTCAGGAAAATATTTTTGAAACATTGATGTTTTTACAAACTTGAAGTTTCTAAGTTTCATATCAACAGACATACCATTTATCCAGTCTTGTGTTGTAGGATCATTTGCATATGCGTATTCTAGCTCTGGTGTATATCTATAAAATTTTGGACTGCCTGATCTATTTCTATATTTGAACCACTGAGATACACCCCATTTTTCTCCGCATGATTCCATAAAATAAACTGGCTTGTGTGTATATGTTTCCATATCATAATGTGCGCCACATCTTCTAGGAGATATTCTTCCTTCTCCCATAATGACAAAACCAGGAGTATTGTCTATCATGTAATAATGTAAAGCAATTTGTGGACTTGCTGATCTTAATGGACTAGCATACTCTTGTAAATCATTTTCCAACCATTTTACAACATCAACTGTTTCAATGTCTGGCTTAATACCCAGTTCCTCACACGTATTGATAGCATAGTCAGTGTCATGCTTGTTAATGTCATTGCCAAATTTAAATATTTTTACATTAAATTTTAAACCCAGTCCATGAAATGTTCTAACAATCATTTCACTATCTAGTCCGCCACTGTATAAAATTGTAACATCGTCATTTTTATTGCATATATCAATAGCTGCATATTCCATTTCAGATCTCAAGTCGTTGACTTTTCTTGAAACTTTACAACTACGTTCTATATAAATGTCATCAATAGATGTTCTATGACTAAATGGATCTACTTTTCCATCTTTTATATAAGCCCACCAAATGTTATTGTTTTCAACTGTGTCGTAATACATGTTAAACCCTGTCTACATTTTCCAATAAGTCGTTTGTATTGGATATTGCTTTTTCATAACTGTCATATTTTACGTGTATAAA
>MDTG01262800.1_pt1 | contig 11655 bp, 10 predicted proteins | sample 811421 | NCBI WGS metagenome assembly MDTG01 (sample SAMN05326645, study PRJNA326480) | marine metagenome | isolation source: seawater | place: Pacific Ocean: South East | collected 2011
AAAACTGTAATTTGTGGACTTAAATTTGGTCCCACATCTGGTAATGATATATCTATAGTCATGATTATTCTCCGCCGTTTATGTTAATTATTAAAGATTTATGATCGAAACCGTCAATAAATTTAACTATATATAGTATGTTATATCTATATATATTTGTCTAGCCAAGAAGAAAAATGTCGAAATATATGGTTTTTTTGTTTTTTTTCCTTATTTTTAAGAAATTTTATCTCAAATTCGCTTTGATCATATAAAATTGTTCCAATAGTTTGGGAATATTGAGTATTTTGAAATGCCTTATCGAGACCATTAATTGGAAAAGGTTTGCTAACTCTAGCATTGCCATCAAATATCATTTCTGCGTATTCAGTGATGCCTTCTAATAAAGATCCTCCACCAGTTAAGATTATATTTTTAATTTGTCTCTTATGTAAATTATAATCTTTTAATTTTTGTCTTATTAACTCAAGTGTTTCTTCAACACGAGGTTTGATAATTAAATTAACAGTATTTCTATTAATTTGTTTAGATTGATTAATATTATCTTGTAAATCTGGAACATCAATTATTTCATATTCATCACTTGGAGAAGAAATAACTGATCCGTAAAGATTTTTTAGTCTTTCAGCATTATTAATTGTAGTTGGTACTCCTCTTGCAATATCATTTGTAATATTTTTTCCACCTATATTAATAGCATCTAAATAAATTAATTTTTCATTTTCAAAAAGTGCGATTGAGGATGAAGAGGCACCAAGATCAATACAAATTGCGCCTAACGCCTTATCATCTTTATTAAGAGTTGCTAATGCCGAAGATAAAGGAGTAGGAATAAAATTTTCTATATTTATATTTAAATCTTTAAATAAAGATAAAACTGTTTTTATAAAATTTTTTTTAACAGAAAATTTATAATAATTAACTGTTAAAGAATCCCCAAAATTATCTATTGGATCATCTATGGGAGTATGTTTATCTAACATGTAACCAATAATTAAATTTTCAATTATCTGATAATTTTCTATTGGTTCAAAAATATCAGAATTATTTAATGCTTTTTTTAAATGTAACTCATTTATTTTTTCTCCAGAAATATCAATTTTTGAATTTCCAAAAACTGAAAAGGATTCAGTTGCTGGAATATTTAATATTATTGATTTGATATTAGTTTGAGATTCTTTTTCAGCATCATGTAAAATAGCACTAATTTCTTTTTTTATTAAATTTAGATTAACAATAGAACTTTTTTTAACATTTTGTGTAGGCTTAGATATAAAAGATAGGACTTTTTTATAACCATCGTTTCTTATATCGCAAACAACTAATGAAATTTTAGAATTTCCAATATCTAATCCAACTTTAATCATTTTTTGTATCTACAAATTTTAGTATAGCTTTATTAGGCATTCTTAAATCAATAGATTCGATTTTTTGCAATTCATCATTGGAGATTTTATTATAGATTTCCTTATAATTATTAAATGAATCTGTAATATTTGTCTCAGGCAATTTAAGTATTAAACCATTTTTTAAGTATATATTCCATCTTCTACTATTGATATATTCAGCTTTCTCAATTTTTTTTAATAAATTCTTAGGAATAAGATTTAATAAATCATTGCCAAAAAATATAGAATTTTTACCTTGAAATAGAATTAAATTCCCATATTTTTCTCTAGGAGAGCTAATTAAATCAATTATCTTTCCATTTTTATCAAAAAGTAAATTATTATTACCTAAAAAAATACCAACTGGTTTATTTTCTTTTATCAAAATAGTTAAAGAATCTTTGTAATTGCTTTTTATACTAATTTCTTCAATCCAATTATTTCTAAGTAAATTTTGTGAGATTTTTTTAATTGGTATCAAAAAAATTGATTTATCATAATATTTAGTAAAATAATTTTTTATATAAAATTCCTTAATATTAATTAAATTATTAATTTTGATATCTTTTAAAGTATAATTATATTGGTTTGAAAGTTCTTGAACAATATTAAAAAAAGATTTCTTAACTAAATTATTTTGATTAGATGTATAAATAAATAAAATTAATAAAAATATTATAATAATATAAAATATATTTTTGAAATACTTTCTAGATATTTTTTTTTTATTAATTAAATTTTTATTCACAAGAAGATTCTATAATATCCAAAATAAAATTATCTAAACTAATATTTTTATATTTCAACTGTTCTGGAACTAAAGATGTTTTAGTAAGTCCCGGTTGTGTGTTAATTTCTAAAAAAAATAAATTTTGACCATCAAAAATAAAATCTGATCTACTTACGCTTTTACAATCTAATAAATCATGGGCCTTACTAGCATAATATAAACATTGATTATAAATTTGTTTAGGTATTTTAGCTGGAATTTCATGTTTAGAATGTCCTGTTGTATATTTAGCATCATAATCATAAATTAAATTATTAGATATAATTTCAGTAACGGCAAGAGATTCTAAAGAATTGTTTTTTTCAATAACACTAACTGTTAACTCTTTACCTTTCACATATTTTTCAAACATAATTTCTTGATGATTCAAATAAATTTTCATTTCTTCTTCAATATTTGAAAAAAATTTTTTAATGTCATCAATAGAATTAAATACTTTTACACCAAAGCTGGATCCACTTTTAACAGGCTTAATAACAAAATCACCTAATTCATTATATATTTCTTTAAAATCAAGTGAATTTATTTTATCTTTTTTTACAACTATTGATTTTAAACACGGAATATCAGTATTGCTCAAAATTTTTTTTGTATAATCCTTGTTAAACGCATTTTCTGAACAAGTAGATTTTGAATGACTATAAAATAATTTATTCTTATCAAGAATTTTTTGAATGGTTCCATCTTCGCCATAAGGACCATGTAAAGCATTAAAAAAAATAAAATTTTTATCATAATTTTTTATTTTTTCTTCAAAATCATTTGGATCAACTCTGATAATTTCAAATGAATATTTCATTCTTTTTAATGAACTTTGAACTTCTATAGAAGTATTTATAGAAACTTCATGTTCCTCATTAAAACCTCCCTCTAAAATAATAATTTTTTTCATTAATTATTATCTCCAATAATAATTATCTCCCATTCCAAACTTATTTGAAATTTATTATAAACTTTTTCGATTATTAATTTTCCTAAATCTTCTATTTGTTTTGCAGATGCATTGTTATCATTTATTAAAAAATTTGAATGAATTTCGCTAACATGTGCATCTCCAATTCTTAGATCCTTACATCCAGACTTCTCAATCAATTCTGCTGCATAAAAGTCTTTGGGATTTTTAAAAGTACTTCCACCAGTTTTGCTTTTTGATGGTTGATTTTTAGTGCGAAGATTTTTAATTTCTGTAATCTTTTTAAGAATAATATCCTTGTCTTCATATTTTATATCAAATTCTGCACTTAAAATAATTTCTTTTTTAATATTAGATTTTCTATAGCCTAAATTTAACTGTTGTTTTGTTAAATCTTTAATTTCACCTTCTTCATCAATTAAAGTCACTTTTGAAATTATATCTTTTGTTTCATATCCATAGCAGCCAGCATTCATTTTAACTGCTCCTCCAATACTTCCAGGAATAGAAGAGTAAAATTCCAAATTTTTTATTGAATTCATAAAAGCAAATTTTGATAAATTTGAGTCAAGTATGCTTGCTCCTGCAATTATCTTATTATTATTTATTGATAATTGATTAAATGATTTACCTAGTTTAAAAACTATTCCTTTAAACCCTCCATCTCGAACAAGAATATTAGATCCTGCTCCTAAAATAATATAGGGCATCTTACCTAAACTGTTTAGTATAATTTTTAAATCTTTTTGATTATCTACAATACAATATATTTCAGACTTTCCTCCAGTTCTAAACCATGTATGTTTGCTAATATCGTAATCAAAAAAAAATTTACTTTTTAATTTTTTGGATAATTCATTAATATTTTCGTACATTTACTTTTTTATTATACTGTTAGCTAAATGAGTTATAGAACCAGCTCCCATAAAAACTATTAGATTTTCATCATTATAGTATTTAGATAATACTTTATTAATATTTTCTTTTTTAGAAATATAATGAGCAGATTTATTTTTTTCTTTAATAATTTTAACCATATTTTTTGAATTAATATTTTTTAATCTTTTTTCTCCTGCAGGATAAATATCCAATATATATAAAATTTTAATTTTACTAAGAACTTTTATAAATTCTTTAAATAGCTTTTGAGTGCGAGAAAATCTGTGTGGTTGAAATACCACAATAACATTTTTCTTATTTAATATATTAGCTATTTCATAACTTGCCTTAATCTCTGTAGGATGATGGGCATAATCATCATATATAAAAGATTTATTTTTTTTACCTAAAAAAGAAAATCTTCTTTTTACTCCTAAAAAATTTTTCAGGCTTAATCTAACACTATGAATAGATGAGCCAGCTATTAAAGAAGCAATTAAAGATCCTGTAGCATTTAAAATATTATGTTTTCCTAAAAGATTAGTTTCAAAATTATAAATACCAGATAAGTTTGAAATGATATTTTTTTTAAAATAAATTGAAAAATAGGATCTTGATTTAATTATTTTTTGATCTACTATTTTTACATCTGCGGAGTCATTAAAGCCATATTTTATTATTCTTTTATTTTTAATTTTTTTTGACAATTTACAAAGATTTTTATTGTCTGTACAAAGTATTGAATATCCATAAAAAGGAATATTGTTTAAAAAACTTTCAAAAGATTTTAGCAAGTTTTTTTTATTCTTATAATAATCCATGTGTTCAAGATCAATGTTAGTAATAATGTTGATATCATGGGGGATTTTTAAAAAAGAACCGTCGCTTTCATCTGCTTCAACAACAACCCATTTTCCAAATCCAAATCTATTATTTTTTGAATATGCGTTTATGATACCCCCATTTATAATTGTAGGATCTAAATTAGAATTATCTAGAATTGTGCCTATTAAACTTGTTGTGGTAGTTTTTCCATGAGATCCAGCAACAGCTATGGCTTTTTTGCCTCTAATTATTTCTGCCAACATATCGGCTCTTCTAAGAAGAGGGATTGATAGTTTTTTACAAGCAATAAATTCGGGATTGTTAATATTTATAGCAGAAGAGAAAACAGCAACTTTAATATCTTTAATATTACTTTTTCTATGGCCTAGAAATATTTTTGCCCCTTTTTTTTTAAGTCTTTTGGTATTTTCATTGATATGTAAATCACTACCTTGAATGATGAATCCTTGATCCAGCATTAATTCTGCTATTCCTGACATTCCTATTCCGCCAATACCAATAAAATGAACTATGTTATTAATTTTTTTATCTATATTATTCATTTAATTATTTCATTCTTCATTAATAAATTAGCATTTGGTAAATTTATATTTTTTAAATTTTTGATTATATTAATTCTGGTAATATTATTTGATATTATTTTTTCAAAAATTTTTAAAGACAAATCAGTGTTTAATTCACTTTCATTTATTAATAATGCCGCTTTCTTATTAGATAAGAATTTCGCATTAAACAATTGATGATTATTTTTTGAATGTGGCAAAGGAACTAATATAGAAGGTATTTGAAATTGAATAATATCATTAATTGTACCTGCGCCAGATCTTGAAACAACAATATCAGATGATTTAAGAATATTATCTATATCTTCAAAAAAAGGTTTTGAATAAAAATCAATATTTAATTTTTTTAATTTACTTATATTAATAGTTGAGAATTTTTTTGAACTTTGAATGGTTATTGATAATTTTTTGCAAATAGGTAATGGCAATCTATCAAAAATTTCTATGAAACCCTTGTTTAAATTATATGAACCTTGACTTCCTCCATAAACAAAAATTTTTATCTTATTGTCTTTGATATCTAAATCTCTATCAAATAAAAGTGTTTTTTCTGTTGGTAGTCCTGTATAAATAATTTTTTTAGAATAATTATTTTTTATTTGTTTATTATAAATGATATTTAAAAAAATATTTTTAGCATAAGGTAAAAAAAATAGATTAACTTTTCCGATAATTGAATTTTGTTCATGTAAGTAAATATTGCAAGAAGAAAAAATTTTAACAATTAAAGTTGCTAATAAAGGCATAAATGATGCATAACTTCCAAAAGCAATACAACTAGAAGGTCTTATGTTAAATAGTAATAAAAAAGATTTAATAAAACCAAAAAATAATATTAAAAACGAATAAAGTTTATAAAATGAACCTCCTGAAAAATGTCGTCCTTGTATATAAATTATTTTACCTTTAAATTTTTTTAAGTATTTGGATCCTCTTTTGTCTATAAAAATAGTGCACTCATAGCCATTCTGAATTAAATAATTACCAAAGCATTCTGCTGGTTTTACATGACCTCCTGTACCACCTGTAAATAATACTATTTTATTTTTTTTCATTATTCTGTTTAGTTAAAGATAATAAAAATCCAAACAAAATTGAAGTTGAGATCATTGAGGAGCCTCCATAACTTATGAAAGGCAATGTCATTCCTTTTGTCGGTATTAATTCCAATGAACTAAAAATATTAATCAAAGATTGTAATCCATAAGAACTTATTAAGCCAACTATTGCAATAATTATATATGGATCTTTAAATTTTAATAATTGTAATAAAAATCTTATGATTAATAATAATATTAAAATTATAATTAATGAGCAAAATATTAGTCCTAATTCTTCACCCGCTACAGCAAATATAAAATCCGTACTTGCATCAGGAATTTTTTCTTTCAAAACTCCTTGTGCTGGTCCTTTACCAAAAAGACCTCCAGATTTAAATGCCTTTAAACTTAAATCAATTTGATATGTATCTGCTGATGGATCAAAAAAAGTGTTAATTCTTTTTTGAACGTGATCAATAAAAAAATATGAGGTTATTGATAAGATAATTAACATTAAAAACGCTACAATTACTAATATTATTGATAAACCTGCTATAAATAATTGGCAAAAAAATGATGCTGCAAATAAAAATGTCATTCCAAAATCAGGTTGTAAATAAATTAAACTCGCTAATATAAAGAAAGCTACAAATAAAATAGTTAGGTATGACTTTCTTCCTTCTAATCCTTGAGCTAAAAACCAGGCACTTAATAAAAGAAAAAAAGGTTTTATAAATTCTGACGGCTGAATACTTAAACCAAAAATTATTAACCATCTTTTTGAACCTTTTATTTGAAAATCCATGAATAGAATAACTATTAAAAGTATAGTAAATACAATTAGTCCAATTAAAGAAAATCTTCTCAATAGTTTAATATCCATGGAAGAAATAAATATCATTACAAAGATCGAAGCAAAAGAATACAACAAGTGCTTATTAAAAAAGGTAAAATTATTACTAATTGAAAAAGACAAAATAATTCCAATAGTAATTATTGATAAAATTATTAAAAAATTTACTTTATCAATTTCTTTCCACCACTTGTATATTCCTTCAATCATAATTTTTTTATATTATTGAGAATTTGTTTTTTAAATTTTTCACCTCTTTGTTCAAAATTATCATATTGATCATATGAAGAGCAACCTGGAGAAAGTAAAATGGTTTGTTTTTTTTTATCACTTTTAATATCAAAAAATATTCTTTTGATAGCAATTTTTAAATCTATACATATTTCAGAATTAATTTTTTTGTAAATTTTATTAAATATAAGATTTGAATTTTTTCCAATAATATAACATTTTTTAATATTTTTATTAAATTTGATTAATTCTGAAAAATTTCTTTCTTTAATTTTACCTCCAAAAATTAAATAAATATTATCATAATTTAAAATAGAATTAATTGTTGAGTTTAAATTTGTAGCTTTACTATTATTGATAACTAAAATTTTCTTATTTTCAAAAATTTTTTCTAATCGATGTGGTAAGCCTTGAAAATCCCGTATAGTTTGAAAAAAAGTATTAGTATTTATATCTAGTATTTTTGAAGTAACATAAGTAGCTAATATATTTTGTAAATTAAAAGTTCCTTCAAGAGCAGATGATATTTTTTTTATAAACAAGTTTCTATTTTCATAAAAAAAATTATCTACAATATGATTGTCTTTTATAAAAACTCCTTTTTTTATTTCTTTTTTAATAGAAATAGGAATGGTATTTTTATTAATTTTTCTTGCTTCTTTATATATGCTTGAAGAATATTTATCATCAACAGATATTATATTATAAGCATAATTATTTTTATTAATAATTTTTTTCTTTTCTCGTAAATAATTAGTAAATTTTGTATATCTATCCATATGATCATTTGAAATATTTAATAAAATTGAAATAAAGGATTTGAAACTAGGAGCAGATTCTAATTGAAAAGAACTTAATTCAATTACATGATATTTAGGAATCTTTTTTAAATTTTTAAAATCCAAAAGAGGTTTACCTATATTTCCACCTACAAAACAATTTTTATTTATCTTTTTTATTAAATCTCCAATTAATTTTGTAGTAGTTGATTTTCCATTAGTTCCGGTAATTGAAATGATTTTTTGATTAGATATCAAATTTGAATAAAGCTCTAAATCTCTAAACATCTTAATTTTATTTTTCTTAAATATTTGTAATTTTTTACTTTTTAAATCTAACCCAGGAGTCACATAAGCTTCTTGCAATTTTGATAAATTTACTTCATTAGGTTTTTGTAATTTTAAATTTTTATATTTTAATAATGCTCTTTTAATAGTATTTTGATCATCATCCCAAGCAACAAAAGGAATATTATATTTAGTAAAATAATTTACGATAGATAAACCGCTTTTGTTTAACCCATAAACATATTTCATCAAATTATTACCTAATTTTTAATGTTGCCAATCCAATTAGAGCTAAAACTATTGTAATAATCCAAAATCTAATAACAATAGTTGACTCTGACCATCCTTTTTTTTCAAAATGATGATGTAAAGGTGCCATCTTAAAAATTCTTTTACCAGTTAATCTAAAACTAATAACCTGAATTATTACAGATACAGTTTCTAAAACAAATAAACCACCAATGATAGCTAATACAATTTCATGTTTAGTAATGATGGACAAAGTTCCGATTGATCCTCCAAGTGACAATGAGCCTGTATCTCCCATAAAAACCTTTGCAGGAGGTGCATTAAACCAAAGAAATCCCAATGCAGCACCTACTATAGATCCGCAGAAGACTGCTAGTTCACCACTATTTTCGATATATGTAATTTGTAAATAATTTGAAAAAAAAATATTGCCTGAAACATATGCTATGAAAGCAAAAGAAAGAGCAACTATCATTACAGGCACAATTGCAAGACCATCTAATCCATCTGTGAGGTTAACTGCGTTTGCTGAACCAACTATTATAAAAATACCAAATACAAAAAAAAATATCCCAAAATCAATAATTAATTTTTTAAAAAAAGGAAAATTTATTGTACTGTTTATGTTTTCTGGAAATTGGATATATATTAACAATACAATTAATAAACCAAAAAATATTTGAAAAAAAATTTTAGTTGATGCTTTAAGCCCTTTACTATTATTTAAATTAATTTTCTTGTAATCATCAAAAAAGCCTATTGCTCCAAATAAAATACATCCCAAAAAACTAATCCAAACAAAAGTATTATTTAAATTTGCCCATAAAAGAAATGATACAGTGATGCTCAAAATAATTAAGACTCCACCCATAGTAGGTGTTCCAGATTTTTTAAATATATGATCCTCTGGACCATCAATTCTTATAGGCTGACCAATTGGTTGAAGAGAAGATAGATAATTTATGATCATTTGACCAAATATTAGAGAGAAAAATAAAGATGTTAAAATTGCTGCTCCAGTTCTAAAAGTAATATAATTAAATATATTTAAGACAGAAAAGTAATTAGTAAAATTTTCAGCTAAATATAAAAACAATTTAAACTTTCCTTTTATTCATTAATAACATTTGAGCAAATTTATTTATTTTTGTTGAATTAGAACATTTAACTAATATTGTGTCATTATTATGTACATTATTTGATAAAAATTCATAAATCTTATTGTGGTCAGATATTAACATAATATTTTTATTTATATCATTTTTTTTTAAAACTGTTTTAAAACATTCTCCACATAAAATTATAAAATCAATTTTAGTTTTTTTGATTTGATTAATTAATATTTTATGAAATTTGATTGCTTGATTACCCAATTCATTCATATCGCCCAAAATTAAGAATTTTTTGTTGTTTTTTGGTATTCTAGTTTCATCAAAGTATTCAATACAATTCTTCATTGATAAAGGACTAGCATTGTAACTTTCATCTATAAGATTTATTTTTTTATTAGAAATCATAATCTTATTTACTAATCCCCTACCTTCAACTTTAGGTATCTTTTTAATTTGTTTAAAAAATTTATCTAAGTTAATTTTGTTATATTTAAAAATTATTAAACATATCATTATATTAACTATTTGATGATATTGTATATATTTTGTTTCAAATATATATTTTTCTTTTTTAGATATGATTGATATCTTTAAATTATTTTTATCTAATTTTTTAGTAACATAGTAATTCGAAAATTTATTTTCTCCAAAAGTTATTATGTCATTTATATCATTATTTTTTGCTTTTTCTAAAAGTAATAATTCATCTTTATTAAATTGAGGTATCAAAGAAAAATTAACATAAGGGTTATATTTTTTGTTAAATATATCTGACTTTTCTAAAGCAATATTTCTATTATTTTTAAAATTTTCAAGATGCGTTGGAGATATATTTGTAATAATAGTTTGATGAGGTAATATAATTGATGTTAACAGTCTAATTTCATTAAAATTATTTGTACCAATTTCAAATAAAGCATAATCACTTTTAATATTGATATTTAATAATGAAATTAATACCCCTAAATAATTATTATAACTTTTAATTGATGCTGAAACATCACAAACTTTTGCTAAAAAAAATTTTAAACTTTCCTTTAAAGTAGTTTTACCAACGCTTCCTGTAATGCCAATTATTTTTCCTTTATAAATTTTTCTTTTTTCGTTAGCAATTTTTAGAAGAAAATCTAAAGAATTTTTTACCATCAAAATATTTTTTTTATTTGTTGGTATGTTAAATTTATTATCAGTAATAATATACTTGGAACCTTTTTTTATTGCTTCTTTTATATAATTGTTTCCATGAGTTTTTTCTCCTTTTAAGCAAACAAAAATATCCCCTCTTTCAACAGAAGCACTGTTGATTTTAATCTTATCTTTATTATTTAATATATATAAAATAATTTTATTTTTGAGATTATTTTTGAATGTCATATTTTTTTTTTGATACAAATATTTTTGCTGTTTGAAAATCATTTAGATTGAATTCTTTGTTTTTAATTATTTGTTTTTTTTCATGTCCTCTTCCTGCAATAATCAGTATTTCGTTTAAGTTTAATTCATTAATTGCTTTTTTAATTGCATTGCGTCTTCCTGGAACCTCAATCGCTTTTTTACAACTATTAATTATTGTTCTTCTTATTTTTGAGGGATCCTCATTTCTAGGATTATCATCTGTTATATAAACTTTGTTAGCATATCTATTAGCAATAATACCCATTTTTTTTCTCTTAGATTTATCTCTGTCACCGCCACATCCAAAAAGAACATTAGGTTTATTATTT
>MDTG01372673.1_pt1 | contig 11655 bp, 13 predicted proteins | sample 811421 | NCBI WGS metagenome assembly MDTG01 (sample SAMN05326645, study PRJNA326480) | marine metagenome | isolation source: seawater | place: Pacific Ocean: South East | collected 2011
ATAAGATGAAAAAGTATTTATACATTATCTCGTTCCTTCCGCTGGTATTATCCAGATCAAGTTTTGAGGGTTTAATTTCAGTTGCAAACCTATGCAACACCCCTAGAGTCGGCATAAAATACTCACCAAAGCGAAGAACAAACAACTATTTTTAGTTAAATTTTTACATAAAAATCAAAAATTAAGTTGTTATTCTTGAACGTTAATTTTTTGCTTTGTAAAGTTCAATGATATGAGCGAAAAAAAATTATCTATTTTAAGAAATCAGATTAATGAGCTCGATGAAAAGCTCTTTTCTATAATTTTTAAAAGAATGAATATCGCTAAAAAAATTGGCAAAATAAAAGTTAAGCATAATTTAGAAATCACAAATAGTTTTAGAGAAAATGAGCTAATCGAAAAAGTACTTAATCTCCCCACTAATTGCCTAGATCAAGATGAAATTGAGTCAATATATAGATTATTTTTTTCCATTTCAAAAAAAAGGCAAGAAAATGGTAAATAACTTTGCAAGAAATAATTTGTCTTTGCTAAATTTAGAAATGATCTTCTCAATTATTATAAAAAATGTTTTTTATTTCTTTTTTTCGTATTATCCTGGAAGGGGCGTTTGGTAACTATATCTCAAGATATAACAAACATTAACTCAAGCCCCATCGAACTGATGGGGCTTTTTTGTATGTGAGAGTAAAACATTAACTCAAATTAAAAATTGTATTAAATAAGGTTTTACATGAACCCTTTTGATAAATCGTTGTTCAATTTTGTTAAGAATTTAAAAGGAAAAAACTAGATGAAAATTGGTATTCAAGGAGCAATAGGAAGTTTTAGCGAAGAAGCTTCAAAAAAATTTATAGAAAATCATGGAATTAAAAACCCAGAGATTAAATATTTAATTTCTTCTAAAGATGTATTGAATGAAGTAGAAAGTCGTGAAGTAGACTATGGAATTTTTGCAATGGAAAATGCTCAAGGCGGTGTTGTCATAGAAAGTGTAGAAGCATTAGCATCATATAAATGTAAAATAATTGAAATGTTTCACATCCCTGTAAATCAAAACCTGCTAGCTCTAGAATACGTTAATATTGGAGACATAACAGAAATACATTCTCACAGACAAGCTTTGAGGCAATGTAAAGAATATTTAAGCGAAAATTTTTGGACAAGACCATTAATTGAAGCTGATGATACTGCTGAATCAGCTAGAAGACTTAGTGAAAAAAAACTTCCGGAAACAGCTGCAGTGATTGCAAATGCAGCTTGCGCAAAATTATACAACTTAAAAATTATCAAAGAGAGTATTCATGATCTGAAACATAATCTTACCCTTTTTATGGGGGTAACAGCACTATGATAAATTGCGTGGGACTGATAGGAGTTGGAAGATTTGGAAAGGTACTAGCAAATATACTTAAAAAAGGTTTCAACATTAAAGCCTATGATATTGTTTCCTCCAGAATATCAAGTGATCTTACAAAATCTGATTTAGATGATATATTAATGTTAGAATTTATATTCATTGCCGTCCCAATAAGATATTTTGAAACATTAATTAAAGATATTTCAAATAAAGTGAGCAAAAGCTCAACAATTATCGATGTATGCTCAGTCAAAAAGCACACATCTGAGGTTATGTTAAAACATTTACCAAATGAAGTCGGGATCATATCTTCACACCCGATGTTTGGTCCAGATTCCTTCAATTCAAAAGCAAGTTTAAAAATGATGATGGACAAAACTAGGGTCGATGATAAAATATTTAATTATTGGAAAACATTTTTTAAAAATCAAAATATTAAGATCATTGAAATGTCTCCTGATGAACATGACAAAATTGCTGCTAGGACACAAGGCATAACTCATCTTTTAGGAAGAACCTTAAAAAATTTTGGAATAAAAAAAACAAGTATCGATACACAGGGGTACAGAGATTTAATCGACCTTGTTGAACAAACTTGCAATGATACTTGGGCGCTATACTCTGATTTACAATTTTATAATCCTTATACTATTAGTATGTTAGAAGACTTAAAATATTCTCTTAACTATATTGAATATAAATTGAAAGAAAAGAATAATGAATGATTGGAATTTAGATAGTTGGAAAGATCGTGTGATTAAACACATGCCTAATTACGAGAATGAAAAAGACCTCAGGGATGTAGAACAAAAACTTACAAGCTTTCCCCCTTTAGTTTTTGCTGGGGAGGTTAGATCTTTAAAAAATCAACTTAAAAAAGTTTCAGATGGAAATGCCTTCTTACTTCAAGGAGGTGACTGCGCTGAAAGTTTCTCTGAGTTTAATGCAGATAACATTAGAGATACATTTAGAGTGATTTTACAAATGGCAGTTGTGCTTACTTCGGGAATGAAATTACCTGTAATTAAAGTTGGTAGAATGGCTGGACAATTTGCAAAGCCAAGATCAAATCCAACTGAAATTCAAAATGGTGAGGAAGTTCCAAGCTATGCTGGTGATATCATAAACGATATAAATTTCGGTTCTCAAAAAAGAAAACCAGATCCAAATAGGATGCTTACAGCATACTCTCAAGCAGCCTCGACTTTAAATTTATTGAGAGCTTTTGCTGATGGTGGTTATGCTAATTTAAAACATGTTCAATCATGGAATATGGGTTTTGTACAATCGGGAGAACAATCTGACAGATATAGGCATTTAGCGGAAAGTATTCAAGAAAGTCTAACGTTTATGGAAGCGCTAGGTATAAACACCAATAATACACCACAACTAAGAAAAGTTGATTATTTTACAAGCCATGAAGCATTATTACTTCCTTATGAGCAATCACTAACTAGAGTAGACTCAATTTCAGGGAAAATATATAATACATCCGCTCATTTTTTGTGGATTGGTGATAGAACAAGATTCATCGATAGCGCACATGTAGAATTTTGCAGAGGTGTAGAAAATCCCATTGGCATTAAATGTGGCCCATCAACTAATAAAGACGAATTAAATTCAATTTTGGATTTAATAAACCCCATGAATGAGGATGGGAAAATAACTCTAATAACTAGATTTGGAGAAAACAATGTTGATAATTTCCTTCCAAACCTTATTCGATCAATAAGTAAAGAAGGTAAAAGTGTTGTATGGTCATGCGATCCGATGCATGGTAATACAATAAAAAGTCGATCTGGTAAGAAAACGAGAGCATTTGATAGTATTATTAATGAGGTTAAACAAAACTTCGAAATTCATAAATCTGAAGGCTCCCGAGCTGGGGGAATTCATCTAGAAATGACCGGTCAGGATGTAACAGAGTGTATTGGTGGTTCTCAGTCAATCGAAGATTCAGATTTGAATAGTAGATATCATACACATTGCGACCCCAGGTTAAATGCGAACCAGGCTATAGAGCTTGCATTTTTAATTTCAGATTGGCTAACTGAATAGGTAGCATGAAGATCCAAGGACAAATAAATTTACCTGGAGATAAATCGATTTCTCACAGAGCTTTAATGATCGCTTCATTGTCTACAAAAACTTCTTCTATTAAAAACTTGGCCAGTGGTAGAGATGTAAAGTCCACAGAAGACTGCTTGAAAAAATGTAATATCTCAATTTCTGATAATACAAATTTTGAAAAAATCATTATTGGAAATACCTTTCAAGATCCAAAGAGTACACTAAATTGTGGAAATTCTGGAACTACCATTCGTCTTTTGAGTGGCTTACTAGCTAGTAGAGAACTTAAAGCGACCCTTAATGGCGATGAGTCACTATCCAAACGCCCTATGGGTAGAATCATTAGGCCCTTATTAAAAATGAATTTGAGTATTAGTGCTAAAAATAATAAACCCCCAATTAGTATAGATAAAAGCGATATAGAAAGCATTGATTATCATAGTGATATTTCCAGCGCTCAAGTAAAGTCAGCTGTTTTATTTGCTGGACTAGGATCTAGTAATTGGACTACATATCAAGAACCGATTTTATCAAGAGATCATACAGAAAAAATGTTAAAAAGTGTTGGAACTGACATTGAGATTTGTAATAATAAAACTTCAATTAAAAGTATTTCTCAACCACTATCTCCTTTAAATATGCGAGTCCCAGCCGACCCCTCAACTGCTGCTTTTTTTGCAGGAGCGGTATCTTTATTACCCCAGTCTGAACTAATTATTAAAAAATTACTTACTAATCCAACAAGATTTGAATTTTTTAATGTAATTAAATCAATGGGTGTTGAAGTAGATCTTATATCAGAAAGTTTCGAGGGAGGAGAACGCGTTAGTGACGTGTCTATTAAAAATGGAAAATTAAGATCTATAAGCATTAAAAAAAACAAGGTACCTAGTTTGATTGATGAAATACCTATTTTAGCAGTAATAGCAACACAAGCAGAGGGTAAAACTACTATTAGAGGTGCTGAAGAATTAAGGGTTAAAGAATCAGACCGAATAGAATCAATTATTTTTAACTTGCGTAATATGGGAGCAATTATTGAAGATTTTAATGATGGTTTATACATATACGGACCTACGAAACTTAAAGGTACCACTATCCGAACATTTGGAGATCACAGAATAGCAATGGCTTTTACAATAGCAGGCCTTATTGCTGATGGAGAAACAAAATTAGATAATTATAAATGTGTAGACATTTCATTCCCTGAATTTTTTAGAACATTAAAAAATATAATAAAATGAAAAAATTTGCTGTAATTGGTAATCCAATCAATCATAGTCTGAGCCCGGTTATGCATGAATCAATATTTGAGCAACTCGGCTTGAAAGCCAGCTATGAAAAAATTCATTTAGAGCCTTTTGAATTAGAAAAATTTGTTCAATCAAATGAACTAGATGGTTACAACGTCACGATACCTTACAAAAATATTATAATAAAATACTTATGTAATGTAGGAAAAAGTGCAAAAAACATAACTGCTGTAAACTGCGTTTCAAATCAAAAAGGGTATAATACGGACTGGATTGGGTTTACCAAAACATTAGATCAAAATAAAATTCATTTAAAAGATAAATCATGCTTGATCATTGGGTCTGGCGGAGCAGCATATGCAATTGCATATGCTCTTATCAAGCGTGAGGTAAGATCTATAAAGATAGAAAATAGAAGTATTAAAAATAAGGCTAAATTAGAAAATTGGATTAATCAAAGAATTAGCACAAACTTAAATTATGATCCTGAAGTATTTATAAATTGCACACCCTTAGGAATGTCACCATTTTTAAATAACATACCTTCAAATTTGAATATCAAAAATGGTAATATCGTAATTGATACCATTTATAATCCAATAAAGACAAAATGGTTAAAACAATGTGAGGAAAAAGGAGCAAAAATAATTAGTGGGCTAGATATGCTAATCGCCCAAGGTATAGCATCTTTAAATATTTGGCTTAAAGATGATCTTTTTGATAAAATCAATTTAGAAAAAATAAAAAACATATTAGAGAATGAACTATGCTTACAAAAATAAAATTTCTAACTGCAGGAGAATCTCATGGCAGAGGCTTACTTGGCATTCTTGATGGAATACCCTCAGGTTTAAAAATAGAAAAAGAATTCATTGATATACAACTTGCAAGAAGACAAATGGGTTATGGGAGAGGCGGAAGAATGAAGATTGAAAAAGACCAGGTTGAAATATGGTCTGGAATAAGGCTAGGAAAAACTATTGCATCTCCAATAGGGTTGATTGTTAAAAATAAGGATTGGGAAAACTGGAAAGATAAAATGGCTATTGAAAAAAGAGAGAAAATGCCAAAAAAAGTTACCCTTCCTCGCCCTGGGCATGCTGACCTTGCGGGCGTTGAAAAGTTTGACTTTGACGATATAAGAAATGTTTTAGAAAGGTCAAGTGCTAGAGAGACTACGATGAGAGTTGCTATTGCATCAGTTTGCAGAAAACTTCTAAAGGACATTGGTATAAGTGTTGCTAGTAGAGTAACGCAGATACATAACATATCAGATGAATCAAAAGTACCAAATGATATGACAGCCAATCAATTAAATGAAATTGTTGATAGCTCCCCTTTAAGATGTCTTGACAATTTAAAAGAAAAAGAGATGATTAAAATAATAGATAAAGCAAAAGCAAATGGTGATTCAGTTGGGGGAGTATTTGAAGTTGTCGCGACAGGAATGCCTTATGGATTAGGATCATACACACAATGGGACAGAAAATTACAAGCCAAAATTACCTCTTTGATGATGAGTGTTAACGCCTATAAATCAATTGAAATCGGCGAAGGACATAGCTCTGGAGCAAAATTTGGAAGCGAAATTCATGATGAAATAGGATGGGATGGTAAAAAATATACGCGGTTTTCAAACAATGCTGGTGGAATTGAAGGTGGAATGAGTAATGGAATGCCAATAACAGTTAAAATGACTATGAAACCTATACCAACATTAATTAAGTCTTTACGTTCAATTGATATAATGACAAAAGAGGATAAGGATGCTCACAAAGAGAGAACAGATTCATGCGCTGTGCCAGCAGCATCTATAATTGCAGAGAGCATGATGTGTATTGTTTTAGCTGATGTAGTTCTAGAAAAGTTTGGTGGAGATTCAATGAAACAATTACTTAAACACATAGAAGTATCTGCAAAATATTAATGATGCTTTATCTTATTGGGATGATGGGAAGTGGCAAATCATCTGTCGGTAGCCTTTTAGCAAACTACCTTCAAATTCCACTAGTTGATATCGATAAGGAAATTGAAAAAGATGAAAAGCTACCTATAATAGAAATATTTAAAGTTAAAGGTGAAAAATATTTCAGAAATATTGAGAGTGAATATTTATTAAAAGAAAAAAAATCAGCTGTGGTTTCTTGCGGTGGAGGTATTATACTAATTAAAAAAAATAGAGAACTTTTAAGAACTGGTGGATATACATTCTACTTAAAAACCTCAATTTCAGTGCTTGAAAAAAGGTTGTTAAGAGCAAATAATAGACCACTAATTGATAATGATCATTTAAAAGAATCTTTAACGAATATATATAATAAAAGAAAATCACTTTACACTGCGGCAGCGCATTCCATTATTGCCACTGATGAAATATCAGTTAAAGAAGTTTGTGAATTAATTTTAAAGAAATTAAAAGTTGAAAAAATATACTGTTAAGCTAAAGCATCGTTCTTATGATATAAATATCAAACCTGGTATTATTGAAGAGCTACCACTACTATTATCTACGTTTAATGAAAATCAAAGATGGGTGATAATCTCTCAACATAAAATAATGGATCTATTTGGTTACATTCTAGAAAAAAAACTGAAAAAAAATAATTTTAATTGCACTAGTATTACTCTACCAAATGGAGAAGCTGCTAAAAGTTTTAATGAATATAATAGAGCTATCGAACAAATGATTGATTTTGGGTGCGATAGGAAAACAATTATTATTGCTCTTGGTGGTGGAGTAGTTGGCGATGTATCAGGTTTTATTGCATCAACATTTATGAGAGGAGTAAACTACTTTCAAGTACCTACCACTCTCCTTTCAATGGTTGATTCCTCAATAGGAGGAAAAACAGGTATAAATATTCCTTTAGGTAAAAACTTAGTTGGAACTATCTATCAACCAAAAGCAGTGTTCATCGATCAAAATCTTCTAAAAACACTTCCTGATGATGAAGTTATTTCCGGTTTAGGTGAAGTAATTAAGTACGGAGCAATTTTAGATTTAGATTTTTTTAATAAAGTTTCATGCTGGATCAAAGATTTATCAAATTTTCCATTTCAAGAGGCAATTGAAGTCTGCTGTAAATTAAAAGCAAAGATTGTGTCTGAAGATGAAAAGGATAATGGTATTAGAACAATATTAAATTTTGGCCATACAATAGGGCACGCTTTAGAACTAAAATATGGGTTTAATAAATTAAGACACGGCGAGGCCATAGCCTACGGAATGCTTTCAGCATCACATATTTCATTCAAACTTAAAAAAATTAGTCAAAATCAATACAACCTATTAAATGAAACTATTCGATCTTTACCTCTTCCAAAATTAAATAATTTAGATCATAAAGAACTTCTAACATTTATTAAAAGAGATAAAAAATACATAAAAGGTAAATTAAATTTCGTTACGTTAAAAAATATTGGTTCGGCAGATATTACAAAAAATATTCAAGATGATCTAATTATAGATTCTATCAAAGCATTATAGTATGAAATTATTAATCGTAAATGGACCAAATCTTAATCTAATTGGAAGAAGAGAAGTCAATGTATATGGTAAAGAAAGTTTGGATCAAATCATTAATTGGATATCTAATAATATTAAAAATTCGCAAACTGAATTAATATGGTTTCAATCCAATAGTGAGGGTGAAATAATTGATAAATTGCACTGGGCAGTAGATAACCAAATAGAAGGGATTGTGATCAACCCTGGTGCATATACTCATTACTCTTATGCAATTAGAGATGCTATTTCTTCAATAGAAATTCCAACTGTTGAAGTGCATTTAAGTAACATCGATCAAAGGGAAAGTTTCAGAAAAATTTCTGTAATTAAACAAGTTTGCAAAAAACAGATTAAAGGAAAAGGTAAAAAAGGTTATCTTGATGCAATAAACTTACTCATTGGGAATGAGACCTTATCAAACCATTAACTTGCTTTAACATTAATATTGAACATGTAAACATCAAAGCAAGTTAACATTTTTCGCTAACTACAAGTAGTTTCTATAAGAATAGCGCAAACTTTGTAAGGATCCATATTTGCTGATGGCCTTCTGTCTTCTAAATAACCATATCCATCATTAGATGTTTGCATCGGAATTCTTATTGATGCACCACGATCACTTATTCCAAATCTAAACTCATTTATACTACAAGTTTCATGTAGACCAGTAAGTCTTTGTTCATTATCTACACCATAAACTTCAATGTGCTCAGCATGTTTCTTACTTAATTTTTCGCAAGCAGCATTAATCACATCAATTCCACCTGGCTCACGCATAGATTTTGTACTAAAGTTTGTGTGTGCGCCAGCACCATTCCAATCACCTTTAACAGGTTTTGGGTGCAAAGTTGCACTCACACCAAATTCTTCGGAAATGCGATATAATAACCATCTAGATATCCACATTTGGTCAGCAACATCTAATGGTCCAAGTGGCCCAATCTGATATTCCCATTGCCCTGGCATAACCTCCGCATTAATGCCTGATAATTCTAAACCTGCATCCAAGCATAATTGCATATGTTCTTCAACTATTTCACGACCAAACACTTCGTCAGCACCTACACCACAATAAAAGGGACCTTGAGGAGCTGGATATCCACCTTCAGGCCATCCCAGCGGATTACGACCTTCAAATAATGTATACTCTTGCTCAATACCAAACCAAGATTCTTCACTATAAAATTTTTCAGCAACACTTCTTAAATTTGCTCTAGTGTTAGTTTTATGAACAGATCCATCTGCATTCATGACCTCACACATAACTAAAATATCATCTCCTGCTCTAAGAGGGTCCGGAACTTTATATACCGGTTTTAGCATACAATCACTATCATCCCCAGCTGCTTGATTAGTACTTGAACCATCAAAACCCCATAAAGGTAGATCATCAATGGAATTAATAGGGCCGTTCATTACTTTAGTTTTTGATCGAAGCTTTTGCGTAGGCTCTGCTCCATCCATCCATATATACTCTGCTTTAATTTTACTCACTTTTTATCTCCTAATATTCTAAATTGTAGTTAAATCCGTTATCTTTTGAATCATTTTATAATCAGATAAAATAAGCTGTGTTTCAGTCCGTTGAACACCTGGCCAACTTTGAATTGTTCTCAACAAATCTTCAAGAGATGCTGAATTGCGAGTGACAATAAAAAGCATATGAGAACCCTTTCCTGTTGTAGTTAAACATTGAAGCACTTCTGGCATTTTCTCAGCTGCTTCAGCGACTTCCTTATAATGGAATGAAGACTCTGAAATCAGTGTAATAATTGCAGCAACATCCAAACCTAATGGCTTAGGATCTAGCACCGCATGAATGCCCTTTATTATGCCAGAATCTTGCAATTTTTTTATTCTATCGGTTACAGTTGGAATAGATATTTCAAGTTCTGTTGCAATATTACTGGCAGAAACCCTTCCATCTTTTTGAAGAATTGCAAGAATTTGCTTATCTGTTTTATCAACTTTCATATTATTATCTTTCTGAGTAAAAAATAACTCTTTCTTAATTTATTAAATAATAGCATCAAAATAAATATTTTTTTAGAAAAATTGAAAAAAATACTTAAAAAATAAGGAATTAATTAAATAATAAAGTCAAATAGGAATCTTAGGTAGATCTTTGTAGGAGGATAAAATAATCTGGGTTTCCGTCCTTGTAACGTCTGGCCAACTTTGAATTCGTCTTAACAATTCTTCTAATGATTGAACATTTTTCGTTACTACCCATAATAAAAGTGAACCTACGCCAGTAGTTGCAAAACATTGTATTACTTCAGGGCAAGCTACAGCTTTATCTATTACGATCTTATAGTTGGCAGAAGTTGATGCTACTACAGTTATAACAGCAGAAACATCTAAAGAAACAGATTTGGCATCTATAATTGCTTGAAAGCCTTTAACAACAGATGACTCTTGAAGCTTTTTTATTCTTTCAGTTATGGTTGGGACGGTTAAATTTAATTTTTCTGCGATTTTACTTGCAGTTTCTCTTCCATCATTTTGTAACAACTTAAGAATTTTTAAATCAGTTTCGTCAATCATTCGTTTCTTTCTCTTGTAAGATTAAATCCTAATTAAAAATATTCTTTTTTTCCAGCTCTATTAACTCACCATAATCAAGAATCTTATCTATATTTATTTTTGATTTATCTGTTAAAATTGTTATAACGATTGGATCTTTCTTGATATTGTCATTATGAAATTTAATAATATCATCAAAACTGACATTTTTGTAATTATTATAGTCCATAATGTTAGGATCCACATCATAACCTTGCTTTAATGCATTATATACATAAGAACCCTGCCTTCTCCATCCAGGCTTTCTTGTATTGATGGATTGTGTTAAGCCCTCCTTAATTGTCAAGATTCTGCTTTTCTTAATTGGAATGTTTTTAAATAATTCCAAATAAGTCCCAATAGCCTCCATTGACTTATCAACCTGTGTACCCATATACCCTATAAAATAGCCTGGCAATTCCATATCCGGTCTATTTACATAAGCTCCATATGCAGAGTAAGCGAGAGATCTAAATTCTCTTATCTCCTGAAAAATTATGCTAGCCATTCCACTTCCAAAATATTTATTATAAACATCAGAAATACTCCTTTCTGACATATTCAAAACTTTTCCTTGAGCTAAAACATAAATTTGACTTTGTACAGCTTTTGGATCGTCAATAAGAAATATCTTGTTCCTAGAATGTTTTTTATAATCAAGTGTGATGGGCGAATTTGATTTTTTCAAATCTTTATTAAGAGATAAATTGTTATTTATTTGTTCTATTACAGCTAATTCATTTATTGTTCCAACATAGAAAATATCTACTTCATAGTCCATCGCTTTTTTGGCTTGCTCAACTAAAAAATTAGCATCCATCTTTTTTACCTCATTTAAAGTAGATCTTCTTAGGTATGGAGATTTATCCCCGTACATGACGTAATCTCTAAGTGCTCTA
>MDTG01310156.1_pt1 | contig 11654 bp, 9 predicted proteins | sample 811421 | NCBI WGS metagenome assembly MDTG01 (sample SAMN05326645, study PRJNA326480) | marine metagenome | isolation source: seawater | place: Pacific Ocean: South East | collected 2011
CCTGAAAGTTTGACAACTAGTTGTTTTTTATTCATTTTAGCTCCGGTTTTATTAGGTTATTTACTATCTTTATCAAAAGTGTTGATAAATCAAGCTTTTTTTTAGTATCTAATAATTTTACTTACACTATATGTTGTATTGCTAAAAAACCTATATTTTATAAGGATTTTTATAAATTGAAACTAAGTTTTTTAGTTATTTAATCGGATTAGAAAGTTATTTATGTCGTTAAATATTGTAAAAAACATCAGCATTACAATAACTCCGATACCGATTCGAAAAGTATTTTCCAGTGTTTTTCTGTTAAATTCTTTTCCTCTGAGTCCCTCAATTGTATTGATTGCTATGTGCCCCCCATCTAACAGAGGTATAGGAAACAAATTGAATAATCCCAAACTTATCGAAATATATGAAATTATAATAATAAAAGGTAATAGACCCATTTTAGCAAAATCTCCAGAGATTTGAGCTATTTTAATCGGACCACCTAATTGTCTTAAATCTCCATAACCTTTGCCCCATAATTTTTGGATGTATCCCCATAGAATTTCCAAGGTTTTTTTTGAAACAAAAAATATTTCTTTTATGGCGTAATATGAAGCTTTTACTGGGCCTAATTTAACATGGTTTATATTGTTATTATTTGGTCCAATTTTTATACCCACCATTCTTTTTTCTATAGGATTGCCAAAATCATCAGTGGTTTCTACTAAATTGGGTTTAACATTAAGATTATATTTTTGATTGTTTCTTATTACTACAAATTTTATAAAATCATCTGTAGAAAGCATAATAAATTTTTGTACATCAAGTAAGCTTTCAACTTTATTTCCATCAATATTTAATAATACATCATTTTCTTTAAGACCATACATTGCAGCGGGGCTATCTTTATTAACTTCAACTATTGAAGCTGGTGTCATATCTTTGCCAACAAACATGAAAACAGAAATAAAAATTACAAACGCTAATATAAAATTGGCAAAAGGACCTCCAAAAGCAATTAAATTTCTCTGGTATAAAGGTTTAAAAGCCAATAATTTTTTTTGTTCTTCTAGGCTATATTTCTTACGAAGTTCATCCCTATTGAAATCACTAAAAATATTATGATCTCCAAAAAATTTAACATAACCACCAAAAGGAATTAAAGAAAACTTCCATCTTGTTCCATTTTTATCAGTCCAACCAAAAAGTTCTTTACCAAAACCTATCGAAAAAGCTGTAACTCCTACACCATATCTTCTTGCAAAATAGTAATGCCCATATTCGTGAATAAAAACTACGATAGTAAGTAAAATTAAAAAAGGTACTAAATATTTAAAAAAAATGTTTATAAATCCAAAAAAAATATTTGTTAATTCTAATAATTCAATCATATAAAAACCTTAAATTATTATGATGATTTATCAACATTGCATTTTGTCCGAAATAATATAATATTCCTACATTTATGGTTTATTTGTTTGTTAAAAGTAAATTATATTCATAAACTTTTGTGAACAATGTATATTTCCTGCCTTAATAAATTATGAACAACTATAAAAAGATCAGACCAGTAAATAAAGATAATATTTCCGGAAAATACAAAATTTTATTTTCCACACCACAAACAAAAAATAGTAATATCCCAATTGAATTTAGAGGATTACAAATTTACAATAATAAATCTTTAGCTGAAGAGGCCTTAAAAAAAAGAAAAAAACTAACCCATTTTTTATTAAAAAAAAGAGTAAGCTCTATGAAAGGAAATCAAAGAGCAATTGGAAACAAAGGAGGTGATCGATCAAATTTAATTCAATATAATAATGAAGTTAAAAAGTTTAAAAATGCTAAGATCAAAAGAGCAAAAGATTTATATAAAGAAGGTTTTAAAAAAACAGAAATATTAAGAATTATAATTAATGAATTTAAACTTGATAGAGATTTAAAATCGAGGTCTTGGCCCAAATGGTTATGTGAAATAAATTAATAAAATGATTAAATTAAAGATTAAAAAGTTAGGGAATTATGATTAGTTATATAAATACATCATTAAGTATTATTCTAATTATTTTAGTTATAGTTGTTTTATTGTATCTAAAAAAGAAAAATAATGGTGACGATTACAACAAGCAAGAACACGAAAAATTAAATGAAGACCTAGTAGAAAAACTTAAAAAAGAAACTGAGGCTATTGAAAGAGATATTAAAAATTTACAATCAAGCTTTGCAAATAGTTTAAGTGACGTCTCTAAAAATGTTGGAGAAAACAAAGGTATAATTGAATCTAAATCTACTGAAATATTAACCGCTCATCAAAGATTAGTAGATAATTTGACGGGTAGTAAAAGATCTGGAACTACTGGAGAACTATTATTAGAACATTTGTTTAAAAACTCCGGGTTAGTTTATGAAAAACAATGGGTTAAAAATAAGTCTATAGAAAAAGATGGTACCACCTTGTCTGTTGAGTTTGCAATAATACATCCTACGGGATTAGTGATGCCTGTTGATTCTCATTGGCCAATTACATCTTATGAAAACCTTCTTAAACTAAGAAAGCAACAAACAACATCAGAAATAGAAAAAGAAAAGGAGGATCTATTTAAAAAAATTGTTAAAAGTTATGGAGACAAAGCTAAAGAAGTAAAACAAAAATATATTGATAGTCCTCTAAGTGCGGGATTTGCATGCATTTATATACCTAGTGAAAGTTTATATTTAGAAATAACTACTCACATAAACAGTGAAAAAGAATTGTGGATTTCACGTGTTCAAAGCTCGACAAAAGTAACATTCATGGGACCATCAACTTTTGCTGCTTATTGTAGTGCTCTTCTTTTAGGTTTTAACTCAATTGAAGTAGATCAAAAAGCAAAAAGTTTTATGAAACATCTTGAAACCCTAAATAGTGCTGTGCAAAAACTTCATGAAGAAACAACTACTCATGAGAATAATATGAAGAGAGTTTATTCAAGTGCTCAGTCAGTATCATCGGCAGCTGAAAAAATAAAAACAAAAATGGAAAAAGTTGAAGAAGAAATTAATAATATTGAGGAAAAATAAAGATAAGATTTATATTTCTTCAAAACCGAGAAAGCTTCGATATTGATCTATAGGATATTTTTTTCTTTTATCTGTATTTAGAAGCCCAGTATGTATGGTATTATAAAAATCAATATATGTATCAATTAACTTATCACCCTTCCTCATAATCTTTTTTTCGAATGGTTTTAGTAATTCATATTCCTCTTTATCGAGATTAATAAATTGGTAAGAAAAACTTCTTATTTTTCCATCATAGTCAATTTTTTTTTCCCAATATTCATGATTTTTACTTATATTTAAAATTACTAAATCTTTAAATTTACCATCAATTTCATCATGATTATTTTGAAATGGTACATCCATAATTTTAAAGCCACTCACACGATCATGTTCATCGTTATTAATTATTAGTGCAGGAATATAAAAAATGCCGTGACCTGATGTTTTCACTTTATTAATTGTTTCACTTATATTTTCGTCAGAAACTTTATAATCTAACTCCCTTTTTAAAGTTCCATCTTTTAAATGTTTTTTAACAAATTTAATCAATCCTTTAGTATCTTGTTTATAGCCAGTATCAAACTTTCCAGCAGTAGATAACAAATTATATTTTCCAAAAATATTTACTTTGCCACCACCTTTAAAAATATCAAATATACTCATATTTAATTAGTTATCCATCGCTCCAACTGACATATGAGTCAAATCTATTAATTGGAAATTTTTTTCTTTTTTCGGTTTGAAACATTCCATCATGAATAGCATCTCTCAAATCCTTGTAGCTAGTTTCCAATTCTTTAATTGCTTTTTTAACTGAAAGTTCCGGCAAGGGTTTGTTGTTTTTAATTACCAATGTTAATTGTTTAATTTTATCATCATAATCTTTTATAAAATTATACTCATCCTTGTCCAAATCTATTAATTGCATGAAAACTTTACGACCTGTATGATTGCCTAATTTTAATTCATTTAAAGGCTTTTCAATATTCAATATTTGTAAACAATTAAAATTTCCTTTTTCCCAACCTTTTCCACCTATAGACTCTGGAATAAACCTATCCTCCATCTCATAAATTCTATATGATTGAACTCTATCTCTTTTCAAAGAGTTAATTGGATAAACATAGTTTCCGATATAAGTTCCCTCTAATTCTATAAGGTTCATCTTATCTGAAATTTTTTTATCTGATATTTTAAGATAGTTTTCTTGTTTTTTTAAATAAGAGGTTAGATTACCTTCAGTGAAATTATTATATACCTTTTCTATCTCCCCATCTTCAGTTTTGGTATTATTAAATCCGTGCAAATTTCCTAATATTTCATTACCCATTACTTATTTAAACCTATATTTTAAGATTTGTCTTTATTTTATTAATTACATTCTCAGCATTTTTTTTATCACCATCAACAACCTTTAATAACTTTGTTAGTTCGTCAACAATTTTTTTCTTATCTTTATTTAATAATTTAGATGCTTCCTCAAAGGTGTTGTTTATTTTTTCTTGAATAGATTTTGAATTAGAAATTTTTATTAAAGAGATAATACTTTCTGTACTTTTGTCACCAAAATTTTTTTTAAATATTTCTTGTTCTTTTTTTGAAAATTTTTTATCAGATAAGAAAACATCTATGGAGCCCCACATTAAAGCTTTACTAACAACTTCTTTATTTGAATAATCAACCTCATCCCCTATTACTTTTTTAATACTATTATCAATTTTATCGTCTACAGTTTTAAGATCAAAAGTTCCTTTCTTGCCTGTATTGAAATGATAGTTGTATTCATTAGACATTGAAAACCATATTAGTGCTTGCATTCTATTGAGAAAATTTGGGTGCGTTGAATACATTAAATTTTTATCCCCTTTAATTTCTTTAAGTTCCCTTAATTGATTTAAGTATGAACTAAAATTAAATTTAAGATGTTTTTCATCTAATCCTGAGGTAATTTTGAGCATAGCTCGTAGCGATGCCTCTAAACTTCCACAGCCAATAAACCCAATTCGATCAGCACTTATTTCAGCTGCCCTTGAAAAGTTTAAAAGATTCAAAATCTCGGTTCTACTTTTTGAATTATTAGCTTGTGGGTATAAAGCATGCTGATAATAAAAATGTGCAACTTCATGTGCAATAATAGACTGAAGTTCTTCATCATTTAATAATTCAATAAGCTTTGAGGTTAAAATAATTTCAGCACTATCCCCTAAAGGCATTGCGCTACATGTTGCTTGAGTTTGAAAATGATTAGCAGTTACAAAAAAACTTAAATTATTTTTGATCTTTAATCTTTCAAATACCTTTTCGATTGCTGAATTGATGTTTGGAAATATTTCTTTTGAAACCTTAACAGAAGTTGAGAGTAATTGATTAAGATTATTTGAATTACTATTATTTATTTTTTCGTACGGATCTTTTTTTAGTGTAATGTTGAGTTGAGATGGATCATCTTTTGAGTACCTAAATTTATCTAAAATATTCATTAGCAATTATATTTTTTTCTTAATTTTGCAGTTAATTCGACCATTTTTCTAGCTTGATTTTTGATATTTTCATTAGAATTATTAGTTTGTCTATTCCATCTAGTATATTCTTCTCTCAATTTCTTGCACTTATCTGCATCAGTCATGTCAGAAGAAAAATTAAATATAGTCTCCTCATTTTCATCACTATTATGCTCAATGGTATCAATGTTAGCAATAGTTGCTGTTTTCATCTGTTGAAATCTTTCCATATCCAGCTCTAAAGCCCTTGCTGTTTGATTAAGTAATTTGTCTTCTTGAGAACTTAAATGATCATCTGATCCCGCTATATTTAATAATAAATTCATTGCATCATATTTTTTAGATGAACTTGATTTATATTTTAGATCCTTGATTATTTTTGATAAAGATAATTTGTTATTCCTTAATAATTCATATGTATTTTTCAATAAAAAAGAATACTTGATTTTATTTTCATTTTGTTCCTCAGTGTTTTCTAAAAAAAGGTTCTTAAATATAACTTTTTGATTTATCCAAGTTTTAATTGCTTCAACTCCTTTTTGATTGATCTTTCTTTCAGAATAAGCAACGGCTAAACCAAGTTGTACAATTTTTTTATTAACCTCTTCCTCATACTGATGTTCTTCTAGATATCCTGGTTCTTCAAAATTAAGCTTAAATTTAAATTCTGTTGAATAGTATAAATCTTTTTTATTAACGATACCCCCTTTGTTAAATTTAGCCTTTTTGTTTGTCATAAAAAGTTTAAATTTTAGTCTTCTTTCTCCTCGATAAGGTGGAATAAGTTGAGTTTTTGGAAATAAAAACATTGGTGTCCATTGAAAATAACCATATCCGCGTTCGATTCTCATTGATCTATTCATTGATAATAAATAGTCTTCATCCTTAAATGGATCAATTAATCCTTGAAGGGGTATTTCCTCCTTTTCATCAGTAATATCAAAAACATAGAAAGTAAACTTAGCTTCGCTGTCATCTTTATCTATTAATTTAAAATATTTATCCTCTAAATGAAACGTTCCAAGTCCTAGAATAAAAAACCACAAATTATTTTCATGATTTCTTTCCTCTACTTTTATTTTTAAATCTTCAGATAATTCTTCTGAGAGAAAATCCTCATTAGCTTTTTTTTGCATTTTATCTTCATGTTTTTCATCATCATTTATTTCATCTTTTTGATGGTCTTTATTGTGTTTTTTAACAAATTCTTCTATTCGAGATTGTGTATTTTTGGTTTTAGTATTTTTTTTTGGCCTATCTTCAGTTTTGGTATCTGATCTAAATATTAAATAAAGAACTATTATTAATGGTACAATAAATGGCCTTAACTTTTTAAACCAATCTTCATTTGAGGTACTTTGAGAAAAAGAATTTTCTTTTTGAAATTTTTTTAATATATCTCGTTTTTGAGCATTGGTAAGTTTTTGGTGTTGATTTTGTATATTTTCATTAAATTTCTTTAAAAAATTATCTCTCTTATCTTCTGATGCATGTAAATTGGATATTAAAAAAAATAATGATATTAAAAAGGAAATTAAAAATTTCATTTATTCAATTGAAATTTCCTCAATTTGCTTTCTTGCATTATCTAAGGACTTTGTAGTTTCAGGTGTTAATTCAATTTCATGGGTATTGCCAGATTCCACATCAGTGAACATACAGTGCATTTTACCAGACTCGTCGTAAGAGTATGTTATATCGACAGGTTGACCAGCTGGTCTACCTTTTGGAAGTTTCAACATTTCGTTATGAATTACATTAACAAATTCTTTATTATCCTCTGGTCCTTCACTTTGAGTTACTGAACACTCTATTTCCTCCTGGCCTTCATGTATGGTGGTATATCTTTTAGTTATACTAACAGGCAATTTTTGATCTCTTTCAATTATAATAGTATTGGCCATTACTTGTCTTTGAGTTAAAGGATCGTGCACTATCGCTAACGTACCCATATAAAAGTTGCAAACATCTGTTAGATTTACATCTTTTAAAGCTTCTTGTTGCTCATCACTAAGAGTTTTTTTTTCCGTTTTTAATCCTGCGTAAATTGCAGCACCGCATACAACAGCTTCATCAACATTTACTCCCTTAACGGGTGGCTTTCCCATTAATTCAGTAAGTGTTTTTGAAATAATTGGTATTCGAGTACTTCCTCCCACTAGTAAAGTTTGATTGATTCTAGAGGGATTCATGTTTGAGGCCTCCATTGCCTCCTCAATAAGCATTTTTATTTTTTCTATATAAGTTTGTATTGATTCTTCAAATTCTTCTCTTGAAATATCTAATTTTAATAATCCTTTTGGACCATTGATATCTACGCTTGCAATATTTTTTACAGTAAGAATTTTTTTAATTTCCTCGGCTTTGTGAATATATTCTTTATTATTTTCAATGTCGATTTCAACTTTATGAACATCAAAATATTTTTTTTTTATTAAATTTGTAATCTCTTTATCAAAATCTCTCCCTCCTAAATATTTGTCACCTCTTGAAGTTAGCACATCCACTTTCTTGTTTTTTACCTCTGCAAAAGTAACATCAAAAGTACCACCACCTAAATCAAATATCATCACTCTTCCGCCAACCTCAACACCAGGTAAACTTGCATAGTGTAATACTGCAGCAGTGGGTTCATTAATTAGTTCAATAACTTCTATATCTGCAATTTTTGCAGCATCTAAAGTTGCTTGACGAGCTCTTTCAGCAAACATAGCGGGAACAGTGATCACGGCCTTCTTTACATCTGTCGTATATTCTTTTAGTTTTTTTAAAATTAATGCACTAATTTGTGCGGGTGAGTATGCATCAACTAAGTCTTTATCATTTACCCACTTACCTTGTTCAATTGAGTAGACAACGTCATTTTCCATCTCTCTCTTAGTTTGAAGTATTATATTTTTAGATTCATCTTTTATAAAACTTAGAGCTTTATCACCGACAATTACCTCTTTTCCCTTAACATAAACTGCAGAGGCTGTTATTTTTCTATTATCCTCAATACTTGCTAGAACCTCAGGATTACCTAAATCATCTAAACTCGCTATTGCTGAAAAAGTCGTTCCAAGGTCAATTCCAATCACTTTTGACATTTTTTTTAATATGATAAGTTAAATTTATGGAAACTATAATTGATCAATTAAAAAGTGTAAATTCTAAATCATTTTTAAATGGGATTGAAAATCAAGAAAATATAACAAATTTAATTCTTAAAAATATAAATAATGAACTAAACTGGGATGAACTAAGCAAATTTACTCACCTTAATCAAATTCAAATTGAAAATTGTTATATAGATAATAATTTTTTTAAAGAAATTTCAAAAATACAAAGTTTAAAAATATTAAAATATGATTACGATTGTGTTATTAAAAAATCTGATACAAAGACAAGTATAAAAATACCACAACTCAATAAAATAGTTTTTAACTTTCCAGATGAGGGTGAGCCGAATTTAAGCATGCTAGATTTTCATGATAGACAATATAACATAAATAATTTTATAAACGCTTTGCCTAATTTTCCCAATGCTTATCAGGGCCTTAATGAAATAGAATTTGTCAATTATGATATTTTTTTAAAGAATCTAAAAAAACAAGATTATGATTATTTTTATAGTGAAATATACGATGGAAAAGATATTTTTTTTCAATGTGATATTTATAACTTGCTGCGGTTAAAAAACCTTAAAAACATAAATCTATGCAAATCAAATGAGGACCTTTACGAAAAAAATATAATAATAGAAAAAATTTTTGGCTTACCAAGTACCTCAAAAATAACAATTAATAATCAAAAAATTCAATCAGTTAAAGACAGTCAGGTAAAAGCAAAAACATTATTTCTAGACTTCAAATCTTTACCTGTTGAAGAAAGAAATAAAATAAATGTTAATAAACACCCCGGTATCCGTGATGCATTGAATGTTCATTGGCCATCTCAATATTACAATGGATATACAAAATTTTTTCAAGAAGTTATCAAATCAAAAATAGATAATGTTATAGTTTCTCCTACAGAAGATTTTTTTAATGATTATTTTGAATACTACGAGGGATCCGTTGATTTTCTAGTTGACGAATTAACAAATAACAAATCAATAAAAAAAGTTACTTTTGAATTTTATGAAAAGGATGATAGTTCTTGGTCTTTTAGTGACAGATCTTACTATAGACAATTCTTTTATATAGTTAATTGTTTAGTCAAAAAAAAAATTAAAATTGAGATAGATTTTAAAAATATTAAAAATGAATTTGAGTTAGATGAAAAATTTGAAAAATATCTTGAATTTTTTAATTTTTATCTGAATTCCTTAAATAGTAATAAATACAAAAACTATTTTGAGATAATAAATATAAAACCATCAATTATAAAAAAGTATTTAGAAAATTTATTTTATAATAAATTGAAAACTATAGTTGTAATCGATGATCAATCAAATTCTAAAGTATTGAAAAAATTTAAAGATATAGAGTTGATTAATGCTTACTTAGATGATTTTTATGATTTTGATATATTTGAGCAAAATATAGATTTTAATAAATTTAATAAAACAAAGTTTGAAGAAAGTTTTTTAGAATTTTTTGAATTTGAATTTTTTAAATTTTTGACTGAAAAAGATTTTGATGAAAATCCAGGTGGCTGTATACCCATTGTTAGAAAAAGTTTTTTAGATAACTCTAAGAAAATTATTTTCAACAATCTTCATAATATCTTCTTCAAATATGTAGGAAAAATACCTTATGATAATTATGAAAAAGTTTTTTTAAATAAAGCTTTTCAATTTCCAAAATCAATAAATTATAAAACCATTAAAAATTTTTCTATAAACAACAATCCTCCATTAGCGTTGAACGAAATAGGTTTTATTGAAAATTTAGAGACTTTAAATTTTGAAAATTTTGTTAATCAAAAAATATCAAATTGTTGGGATTTGCCACAATTTAATAGTCTTAAAAATATATACATTAATACTCTTTATCCTTTTATGGAAGATATTAAGTCTTCAAATGAAAATATTAAAAATGTAAAAAATATCGAAAAATCAAAAAATCTTGAGAATATAAATTTGTTGATTGGTGAAACTATTAATCATGAAGACACAAGATGGAATACAATAGATGTTGATTTAACAAAATTTCATGAATTAAAAAAACTTCGAAAATTAGAAATTAATAATATTGACCAAACACTCATTAAAAATCTCAAAAATTTAGATAATTTAGAGGTATTGGATATTTCTAATCCTTGCATGATCACTAAAATAAGAAATTCAGATGACGGAACTATTCACTTGCCTTTAACAGAAAATGATTTCGATTTTTTAAAAAATTGTAAAAAATTAAAGGAATTAACAATTCTTTTTCCAAGATCAAGATATTATGAAGAAAAAATTAATTTGAATATAGAAAAATTTTTAAAATTAATAAATAAAGATTTAGAAAAAATTAAAATTTATTGTGGTTTTGAGAAAAAAGAACTTCATTTAGCCTCCGTCTTTTATGAAGGGATTATCAAAACCTTTTCAAATATTAAAGTTATAAATCTCGAAATTAGCTGCGTAAATGCACCAGAAAATAAACACCAATACGATAGTAAAAAAGACTCTGCATATCAAAAAGAAATTGTAAGAAGAGAAAAAAATGCAAAACAACCTGTTGTAATAGATTTTAAGAAACTTTTAAATTTAAAAAAAATTGATAATTTGAATTTAGAGTTTGATGAAAATATTGGTACCCGATTAAAAAATGTTGAAGAAATTTTGAATTTCAAAGAATTGAGAAATTTTGGTATAAGTGAAGATAAATTTGATACGAAAGATTTAGAAAAAATCTTTGAAAAAATATCAACTAAAGGAGATAGATACATAAGGGATTACAACAAACAAAATAAAGGTGAGGCTGTCTACTATAGTCACCAAATGGACGAAAAAAGTTCTGAGGAATACAAAAAAATTGCAGAAGAGGATAATGCTGAGGAAAATAATTTTTTAATTTATGGAAGAAGTATTTTACAAATACTCATCAAAAGAGATAAGGAAGAGAAAAATTAATTACTTTTTAAATTGATTGATCTTTTATCAATTTTTTGATTTGTTCAATCATTATGTCAGGTGATTTCATTGATGGA
>MDTG01009927.1_pt1 | contig 11653 bp, 4 predicted proteins | sample 811421 | NCBI WGS metagenome assembly MDTG01 (sample SAMN05326645, study PRJNA326480) | marine metagenome | isolation source: seawater | place: Pacific Ocean: South East | collected 2011
GACCGCTTCGAGCGTCACCTGCGCGCCGGTTTCGATCTGTTGTGCGCGGCTTTGCAGCACGCGGGCCTCGGCGGCGGTCTGGTTGGAGCGCGCGGCCCCGGCATCGTAAACCAGTTGCGAGACGCGTACGAACGGCCCGCTGTCGCTGTTGGTGTTGCTGTCGAGCCGGGTCTGGGCATTCACACCGACACTGAGATCCGGGCGAAAGGCCCCGTCGGCGGCACGCTTGTCGGCGCGGGCGGCGCGAATGTCAGCAGTGCTACGGATGATTGCGGGTTCGGCCATGACGGCGCGGGCGATATACTGGCCAAAGGCCCCGCGCGCCACCGTGTCAGGCACCCGGTTCGCCCCGAGCCCCGCTGTGCCGCTGTCCAGGCTTGCCTTTACCGGTGCAAGATCCGGTTGCTCGGCACAGGCGGCAAGTGACAGGCATAATGCGGTAAAGACAGCGGTTTTTCGAGGTTCGGTCACACTGCGCCCCTGTCGTGATCCTGCGCATCTGCGAGCGCGTCGAGAAAGCCGGAGAGGTTGGTATCGGCGGCGGGGGCGCTTGTGCGCGGTGTGAAATCCGCCCCGGCGCGTAGGGCCCGTGCCATCCATCCGGCATGGCAGAGCGAGACGCGCTGTGCATGGGCGAGCCGCAGCGCGCCGCAAGACCAAAGACCGGGCAGGGCGGCAGGATCGAGCGCGTCGAGCCTGGGCGGATCGACGGTGAGCAAGCCGTCGGCGTCGCTGTCGTTCATGCCCGGCAGGGGGGCGAGTGGCGATAGCAGCCCCGCGGTCTGCAGGGCGGCACAGGCGGTTTGCGTGGCCAGTTCGGATTGCGCGCGGGTGCGGAAAAAGGCGATCACCTGTTCTAGCGCGGCCGAGGGCGCGCCGTTTTCGTCGAAAAATGCCTCGTCCTTGGGGTCATCGGTGATCAGACCGCTGGCCTCGTCCACCAGAAGGGCCATTTCCGCGCCTGCCTGCGCAGGGGTTGCGGCAAAGGGATGGGCGCGCAGGATCGAGGGCACATAGGTGCCCCGCCACGTGCCATCGGAGGCCACGAAGGGCGAAGACTCGCCCACTGTCAGGTGCAGAAGAGCGTGTGGTTCCACGCTGCCGGTTGCGCTGCTGCGAAAGACAAGGGGAAACGCGCTCGCAGCCGGTTCCAACTCGGCGAGGACGATGGGTACGCTGTGCCGGTCGCGGGCAAACGCATAGGAGGCGAAACGCCGCCAAAAGCGCCCGCCGTGGCGGTCCTTGCTGATTGCGACCTGCGCCGTTTGTGTCACCGCGTTCATGACTGCCGATTATTCCCTCAATGTCTTACTACTCCGCAAAGGCCCGACATTGCAAACGTCAGGCGGGCCGGAGCATGCGCAATCCGGCCCGCCTGTCTTATTGGTGCAACGCTTGTCTCAGGTGATGCCGGTGACAGGGTCGGGCAGGATCACGTTATCGGCGTTGAGCTGGCCCAGATCGCCGATATCGCTGAAGTTCGCGAGGATTTCGACCGAGGCGTCATCCGGTGCGGTGACGTCTACCCGCGCCAGTGCGGCATTGGTGCCATCCCCTGCGAGGAAGTAGACCACGTCGCCCGCGGTTTCATCGAGAAGACCCTCGAACGCGGTTTCAAGCGTGGCTGCGTTGGTGTCGCCAAGTGCCGTCGTGAAGATCACGAAGCCGGTGTTGATCCCTAGCGCCTCGCCCGTGCCGAGGGTTTCGACGAAATCCCCGTCGCCGCGCAGGTCTGCCTCGCCGAGGAAGGCGATGACATCCGACTGGAACGTGTCGCCGGTGGTGAAGCCGGTGACGGTGTCGGTGCCGTTGCTGGCCTGATCCAGTTCGAACACGACAACATTGGTGCCGCTGTCCGAGACGTCGATGCTGTCATCGCCGCCCTTGCCCTGAATGACCGAGTCGGTGTTCGAAGCGGTGAGCGTGTCGCTCCCGGCGGTGCCGATCTGAAGTTCGGTTGGGCCGCCTTGGATTGCATCCTCAAAGCTGAGTGTGATCGGGCCGTTGCCCTGATCCGTGATGTCGAACTCATAGATATTGGCCGGAAGGGTCGGTGATGTCGTTCCGATCAAACCAAAGACCACTGTGCCTGATCCGGCATTGTCTTCATTTGCCTGAGCAAATGTGTTTGTGACAAGTGCCGTCGTGCTGTTGGTAACAAAGGTTGCGTCGGCGGGATTAAACGTCATCGTAGTTTGCGTACTTACCCCGCTGCTTACGTCCAAACCTTCTAGGCCGACCGACGTCACCGTGAGCGTACTGCCAGCCGTCTCCGTATTGAGGAACGCATAAACAGATTCCTGATACGCGTCGATATCGGCCTGTTCTGCGTTCGCGGTCCGGCCTGCGTCATTGCTGACAGATGCGCTGACGGTAAAGGTCTCGCCCGGTTCCAGCGCGTCGAAGAAGGCTGCATCGACCGGCAGGGTCCATGTGCCGTCTGCACCGACCAGGGCGGAGTCGGTGAGTACCAGCCCACTTGTCGCCCCGGTAACGGTCACCGTGACCGAACGACCTTCCTCGACCCCGAGCGTGGTGCCGGTGATCTCGGCATCCACGGTATCCGACAGGTCGACCGCCCCGTCCACGCCGACTTCGTCGATCGTGAGGATCGGTACGAAATCGGTTGGCACTTCGATCTGGTCAGAGCCGGTATTGCCCGCACCGTCGGTGATCGTCAGATCAAGCGTGTAAGTCGTCTCGTCCTGAAGCGCCGCGATTTGTGCCGCAGTAAGGGGGATGTCGAAGGTCCCGCCGTTCGAGACGGTGGTGTTGATCGTGACATCCGTTACCGTGGCGCCCGACCCGTCTGGACGGGTAAAGGTCAGCGTGACGGCTGTGCCATCGGGTTCGGTCGTGGTGACGCCAACGCCTTCGGTTTCAAGGCTGTCACGCTCCTCGATGCCAAGCACGAACTCAGGCGGTGGCGGATCGTCGAAGGCGATGGTGGGTGCGTCAAGGTCGATATCGAAGCTGTCCGTCGCCGGGGTCGCCGGGTTGCCTGCCGCGTCAGAGACCTCGGCGGTGACGGTCGCGGAGGGCCAGGAGCCTATGGAGGCCAGGTCCTCGGATGTGAACTCTACCGTGAAGGCGTTGTCGGTGACCGTGCCCGTACCGACGATGGGTGTTGCCATGGCAGCGCCACTCAGGGTGATCGTGACCTGCTGTCCGTCTTCAGCGCCACTCGTGACGCCCTCGACAGTGATACCCGCGCCCTGCTCGGCGATATTGAGGATATCGTCGCCACCGACCCCGGTGTCGGTGATCGTGATGGTCGGGGCCGTGAAATCCGTGCCGAAAGAGGCCGTGTCCTGCGCGGTGTTGCCTGAACTGTCGGTCACATCTGCCTGCAGGTCGATAGTTGCGCCATCGGCCAGCCCGGTAAGATCGGCCGACGGGATGGTGACCGTCCAGTTGCCGCCGGTCACCGCGACCGGGGCGAGTGCGGTGCCGTTGAAGGTGACTGTAACCTCGGTCGTGTCGGTCGCGGTTCCGGCGATCACCAGGTCTGCGCCCTGCTCGGCGAGGTTCATCACATCATCCATACCAAGAGGCAGCGGATCGATGCTGACGGTCGGTGCACTGACGTCGATAGTGACCGGGCGCGATGCCTCTGGGGCTGGGTTGCCCGCGAGGTCGGTCACATTGGCGGTGATGGCGGGCGTTGCCCCGTTGCCCTCATCCGTGACCCACTGTTCGGTAAGGGTGGGCGTGAAACCCACGCTCCATGTGCCGTCTGCGCCGACTTCGGCAGACGCGCCACCAAGACCCTCGACATTCACCGAGACGGATTGCCCAGCCTCGACCCCGGTGGTGGTCCCGGAGATGATCAGCGATTCCGTACTGTCGTCGATATTGATGATATCATCATCGGAAATGGTGTTTATGGAGACGGCCGGCGCGGTGAAATCCGCTGTGATCTGGGCCGTGGCCTGCGGAGCGGGCACGCCATCGCCGTCGGTCACATCAGCCGTGATATCGACCGTCGCGCCATCCGTGAGGCCCGCTGTCGTTGCCTGTGCGGGGGTCAGCGAGGTCTGCCAGACACCGCCGACGATGCCGACGGTCAGTTCTACACCCCCTACATTGAGCGTGACATCCTGCGTGTCGGGCACGTTGTTTGTGGTGCCCGAGATGATGATGTCTTCACCAGCCTCGGCGGCATTTACGAGGTTGTCGCCCGAGATGTCGTCGATGGTGATCGAGGGGCCGTTGAAATCGGCGTCGATGGTCGTGCTGGCCGGGGTCGTTGTCGGGTTGCCGGCGGCATCGGTGACGGTGGCGGTGACGGGAATGTCGCCGAGAATCCCATCCACGCCTGCGGCGGTTTGAATCGCCTCAATGTTGGCTTGCGGCACGGTCACGGACCAAACGCCGGCGCCGGTTACGGAGCCGGTAAGTTGCTCGCCATCGAAGGTCAGTGTGACGGCTTGACCCACCTCGGCGTCGGTGGTGCCGGTGATGTCGAGATTGCCCTGCACGTCGAGCAGCCCGATTTGGTTATCGCCTGAGATTGCATCAAAGGCGATGGTCGGCGGGGTGAGGTCTGTGGCCAGCGGTTCGCTTGCCTGCGGCGCCGGGTTGCCAGCCGCATCTGAGACATCGGCGGTCACGTCGAGCGCCAGATCACCGCTCAAGCCGCCGAGATCGGAGGCAGGGATATCGGTCGACCAGATGCCACCGGTTACTGTGGCTGTGGACGTCGTGACGGTTGTCGCCCCATTTACGAGGGTGACCGTCACCTCCTGACCATCCTCGACCCCGGTCGTTGTACCAGAGATCTGAAGCGCCTCGCCCTTCTCGACGATGTTTATCACGTCATCCCCGGCAATCGGGGTGTCGATGCTTATCGTCGGTGCTTCAAGATCGGTGTCGACCTGCGCGGTCGCCTGTGGTGCCGCGAGGCCGACCAGATCAGAAACGTTGGCCGTCACCGTGACGGTGCCGTTGGCCGGAAGGCCGGAAAGCTCGCCCGATGTCGCCGTGGCCGTCCATGTGCCGTCCGCGCCAACGGTGATCGGACCCGCGAGCGTGACCCCGTTGACAGTGACGGTGATCGGCTGGCCCGGCTCCACGAGATTGGTCGCACCGGTTATTTCGAGCGAACCACCGCTCTCGGCGATGTTTATCACACCATCATCATTTGCGGTGCCGATCGGGTCGATGGTGATCGACGGGCCGGTGAAATCAGCCGGGATATCGGCGGGCGTATCGGTGGTCTCGTTGCCCGCCACATCGGTCACGCTTGCCGAGAGTGTAAGCGTCGTCGGGCCGTTGCCGAGGGTGGCGAGAAAGGCTTCGGTGATCGGCACTGTGAAGGCCCCGCCCGAGACCGGGCCGGTGAAATCCTGGCCGTTAAGCGTGACAGTAACGGTCTGGCCGTCCTCCACGCCCGTGACGGTACCGGTCACGTCGAAGCCACCGACGCGGTCGGCGGCGCTGACATCTGCCGTGGCGACATCCTCGCCGTTGATCTGGGCGATGGTGATTGCGGCGCTCAGATCGGTAGTGAAGCTGTCGGTCGCTTCGGGCGCAGGATTGCCCGCGGCGTCGTTGACATTTGCAGTGACGCTCACGGTGGCACCGTCGGCAAGAGAGGCGAGGCTGGTGGCGGGAACTGTGACGCTCCATGTCCCGCCCGAGGCCGTGCCGGTGAATTCCTCAGTGCCAACCATGACGGTCACGGTCTGCCCGTCCTCGGCATCAGTGGTGCCGGAGAGGGTGATCCCCTCGCCCTGCTCGGTGAGGTTAAGGACGCCATCCTCGCCCGCACCGGTGTCATCGATGGTGATGGTCGGGGGGACCGTATCGACATTGAATTCCTGCGAAGTGCTGCCGATTTCCTCGCCGTCTGCGTCAAAAGATGTGACGGTCACCGTGACGTTGCCCTGGGGAAGGTTATCGGCTTCAGGGGTCGTCCAGTTGCCCTCTTCGTCAAGCTGTGCGGGCACGGTGGTTTCCTCACCGTCTTCGCCGGTTATGGTGACCTCGACGGAACTTGTGCCCTCGGGCAGCCCAATGCCCGTGTTGCCGTTGTTGAAGCCGCCGCTGACACCGAGGACCGTCGATTGAAAGTCTTCCCCGTTGAGCACTGGCAGCGCAGGTGGACCATCGTCGCCGTCACTGCCGCCGCCCCCGGCGGCTGCCGCCAGCCCGGCACCCCCGGCAAGCCCTGCTGCAATGGCCCCGCCACTGATGCCACCCGCTCCGCCTGCCATCACCTCGGCGGCAATATCGATGATCCGGTCGCTGACGAGGACCTGGCCATTAGCGGCGATCTGCACGTCGGCGGCGGGCACAGAAATCGTGGTGCCGTTGCTCATGGTGAGCTGGGCCGAGCCATCCGGCATGGTTTGCACATTCGTGACGCCTTCGATCCCCGTGGCGCTGACGAATTCACCGGTGGTTTGTGCCGCGGCCAGCATCGGCAGGGTGAGGACGCCACCAACGAGCCCCGATCCTGCAAGTTTTCCTGCCGAGAACCGTTTCGCGATCCAGTCGCGGACAAAGGCCTTTCTATCGATCTCAGTGGAAACAGTGGAACGTGCTTCAACGGGTTTTGAAAAGTTCTTGGTCACATCGGCCTCGCAAGTCAGAAAGTGATGGAATGCTGACTAGTTTTTCGGGTGTCCGAGTCAGTTTGACAAGGGAAAATCCATTTTTTTGTCTAATTCGGTGTCAGGGCAATCTGTCAAATGCGATTAAAGCCTTCCGAAAAAATCATTCTTTGAGCAAGGTTTCCGCCCCGTGCGTGCCGTTGCCGATGGCCATGATCCGGGCCTGAGTTGCACACGGAGGGGCAAGATGCGTCTGCATTTCAATGCACGCGTGATCACGGGTGAGGCGCGTCTGGATACGGCGATCCGCGCCTTGACTGTCAATGAGCTGAATGGCGAGACACTGATCTATGCGTTCACCGATGCGGGCGGCGGGCTCAGCGCTTATAGGCTGGGCGCGTCTGGGGTGCTCACCCTGCACGACAGTGTGCTGTTCGCGCCGTCGCTCAGCGCCACGCTGAGCCGCGATATCGCCGTTACCGGCGCGACGGAGCAGGCGATGCTACTGCTCGGAGTCGGTGACGGGCGGCTTATTTCTTATGGTCTGACACAGGATGGGACGTTCGAGACCATGCGCGCATCTGTGCCGGTCGATCCCGCGCTTGGGACAGTGGACCGGCTGGCCTATCTGCGCGATGACGCGGGGGGCGGTGTGCTGGCCCTGTCGGGCGGTGGAATTTACCGCATGGAGGCTGATGCCGGGCTGAGCCGACTAGATGACTGGACCGGGCCGGACAGCGCGTTGAGCCTGATGCAGGGTGCTCGGGGTGTGATCCTGACCCGGGCCACGCAGGACGGTGTCGAAAGCGCATGGGCCGACCTGGCCGGTCGCGTCACGTTTGGCGATGCGGTCAGGGTTGAGGACGGCTTCGGCGTGGCATCTCCAACCGTGATCGAGACCGTCGCGGTACATGGCTCGCAGTTCTCAATTCTCGGCGCAGCCGGGACACATTCACTGAGCGTGCTCGAGGTATCGGCGACAGGCGCGCTACAGGTCCGCGACCACCTGATCGACAGCCGTTTCAGTCGGTTTGCCGATGTACAGGATATCGCGGTTGCGCAGGTCGCAGGGCAGGTCTTTGTGGTTGCGGGCGGCAGCGATGACGGGCTGAGCCTTTTGACGCTCTTGCCGGATGGTCGGCTGGTGCATCTCGACAGTATCGCGAGTGACGCGGCGGCGCGGCTCGACGGGATAACGCGGCTCACGGCGGCTCATGCGCAGGACGCGCTGCAAGTCATTGTCGCAACGCAAGGCAATGGCGGTCTGGCGCATCTGAGCGTGCCGATGGACAATATCGGCGTGGTGCTGCGTGGCGCAGGCGTGCTGACCGGTGGGGCGGGTGATGACCTTGTGGTAGCCGAAGCAGCGGCCAGCACCATCTCGGGCGGGGCCGGGGACGATATTCTTGTTGCGGGGCCCTCTGGCACGACCATGGCTGGCGGGGTCGGGGCTGATCTCTTTGTCATGCAAAGCGGCGGAGGTGAGGTCAGGATCACAGATTTCGATGTGGCGCAGGACAGGCTGGATCTGTCGGATTTCACGATGCTGCGCAATCCCGATCAACTGACCGTCACGCGTGTCACCGGCGGGGCGCGGATCGAGTTTCGCGATGAGGTAGTGGTAATCGAGAGTCATGATGGTGCAGCTCTCGGGCGCGAGGATCTTTTCAAGTCGGCTTTTGACGGGCCGGACAGGATTTCGCTTGTGCTGATCAACGGCGCGCAGTCACCCGAGCCGGAGCCGCCGCCGGGCGCTGATCCGGGGCCCGCGCCCATTCCCGAGGGCGCACATGTGCTGCTGATCCGACCCTCTGAGCCGAACCCGTGGCTGGTCGGGGCAGATATCACGTTCACGCCTGACGGTGCTGACATGGCTAGTCTGACGGCCGATGCCGAGGGGAGGTTCGATCTGGCGGGCTTTGCCGGTGAGACCGGGTCTTTGCGAATAGTGCGTGACTACAGCGCAGGCGATCCGAGGTTTGACGTGAGTGATGCGCTTGATATCCTGCGGCTCGCGGTTGGGTTGGACCCCAGTTTCGGGTCGGCCTCGTCTGTTGATCGGATCGCCGCCGATTTCGATCGCGACGGAACGGTCAGCGTGAGCGATGCGCTCGATGTTCTGCGCTTGGCCGTCGGCCTGTCGCCCGAGACCGGGCCGGAATGGCTTTTCCTTGATCCCGAGGCCGATTTGGCGGCGATGGCGGCGGGCAGTGCGCCTGTCATGGATGGTCTGCACTTGACCGTGCCGTTCGATCCTGGATTCGAGTTTCTGATGACGGCGATCCTGCCGGGGAATGTGGACGGATCCTTGTGACGTACTGGTGCCTCAGACGGCCTGAGTTGCGCCCAGATCCCCGAGCGTGACCAGCTGCAGATCGAGGGTGCCTCCGAACAGCCCGTGATCGAGATCGGCACCTCTCTCATAGGTGACGGAACCCGCGTGCAATCCATCGAATGACTGGCTGGCATCGAACAGCACATAGTCTCCGGGTGCCGCGCCGGGTGTTTCCAGCCCGACTGCGGCACGCAGCACGTTCAGTGCGTCATTGACCGTGATATCACCGGAGGAATCCACGTCAGCCGCGATCAGATCATACGGCGTGACAGGCCCGAAGGACGGTGCGAGCCCGACCGCGATCCGCAGAATGTCGAGCGCATCGCCGACGTCGGGGGTCTGGGTGCTGGCCGCACCCGGTGCGAGGTCGATATGGCCGGTCAGCCCCGTGGGCAAATGCAGATCGAAATGTCCGGACGTATCCGTGGTCAGGGTCTGTTCGCTGCCATCAGAGAGGCTAAAGTTGAGAACGAGATCGGCGGCACCCTGGGCTGCGGGCGTGCTGACCTGACCGCTCAGTGTGGTGCCGGTGCCTGCAGGCTGGAGCGATATGGTTGAATCCGTGAATTGTGCGAAGGCGATATCCGTGAGCGTATTGGTCCCGTCGCTCTCCGGGCCATCGCGCAGGTCGGTGATGGTGAATTGTCCAGTGCCGGTTTCGGCGATATCGAATTCGCTGCGCTGTCCGGTGAAGACAACCGTGTCGAGACCGCCGCCGCCGGTCAAGCTGTTGTCACCGCGTCCCACATAGAACCAATTATCGAAAGCGTTGCCCGTCGCGGAGTTGTCTACCGCGCCCAGCATCTGCACATCGGTCGCCCCCTCGCCCAGAACGACATTTCCAGATGTCAGGATGCGATCACCATTGAGCAGGTCGAGTTTGACGTTTCCCTGTGACATGTCGACCGTCAGCGATATGCCGCTGCCGGGCTGGCCAAGTGTCACGCTGACAGCGGGGTCGCTGCCGAGCGCAAGGCTGTAGCCCCCCGCCGCCCATGTCGCGGTTGTCACCCCCGCCGCCGAGATCTGAAACGCGTCCCGGCCTTCGCCCACGGAATAGGCGAAGTCGAAGTTGAAGTCGTTGTAGATCACGCCGGTGAGGAAAAAGTCGCTACCCGATGTGGCGAATTTGTGGGTGAGGACCGAGGCATCCCAGCCGGCTTCGAATTCGCCACGCTCCTGCGAAATGCCGGTTTCGCGAAAATGCGCGGTAAAGAGATTTTCGCGATGGCCCGGGCTTTCGTACAGGCCGTTATGATGGCTCGTGATCGCGCTTTCGAGGTTTATCGTGCCGGTGGTGCGCAGCAGCGCGAGGTTCTCCCCCCAGGCGAAGGTGCCGGGGTCGGCATACCCCGCCGCCGCCATCCGATCGCCAGGCGAGCTGCCGCCTTCGCCGGTGTGCTCGAAGGTGTCGGTGGCGAGGATCCACTGTCCATGTTCCGCCGCCGCCTGTTGCACCTGCGCATTTGGGGCGAGGGCCTGCACCGGCGTGTCCGCAATCGTGCCCGGGGCAAGCCCTTCGTTCAGATCGATGCCCTGGCGCGCGGCTTCGCCCAAAGGGTCGAGCCGGGCGGCGTTCACCAGTTCGAGAAAGAGCTGTTCGTTGGCTGTAAGCATGATTGCCCCAAAGATTTCGCTGATCTGATCGGTCTGTTGCAAGATACGGCGCAATCGCGCGACTGTTAATAATATAGTCCGCCAGCAGGGTGAGAGTTGGGCGCGAATATGACCGATCTGTGGTCGTGTCGCCGCACGACATCGCGGCAAACCTCGCGGTTTAGCGATGCCCCAGAGTTGCAATCATTCGGGGAAAAGTGCGGATATCCCAAGAAAGTGCCATCCTTTTTTAAGGAATGTTTGACTGAAAACTTGATTGCAACGCCGCAGTCCAGTTTAACTCGAGCCAAAACAATCGCGCCATTTTCCGGCGCGCAAGACCATCACAAAGGGGAATTTTTCCGATGCCGACATTCACGCTTTCAGGTTTCCAGGTCAATCGTGCTGCGCCAGCCCCGGGGACGGAGGACGGTCCGGTCACCGACGTCTTTGCGGTCGATCTGCAGATCGTCGTGCCGACAGGGCAGGAGACGTTCACCTACAGTGTGCTTGAAACGTTCCCCGATGGCATTCCCGAGGTTGAGATCAACGCGAGCGACGTCTCTGTGACTGCGAGCGGTACGGGTATCCCCGCGCCCGGCGGCACGGCGAGCCTGCCCGAAGACAGCTTCACCTTTCTCGGCTTCATCGAATCGTCCGAGGGCATCCATACGATCCTGAGTCTCGAGGTGGAGGAAGACGACGGCAGCCGGATCGAGCTCATTTTCCAGATTGGTGGCGCGGCGCTCACGAGCCCGACGAGTGTGGCAGAGTTCAACAGCCTCGAAGCCTCGATTACGGGCTTCGGCGAAGCGACGGGCGCATTCGCACTGGGCGCGACGATCGATTTCAACACGCTCGACAACACGGTGCGCGATGCGGCCCCGACCATCACCGGTACGGCGGGTGACGACAACCTGACCGGTACGACCGGCGACGATCATATCGCCACCGGCAACGCCACGCCGAATGGCGACACGGTGACGGGCTCGGCCGGCAACGACACCATCGAGATGTGGGGCAATGACGGGGCGAACGGCTTCGTCACGCTCGATTACAGGGGCATGGCCGGGCCGCTCACCGTCGATATCGACGGCGGGGCGAATACCGGCAGCGTGGTCAAGGGCACGGACGGCACCGACACGCTGGTGGGCGTTGTGCAGCC
>MDTG01356894.1_pt1 | contig 11653 bp, 11 predicted proteins | sample 811421 | NCBI WGS metagenome assembly MDTG01 (sample SAMN05326645, study PRJNA326480) | marine metagenome | isolation source: seawater | place: Pacific Ocean: South East | collected 2011
CCTAAATTAAATGCTGTTGATAATGTTAGTTTAAGATGGCTTTCTGTTTCTGCCGTTAATTTTGCTTTTTTAAGCTATATATTAATTAATAAAAATACATATTATTTAAAGAGTTCAAGTGTTTTAAAAATATTTACTGTTTTATTTTTTGTTTCTGCAATAAGTATTATAAACAGTGTGAATATAAATGAATCTTTAATTTCTCTAAATAAAATATTTATAGTATTATCTACTATTGTTTGTGTCTCCTTATTTAGTAGCAAAGAAAAGTCTTTTCCAAATCTTATTTTTTTACTGTTTATCTCAGTTTTATTTGAATCTTCTTATGTGTTTTATGATTATATAACTAGTCCTGATAAAAGTTTCACTGGGGTTTCTATGAATAGAAATATAAGTGCTTTTTCAATTTTAATTAAGCTTCCCTTTTTTTTTATTTATAAGTCCATAAATCAAAACCAGAATAAACCTTTAAGCTTATTTCAAGAGATAATTATCATTTCTTCAATAATAGTTTTAGAAAGCAGGGCTGCTATTGTTATTCTTATGGTTATCTATTTATTAAAAACAGCATTTACAAAAGATAAATTAAAATCAATTATTACGCTATTTCTTTCAGTCCTATCTCTTATTATATACTATCCTTTTTCAAGGATTCTGCAAAACACATCTTTAGATGAAAATATTATATCAGATGAGTCTCTTAATCTTAGATTAGACTTTTTTTCTACCTCAATAGAGTTTTTTTTAAATAATCCTATAATAGGAAGTGGTATTGGTATGTGGAAAATATTATCAAATAAAATGCAACTATCTCAAGTTCCCTATTACGTTCATAATGACTTCTTGCAGTTTCTAACTGAAACTGGAATTATAGGTTTTATACTTTATATACTCTTCTTTATTTCAGTTTTTTATTTAATCACAAAAAATTGGAGTAATAACTCAATTTATTTTCTAATGGCATTAATGATTTTTCTAATTGATTCATTAATAAATTTCCCATTTCATAGACCACAACAAATCATTATTTTTATTTTAATAATTGGCTTATTAATAAATTCCTCAAATTCTAACAATATCAATTTTAAAAAAAGTTTTTTGATTGTTATGATTTTTCCTCTTATATTTTCAATTTTTATATCTTTTAAATTAGTAAAATCATCTTTTTTCGAAAATAAACTTCAATTAGATTTAATAAAAAATGAATATTCGATTAATGTTAATGATTTGAGTAAAATTGATTATAAATTTCCAAACCTATCATCAAATACCATCCCATTTTCAAGTTACCTAGCTAGGTATTACATCAATAATAATGATTTTGAAAATGCAGATGTCTTACTAGAATATGGAATTAATTCAAACCCATTTTTGTCTTACTCAAAAGATCTAAAACTAGAGAGTTTATTGATGCAGAATAAATTAATTCAAGCTTTAAGTGAGGTTAAACCTATGCTTAGAAACTCTAGGAATTCGGAGCTTTATTTTGACATTTTTTTTGCTATTTGTGTATCTCTTAATTTAGAGCAGGAATTAGTAAATATATATCCATTAATAAATGATTTAAATGATGAAGTATTAATTGTTAAATTTTTTAAAAACTATGTTACTCTTAACCAATATAATAAAGAGACTTTCAGAAAATTAATTGTTAATACATTAAGAAAATATCCTGAAAATTCTGATTTAAATCAATTATATAATAAAGTTAAATAGCCCCTGAATAATTAACATTAAAGTTATCTGGGCACTAATTATTATAGCTACTATTTTGTAGTGTTTAGTTGTTTTTTTTTGAATAATATGATGTATGTGTCTGTTGTCCGCCATAAAGGGTGAAACTCCGCTATATAATCTTATAAAAATAACTCTAGTAAAATCAATGATCGGGTATGATAAAACAGATATTACAAATAAGATTTTATTTAAATCAAATTCAGGCCTTATAATATAATCATTAGATAAAATTTTCAATACATAGATGCTGACTAAACCACCAAGAAAAAGTGATCCAGAATCACCAAGAAAAACTTTAAAATCTCTTTTGTAATTAAAATATAAAAGAGGGGTTATAATGGATACCATTATTATAGATAAATTAGAAAGCCCTGTGGGGTCTTCTGCAAATAACTCAAATACTATAATAAAAAAAATAAAAACAGAAACTGCTAGTCCATCAATTCCATCAATAAAATTAAGAGCATTAATTATTGAACATATTACTAATATAGTGACACATTGAGCTAAAACTCTGTTTATTTCATATAGTCCAAACATACCATGAAAATTATCAATTATAAGTCCGTTATCAATTATTATTTTTGCTGCAATAACTTGAAAAATGAACTTTAATTTAAAATCAACACTGTGTATATCATCATATATTCCAACAACACCTAATATTATTATGGGTATTAATAAAGAGTAATCATATAATTCAAATCCATTTATATAAAATACAGTTGAAGTTATTAATAATGTTGATAAAACAGCTATCCCTCCAGACCTAGTAGAAACAACAGAATGAGAGGACCTATGATTGATTTCATCTATGAAATTGTTTTTGATAAATACTGATTGACTTATTTTTATTAGACATAAAGCCAAAAAAATGATTATTAAAACTGTTATAAAATCAATCATATTAAGGTAAAATTACCATAAAAAATTTAATGAGAAATTTTAATTTTGATATTTACAATAAAACAAGTACTTTTGTTACTTGATAATATGTTGGAAAACTTAATTACATCTAAAACTCGTTTAAGACTTCTCATAAAGTTTTTTATTTCCCAGGCTAATAAAGGACACTTAAATGGCTTAGCTTCTGAGATGGGTGAGTCAACTAATTCTATTCGTAAGGAGTTAAATCATCTTTATGAAGCAGGATATTTAAATAAGAATAAACAAGAGAATAAAGTTGAATACAACGTAAATATTAAACATCCTCTTTATAATACCATGAAAAAAGTGGTAATGAAACATTTAGGTCTAGAGGATATAGTTGAAACAGTTTTAGATAAGATGGGGAATGTTGAAGAAATTTTGTTAATAGGGGATTATGCAAAAGGAATTGATTCAGGAAGCATTGAAATATTTCTTATTGGCAAGAACTTAAATATGGATTATATTGAAAACTTAGAAGTTAAAATAGAAAAACTAATAAATAGAAAAGTTTCATTCTATCTTTCTTCGAAAATCTCATCAACACAAAAAAGTATTGTGCTTTACAAAAATATTTAATATGAAATATATAGAAAAAGATGATAGACCTTGGGGAAGGTATTATGTTATTAATGATGAACCAAATTATAAAATCAAAAAAATTGAGGTTAAACCAGGTCAGAGGTTAAGCTATCAATATCATGAAAAGAGATCAGAGTCTTGGACTATTGTTGAGGGTATAGGGACTTTAACATTGGATGGAAAAAACATTGATCTAATTGAGGGGGATAATATCAAAATTCCTACAAATGCTAAACACAGAATATCAAATAATGGATTAAATAAATTAGTTTTTATTGAAGTGCAAACTGGAACTTATTTTGGAGAAGATGATATAATTAGGATTGAGGATGATTATAATAGAAAATGAAAAAGAAAGCAATAATTGTATCTGGCTACTTTAATCCCTTGCACAGAGGCCATATAGAATATTTCTCTTTGGCTAAGCAAAATGGAGACATTCTTGTAGTAATAATTAATAATGATATTCAAAGATCTAAAAAAGATTCAAAGGAGTTCATGCTAGAGGATGAAAGAGAGTTGATCGTTTCAAATTTAAAACTTGTAGATAAAACATATATTTCTATTGATACAGATAAGACAGTTGTTAAAACTATTGAAATGATAAATATAGAGTTAAAGAGAAACTATAAACTATTTTTTGCGAACGGAGGAGATCAAACAAACAAATCAATTCCAGAGAGGGAGATATGTAATAAGTTAGGAATAGCTTTAATTGATAATTTAGGAGATAAAATTCAATCATCATCATGGTTACTAAAAAAATAAAAATGAAAAAACAATCTATATGCTGTATTGGAGCAGGGTATGTTGGCGGGCCAACGATGGCTGTAATTGCCTTAAAATGTCCTCATATTAATGTATACGTGGTAGATAAGAATCCAATGAAAATTAAAGCATGGAATGGAGATTTAAATAAATTACCGGTATTTGAGCCAGGATTAAAGGAAGTTGTTGAAAAGGTTAGAAATAAGAATTTATTTTTCTCAAATGATGTAAATAAAGCAATAATAGATTCAGAAATAATATTTGTTGCAGTAAACACTCCAACAAAATCTTATGGAGAAGGTAAGGGAATGGCAGCAGATCTTACATTTATTGAATCTTGTGCAAAGCAAATTGCTGAAGTGGCTAATACAAATAAAATTGTAGTTGAGAAATCTACTTTACCTGTTAGAACAGCAGAAAAAATAAAAGATATACTTTTAACTAATTCTAAAAAAAATATCAAATTTGAGGTAATATCAAACCCTGAATTTTTAGCTGAAGGAACTGCAATTGAAGATTTATTTCAATCAGATAGAGTTTTGATTGGAAGTGATCAAACTGATTCAGGACGAATAGCAGCAGATGCGCTTATTAAAATTTATGAACAATGGATCCCTCGTGATAAAATTTTAACTACAAATGTATGGTCTTCTGAATTAACAAAGCTTGCATCAAATGCAATGTTAGCTCAAAGAATTTCATCGGTTAATAGTCTATCTGCACTTTGCGAAAAAACTGGAGCAGATATTGAAGAAGTATCAAATGCTGTTGGACATGACAAGAGAATAGGGAAAGAGTTTCTTAGAGCTTCAATTGGATTTGGTGGTTCATGTTTTCAAAAAGACATATTAAATTTGGTTTATTTATCTAAACATTATGGTTTAGATGAAGTAGCAGAGTTTTGGCATCAGGTAATTAAAATTAATGATTTTCAAAAGTCTAGATTTACCAAAAGGATAATCAATGAGTTAAATGGAACAATTAAATCAAAAAAAATAGGTGTTTTAGGATGGTCATTTAAAAAGAATACAAATGATTCTAGGGAATCAGCTTCTATATATGTTACAAATGATTTACTCGATGAGGGAGGGTATGTAAATGTATATGATCCAAAGGTCAGCTCAAAAAGAATAATTAATGATCTTTTAGATCTTTGGGAATCTATCGGAGAAACAGATAAGCAGATAAAGTTAAAACTAAATAATCTTAAAATTGTTTCAGATTTTAATAACTGTTTTAATGATTCAGCTTGTATTGCAATTCTAACTGAATGGGATGAGTTTAAAAGTTATGACTGGAATAGACTGATAAAAAAAATGCAAAAACAGCATTTAATTATTGATGGAAGAAACATTCTAGATCCATTATATATGAATAAGCTAACAGATAAATTTTGTTCAATTGGAAGATAATAAATTTAAAATAGGGGTTATTGGTCTTGGATATGTTGGGCTTCCTTTGGCAGTCTTATTTTCATCTAAATATTCTGTTATTGGTCTTGACACTAATAGTTCAAGAGTTTCAAAAGTTAATCAATTCTTGGATGAAACTAATGAACTTAACAGTGAGGCATTACAAAAGGCTTTAAATACGAACCTTTTAGTAACAAATAAATATAAGGATATAAAAGACTGTAACATCTATATAGTAACTGTTCCAACTCCTATAGATAAAATGAAAAACCCGGATCTTTCTTATTTGTTGGATGCTACAAAAGGCATTGGTGAACTTATTTCTAAGGGTGATATAATTATATATGAAAGCACTGTATACCCGGGATGTACTGAGGAAATATGTGTTCCAGTTTTAGAAAAAATAAGTGCCCTTAAGTATAACCAAGACTTTTATTGTGGCTACTCTCCAGAGAGAATTAATCCTGGAGATAGAAAAAATACAATAGATAAAATAATTAAAGTAACATCTGGGTCAAATGAATACGCTTCTAAAAAAGTTGACGAATTGTACAGTTCTGTAATATCTGCTGGAACTTACAATGTCAGCTCAATTAAAGTTGCAGAGGCTAGTAAAGCAATCGAAAACGCTCAAAGAGACTTGAATATCTCTTTTGTAAATGAATTAGCTTTAATGTTTGATAAAATGAAAATTGATACTACAGAAGTGCTAGATGCTGCATCAACTAAATGGAATTTCTTAAAATTTAGACCTGGACTTGTTGGCGGACATTGTATAAGTGTTGACCCATATTATCTAACTTTTAAATCAGAGTCTATGGGTTATTCCCCAAACGTTATTCTGTCTGGTAGGAAGGTTAATGAGCAAATGGGAGAATTTACAGCCCTAAAGCTAATTAACTTAATGAATGATAAAATGATCCCTATAAAAGGGTCTAAAATATTAATTCTTGGGATAACTTATAAAGAAGATTGTCCTGATATAAGAAATACAAAAATACCAGAGGTTTATAAATTCTTAAATGAATATGGCGCGAATGTTAGCGTTCATGACCCTTATGCAGACCCAAAAATAGTTTACGATAAATATGATATTAAGTTAGTCAATACGCTAAATAAATATGATGGAATCATTCTAGCTGTTGGACATTCTTCATTTAAAGATTTAGACTATATAAATTTAAAGAGTCAACAGAATACAGTAATTTTTGATGTTAAATCCTTTTTAGATAAAAATATTGTTGATGCAAGATTATAAAAGAAAAATAGCAGTTATAACTCCTTTCGCTCATCTAAACTTAAATCGTCTAGTTGAGTCAAAAGGTGAGGTTTTCTATTTAGAAAACGGAACAAAGAGTGAAGTAAAAAATCTAATAAATAGAAATTCAGTAGACACAATTATATGTAATCCAAATAAACAAACCTATAAAATTGATAAAGAACTTTTAAACGGGACTAAAGTTAACCTCATCAATACATGTTCAACAGGATTGAGTCATATTGATCTAGATTATTGTAACGATAAGAATATTGAAATTTATTCGCTTACTAAAGACTTCGAATTAATTAATGACTTACCATCTACTTCTGAATTAGCATTTGGATTAATGCTTAATATTTTAAGAAATATTTCAAATAGCCAAGAGCATGTTTTAAATTACGGGTGGGACTATACTTTGTTTATGGGGAGACAAATTAAAGATTTAAATATTGGAATAATTGGGTATGGAAGACTTGGCAAACTCATGAATAAATACTGTAAGGCCTTTGAAGCTAAAGTCACTGTTTATGACCCATATATTGAAGGATTTGATAATACACAGCTAGATGAATTTGTAAAAAATTGTGATGTTATCTCATTACATGTCCATTTAAATGATGAAACAAAACACATGATTAATAAATCATCATTAATAAAGGCGAAGCCAGATTTAATTATAATAAATACTTCTAGAGGTGCTGTAGTAAATGAAGCTCATATTATAGAGTTGATTGAAAATAAAAAAATTGGAGGCTATGGAACAGATGTAATAGAAAATGAGAATGATGATATTAAAAAATCATTATTGATAAATAAAATGAAAACTAATAATAAAATATTAATAACACCACATGTAGGCGGAATGACTATAGAGGGTCAAATAAAAGCTTATACTTGGGCAATAAATAAATTATGAAATTACTTGTATTAATTCCAGCAAAATTAGATTCAAAAAGATTAGCTAATAAAAATATTCAGAAAATTAATGGAAAGACTTTAGTTGAACATTCAATTGATTATGCCAAGAAAAGTCGATATAATCCTGAAATTATTCTTTCGTCAGAGAGTGAAATTATTAGAGAAATTGCAAGTTCTAATAGTGTGTCATTTATGTTAAGAGAAAAGAACCTTTGTGGAGACGCAGAAGTAGTTGATGTTTACATTAACATAGTAAGATCTATTAATAAAAAGTTTGATTATGTAGTTGCTCTTCAACCTGATCATCCTGATCGAGAACATAGCTTAGATTATTGTTTAGATTATCTTATTAATAATGGTTACGATGATTTAATTACTATTGAACATAATTTTAAAAGAAGTGGTTCAGTTAGAATTTTTAAATACAATTTTCTTCTTAATGCAAATGTTAGTAAAAGAATAGGATGCCTTAAAGATAGTGCTACTGATATTCATTATCTTGAAGATTTAAATAAAGCAAAAAATAAAATGAAATCATGAAAAAATCAATATTATTAATAGCAGAAATTGGATGGAATCATTTTGGAGATATGGACCTAGCTTGTAAAATGATTGAAAAAGCTAATGAAAGTGGATCAGATTATGCAAAGTTTCAAACTTGGAGTGTCAAAAGGCTTAAAAGTGGATCATGGGATAGTGATGGTAGAAGAGAGATATATAAAAAGGCAGAGTTATCAGAAGAAGATCATAGATTACTAATTAACCATTGTAAGAAATTAGGTATTAAATTTTTATCAAGTATTTTCAGCATTGATGATGCAATGCTATTAGTAAAATTAGGAATTAAAGAGGTTAAGATTCCTAGTTTTGAATCTAGAAATCATGAGCTACTTGAGTATTGCAATGACAATTTTGATAGAATATTCATGTCATCAGGAACTTCAAAATTTGAGGAAATAAAAAAATCAATAGGACTAATTAATAAGGCAGAACTTTTTATTATGCATTGTGTATCAATGTATCCTTGTAATTATGAAAATGCCAATATAGGAAAAATGAAAAAAATTATGACAATTCATAATTTAGTTGGCTATAGTGATCATATTCAAGGTACAGATTCTGCTAAAATTGCTATTTCTGAAGGAGCTAAAGTAATTGAGAAACATTTTACTTTAGATAATGAACTTCCCGGAAGAGATAATAAATTTGCAATATTGCCTAATCAAATGAAAGACATCTCCGATTATATTTCCAGATATAATAAAATGCTAATTAATCATGGAATAGATTTTCAGCCAGGAGAAGAAGATTCAAGAAATAACTATACAGGAAGATTCAATGGATAATTCAAAAAAATATAGTGTAATTCTCAGAGCAAGAAATGAAGAAAGATGGATTGGATATGCAATTCAATCAATAGTTGATAACATTGGAGAAGAATGTGAAATAATAATTGTTAATAATGGCTCAATTGACGATTCAATTAGGATTGTCAATTTATTTGAGTATTTAAATATAATTAGACTAGATATAGCAAATGCAGATTATACTCCAGGGAAAGCTCTTAACCTAGGAGTAACAGAGGCATCAAGAGATCGAGTATTAATAATATCTGCACATTGTCAATTAAAATCATTTGATCACAAGTTAGTAGATCAAAAATTTTATACTGAAGAGACTGCTTGTATATTTGGTAAGCAAACACCATATTATTTAGGTAAAAAAATAACACCAAGATATATGTGGTCCCACTTTGACGATAAACCAAGAGAGAATTATTATTCTAAAATAGAAGATAGATATTTTTTACATAATGCATTTGCTATATATAAACGTGAAGTTCTCAGATTACATCCATTTGACAATAACCATAGTGGTAAAGAAGATAGATACTGGGCAGAAAATATAGTAAAACAGAGAAGTAATAATAAAAAAATGTATAAATTTTTATATGAACCATCTCTTACATGCCTACATCATTATACTTCAGATGGAAATACTTGGAAAGGCATAGGATAATTGATTTAAAATATTAGAATAATAATTGTTGCTTAAATTAAAGACAAAATGAAAGAAAATAATTCAAAAAAAGATACTGAAGCTAAGGATAAGTTAATTAGTGTCAAGCCTAAATTAAAAATTAAGGGATTTAATAAAGAAAATATAGGGATTATTGCATTAACAAAAGAAGATTTACAGATAAGACAGCGAATAACGCGTTTATTATCTACACCTTTTTATAATGATTTATCAGAAAATCATAAGATTCTTGTTTCGAAGATTACCAATGGATATCAAAATACGCTAGAAGGTAAAGAATTAGAGGAAGATCAATACATTTTATCAGAACATGAACTGGTAGAGTTTGAAAATATACATGATTGGGAAGTATTTAGATATTTGGTTTATAGATACAAATACAACATGTACCCTAAGTTAAAAATAGTTGATGAATATCCACCATGTGTTCAAATTGAGCCTGTATCAATGTGTAATTTTAAGTGTGTGTTTTGCTATCAATCAGATAAATCATTTAGCAATAAAAGTTCTGGTCATATGGGTTATATGGAATTAGATTTATTTAAAAAGGTTGTTGATGAGTTGGAAGGTAATGTGGAGTCAATAACTTTAGCATCAAGAGGAGAACCAACTTTACATAAACAACTTGGAGAAATGTTAGATTACATGAGAGGTAAGTTTCTTGCCGTAAAGATTAATAGTAATGCTTCATTATTAACTGATAAATTAATACATACAATATTATCAAGTGATATACAAACAATGGCATTCTCTATAGATGCAGCGGATAAAGAGTTATATGAGAAATTACGAGTTAATGGTAAATTTGAGAGGACATTAAGGAATGTTGAAAGATTTAATGAAATTAGAGAGAAGGAATATCCTAACTCAAGACTAACTACAAGAATTTCAGGAGTTAAAGTTAATGAGGACCAAGATGTTCAAAAAATGGTTGATTTATGGGCACCATATGCAGATATAATTGCATTTACTAACTATACACCTTGGGAAAGTTCATATGAGAATCCTATTAATGATGTTTCGATACCCTGTACTGAATTATGGAGAAGATTATTTGTTTGGTGGGATGGTAAAGTAAATCCTTGTGATTATGATTATAAATCATTATTAAGTAAATGGAGCGCAAGTAAAACACCCATATCAGAAATATGGAATTCAGATTATTATAAAATGTTAAGAACAAAACATTTAAATGATGAACGTAAAGAACTTGAACCTTGTAAGAAGTGTATGTCTGCATGAAAATTACTATAATTGGTTATAAAAACCACGCATTACGAATAAAGAATATTCTAAATAAATTGGGATATGTCAACGTAGTTAATTATAACCATCATACACCTTGGGATTCTAGAGATGATTCAGATGCATATTTTATTTCATCACCAAATGAAAGTCATGGAGAATGGATAGATAAGTTAAAAGAAAAAGACAAGTATATTTTTTGTGAAAAACCACCTGCAACTAATTTGGAAGACCTAGATAGATTGGAAGTATCACTAAATAAGAAATTGTATTTTAATTTTAATTATAGGTGTTCAACCCTAGTAGATTCTGCAAAAAACTTTTTAAAAACTAATGAGTTGGGTAAATTATTATACATTAATTGTATAAGTACTCATGGATTAGCATATAAAGATTCTTTTCAAGATAATTGGAGATTTAATAGTGATAATTTATTTTCGAGTATAGTTGGTAATTTAGGAATACATTATATAGATTTGATAGGGTACTTATCTGGAAAAATCACAGATATTAATATTAAAACAGCCTCAATAGTATCAGATAAGTTGCCTGATACTGCAACTTTGCATATAGCTAATGAATTATGTGACGCTAAGGTTTTTCTATCCTATGCCGCACCATTTAGAAATCAAATAACACTATTATTTGATAATGGAATATTGGAATTATTAGATGGTAAAGTAACATTACAAACACCACGAGATACATTAGATAATAAAGGAAGGTTTAAACCACCAAATTATACAACTATTTCAGAATTCAC
>MDTG01421777.1_pt1 | contig 11653 bp, 7 predicted proteins | sample 811421 | NCBI WGS metagenome assembly MDTG01 (sample SAMN05326645, study PRJNA326480) | marine metagenome | isolation source: seawater | place: Pacific Ocean: South East | collected 2011
AGCTATTAGATTCCTATCCGTTAGCATACAAATTCTATTGTAATGTTTTTCTGCTACTTGTGAAGCTTATTTTAAAAGCTTAACCTCTTCTTAATTTATAAAACCTATAGAATATTCTTATGACTAAAAAATATGCTCTACTGTATTTGTTTGCGTTTTTTTTGTTTTCAAAGCCTGTTATTGCTGATTGGCATACATTTAACTCCGTGGCTATGACGACGCCAATATCTTTGGTTTTCTGGGTAGAGGATGAACAAAAAGCGCAACGAATCAGTACAGAGGTATTTGCTGAGTTTGACCGAATAGAGCAACAAATGTCTCGGTATATTGAACGCTCTGAATTATCTTTTATTAACCGTCATGCTTATGAAAAGCCGGTAGAGGTATCCAATTCACTTTACAAAGTTTTAAAAGCTGCCATGAATATTTCTTATCTTAGTGAAGGGGCTTTCGATATTACTTTTGCTTCTGTTGGTTTTATGTATGACTTTAGAGAAAGGCGACAACCGCTGAAAGCAGATTTAGAATCTAATTTACCCTTGTTTCATTTTCAAAATGTTCGTTTAGATGATGAAAAGCAAACGATTAATTTTAAGAAAAAAGGTACTTTGATAGATCTTGGCGGTATTGCGAAAGGTTATGCGGTTGATCAGGGTGTTGCCATTTTAAAGCGACAAGGTGTTGAATATGCTCACCTTAGTGCAGGTGGAGATATGCGTTTATTAGGCGATAAAAAAGGTTCACCATGGATCATTGGTATCAGGAACCCTCGTGACGAATCTAAACAGTCAATCGTTTTGCCATTAACTAATACGGCTATCTCAACATCTGGTGATTACGAGCGTTTTTTTATGAATGAAAAAGGTGAGCGTATTCATCATATTTTATCACCTAAAACAGGTAAACCCGTCAAAGGTATGAGAAGCGTAACTGTGTTGGCAAATGATTCAATGACAAGTGACGGCCTTTCAACGGCAGTTTTTGTATTGGGTGCAAAAGAAGGCCTAAAGTTAATTAATCAGTTGGCAGGTATCGATGCAATTCTTATTGATGAACAGGGTAAAGTTCACTACTCGGAAGGCTTAATGAGGCCATCAGTAAATTAAATTACCCTGCTCATTGCGTTGCCAGCACTAAGTATATCGAAGGTGCGAAATGTGCCATACGAAACGTATAGCTTAATTTGGAAGGTCTTTCGACGGGTTTAGGGGCCGAAACTCTCGTTTATTTGGGCGAGATGTCGGCCATTACATAGTCTTGAGTTCATTTAAGCGTCTAATAATTTTTAAGTCGAAGGTGGTATGGTTCCACTCACAATCGGCGCCATGCCAATTAAACTATCTTGCAAGGTGCTATTACCCAGGCCTTGCTGCGGGAAAGTGCTTGCAAATTGCCCCTGTTCTCCGTGAAGCGCCATGTAATTTAACAGTACGGTTTGAACAAGTAAGTTCACATTGTTAGCGGCGGGGGTTGAAGATGTTTCTACGGATGCATCTGTTCTCATGTAACCCACCTGGTTTCGAATAGCGGTAGGGCGTCCGCTTGGGTTATACACCAAGTAGAAAGAAGAGGCAGTCGACTGGTTATCTCCCGTCCAAACACCTTTGCCCCGGCCATTCACTGAATTGTCTACCATACCGTTACTTGCAACAGAGCCATCTGAGTAGACATACAGCATTAAAGGCTGATTACGCTTCGCAGCGTATTCTAGGCAAGCTCCCATGCAACGTCCCGCACGTAAATCTCTTAATTCTCCAGTGGCTCTTTCGCCAGTATGATAATCAAAGCCACCCATAGTGATGTTGCCTGCACCTGCGTAGCCATTTAATACCAATTTCATGACCGAAGCTGTTTTTCTAAATTCACTATCACCGTTAAACTCACTTGTACTAAAAATACCGCTGTCACCCACAATGAAGTTATCTTCTTCAGGGTTCAATGAACTAGGGTTACCGAAACGGTCTGCTAGATCGGCACTTTTCACATAACCGCAACGAACTAAGTCCTTAATGACGTCATCAGTGGTGATCTGCGTGTTAACCTGATTCATTTTTTTATCGCTGATACGCTGGATCGACTCCATGACCGCCACCGCATCTTCTTGTGTGAGCAAGCCAACTAAGTCGCCGACATCAACTAGCCCTGTTACATCGCTAGGCCGATCTATTTTTGTGGGCCTTACTGAGGTATCTATTAGATCTGCCGGCGCCATTGAGTTGCTGCCCGAATCTGAACTTCGTGAACCAACCAGCGTTAGTAGTGAACCATCTGCCCCTGCTTTATAAATACCATACATCGGGTTGTGAGGATTATTTCCTGTGTCATTTTCAGAGCGGGCCGGGATTACAACACCGTTTATATTTGCACGTGTTGCAGGAGATGTCTTTTCCAAAATACCACGTAAAAATGCACTATCAGAATGAAAGGCTAATCCTAGCTCTTCATTAATAAAATCATTGGTCATGCTTTCTGGGTTAGTGGCTTCGGGAATCATTTCTGGAGGTAAACCGAGCTTGCTATAGCCTGCAGTGCTCAGCATATCTTTTTGTCCACCACGCCCACCAACCAATACGTTGGAACCGGCAATATTCGCGCCGCCTGCTAAATCAAAACAGATAAAAGGAATTTTCCCTGCACCTTGAACAGCAAACCCACAGCTTTGTTTTAATGCTTCTAAGTCTGAAGACAATGCAGCCTGAGCAGAGTTTGGGTTAGCAAACAAACTGAAAATGGAACTGCCAAACACGCTGGCAGTTCCTGCCATAAAACCTTGAGACACAAATTCTCGCCGAGTCTTAGGCCGAGCATGGTCTGCGTGCTTTAATGGTGCATTGATCTCAAACGTTTCGCGAAGTGTAGGTTTGATAATCATAAGCTTTGTCCTTTATTAAAAAATATTCGTTTTTGTACAGATTCATTTCGACAAGCTCAATGAGCGGTAATCTAAAGCTCAATGAGCGTGAATATCAGGCTCAAGATCGGGAACCTAAGGCTCAATGATCAAGAACCTAAGGCTCAAGATCGAAAACCTAAGGTTCAATGACCGTAGGTTTTGTTCCCTGAACCTAAAATATATCCGGTCCCTAAGTTTGTCGAAGGGCTTACTGCACCAAAGTCGTTGCACTGCCTAAGACTGCCGCACAACTTGCTTTCACAACGGTTTCTGTTCTTTCAGTATTACAGCTACTTGTATCTGCACATGTTGTTAAGGTGTCTATCAAGTTATTAAGCTCATCGCTTATATCGGTGTTAGTCGGTTGGCTGTTTAATGTGCTACCGACTAAATTTGATAACAAAGGGTTAATTACCAAATCACGGCCAGCGACATCAAAAGCTGTGTTGGCACTTTCAGTAAAGTCAAAGCCTGGGAAAAAGCTAGCTCGTAAGGTCACATCTTCAACTAGTGCATCACAATACTGAATCGCTAACTGTGTCATCGCCATTTGATGCGCAGATAAAAATCCGCCAATATTTTCTATGGTTGGAAGTTGTTGTTTTACCTTATCGAAGGTGCTTTTAACTTTAGTGTTCGTGATAGGTACGCCCGTCATCACCGACATCGATGCATTGACTTCGTCAAAGGTTTTTAGGCCAATTTCAGGTGCTGCTTCACCATCGGCAGGGGCCGCGGGAGAAGGGGGGGCGGCATTAACGATAACATTCGTGAACGAGCCTATTTCTTCAAAGCTTAAAAAGAACTCGTCATCACTTGGACCTTTTTGTAGGCCAATTAGCGTGCCTAATCGAGAAATAGACTGGCCTGTCGAACTATCATAAAGGCTATTGTCTAAAACCATATCTACTGTTTGAAAGCTTTGTGCAACGTCTGCAAGCTTTCCGTTAATCCCTAAGCGTAGACCTTTTAAAGGAATATTATTTAGCTCTGGATTTTCATTCAGGCTAATAAAATAGGGTTCAGTAAACAGGTAGCTAAAACTATCCATTTGGCTTGCTTGGAATACGATAAAGTCGTCAGCCGTTGATGCATCGCTTGGGTCAACAAGGTGCGATACGCTGAATAGTAAGAAAAACTTCTCGCCAACGCCAACTTGAAAGTTTTGTGAAACTTGAGCGTCTGTTAATGCGCGATTATGAACCGCGACCATTCGAATCGTGCCTTGCCATAAAGAATTGCTGTCTGTTTCATTGCCCAATACAAAGGCAAAGCTGTTATCCCATTCGGTAAGGTTTCCTGCTTCACTTGGGTCGGTGTCTCCTGTGAATTGGCCATTCACATAAATTTTTCTACCTTGGCCTGGTGCAAAGGTTACCACTACGTGTTGAAGGCTTGCTTGGAGACGTTCGTCTGCATCAGCTGTTGCAAACACTGTATTTTGATCCGTTGTGCTACTTCTATGAAGAACTTCGTAGTTGTATAGACTTTGGCCTAGCGTAACGTTCCTGGAGTCGCTAGAGCCAGAATAGGTGATGATTCGAGAGTCTTCCTGTGACACATTATTGGGAACAACCCAAGCCTCTAGGCTGTATTCTCCCGTTGCTTTAATTTGGTCGTGAAGTTTAACGCTATCAGCGGTTGAACCTTGTGCTTTACCATTTCTCAATAAAACATTGGTGTCGGGGTCTGTCATTGATGGGCCGATTTTAATACCCCAGCCGCCTACCCAGTCGACATTGCCGCTGAGTGTTAAGTTTAGAGCAGGTTCAACACCGCTAGTATCATTCGCGATAAAACCGTCACCTTCTTTAAACTCATATAACGCGATAATGTTGTCTTCGAATCGACCGCCCGAGTTAGCAACTAAACCATCGCCAATAAGCGTTAATGCTTTACTGTTGACCAAATCAGGGTCCACGCTTTCTGTACTTAAGCCTTCAACAAATGTGGTAATGGCAGCTTCCATTTCTGCAGATGAAGTGGTGCAATTTCCGCCCCAGCAGTTATGAAACTCATTTCGAAGCCGCCCAACAAACCTAGAGCCGGCTGGCACTTCTAGGTCTATTCTGCTTTTTGCGGCTTCATAAGATGTTTCTATATTCGTACTACCTATAAAGGGAGTTTGAATTCCTTCTACATGGCAATCTTGACAATATTGAGTCAATAATGGGTAAACCGTTGTGCTAAAGGCAGAGGTATCATCTGGAAAGGTTTTGGTTGCACCAGGGTCTTTAATTTGAGGTGCGCGTAATTTAATTTCAGTGGCTTCACCTGCAGCGTCACCAGCCCAGCTTTCAATGTATCGAGTTAGTATATCAACGCAGGCTGAGTCGCTTGTTAACCAGCAGTTATGGCCTTCTTCTACTTTAGTAACCATGCGTGACGTTGCGGGATCGTCTAAATTAACAATGGTATTAGCGGCTGTGTAAGCCGTATTTACATTGGCAAAGTCGGCAAATAAAGGGCTTTGTCCATTCGTTTCAGAGTTATGGCAATCTACACAACGACCAGGAATAACAATATTATCCCAAAGACTTAGTTTAAAATTTTGCGCATCTTCGCTCAGTGGTGCGGGGCCTGAATAACTTGTGTTCGAGTTACCACCCTGAGCATTTGTATCGATATTACTTTCATTGTCTGCGCCGCTATCTGCGCCGCAAGCTGATAACAAAAAGCTGAGACAAAGCGCGAAAGTGAATGCGGTATATGTGCTTATGGTTTTCTTCACTGAATCTGCAAGGGAAGCACGTTTAGATTTGTGATTGAATATAAAGTTATTCATATTCTTATTCTCCCATGCAATAAGTAGCGCTATCAGCAAATACTTGCTTTAAGCGGTAGCCACTTGTTTTAAAGTTAGATGTCATGACATCAATTTGGTTTCTATCCTGAGCATCGACAGGGCTTCGAAGGCAAACATTTTCGAATACTTTTTTGACCTGACACGAAGCAAATGCTTCAGAATGCGCTAATTCTTGAGCCATCGTTTTTGCACCATTACCTGAACCTGGAAGCGTGCCATCCCAGCCTAAAAGCTGGTTGGCGCCTTGCCGCCAATTATTTTTCCAGCGATCATCTTCGGTGACGTAGCCGTATTCAAAATTACTCGCATTGATGCGGTATTTTTCTTGAACACGACTTTGAGTAACTGGGTCAAGCATGCCCACATCATTATAGACGATACGACCATTGTTACCTTCAGGGTCGGTGTCAAAGTCGTATTCAAAGTTATAATAGGCAAATGCCTGAGTAAGTGGGTCCATGCCATTGTGGCAACCAATACAGCTGTTTAAGAAAATACGGCTATCGCCACCTGGGCTGCGTGATACATCCTGGCGGATTCGATCCGAAGGTAAACTCGTATCATTAAGCTGTTCCATGTCATTACATAAGTGATTTAAAACAGTGAATCGAAAGAGCGCGCGATTAGTACCATCTTTCAAAAAAGCGTGTGCTGCCGCTCGAGACGTCATAACACCTGCTGTCGCTTCAGCCGGTATGCCATTACGCATAGATTGGTTAACAAACACTAAATTGTCTTTTAAGCTATAACCACCGTTTTCTAGTTCTTCGTAATGGTCATTGTTTTGCACAGAGTAGGCACTTAAGCCTAACGACGCATCGGCTTCGTATAATACGTTACCGTAAAGGGCTGTTCGAAAATCTGCATCATCTCTAACTAAGCCGATAATCGTGGCGGTATAGTCATTTAATGGCACAAACTTAGTCATTGCTTCATTTGTCCAAGGTGCTGCGAGGTTTTTAAGAGTTACATCGTAAAAAGCGGAATGCTCCATTGCCGTGTAAGCAGCATCTTCTTCCCGTCCAGCTAGAATGTCTGCTGCCATGTCATCGAGCACGGCGGCGCTTGGTGGAACGCCTGCTATTCTGTCATGCATACGCTTAGCTTGATCTCGTTCGTCTGCGACAGATTGAATGCTTGTGCTAAACAAACAACACGCCACGATAGGGCAGAGTGCTGCAGTGAATCGATTTATGTGTTTAGTGACTAACATATCAATTTCCCTCAAAAAAGCGTCGCGTTATAGCTAGACCGAAGATTTCCGTATTTAAAGTGTAGTGGATAAACTCATAAGTGTTTTGTGTGGTAGTGCTCAGGAATACATTGGGTTACGTAAGTGGTGTGGAAAGTACATAAGAACCAGACATACTTATGTCATAGTTTCCTTGTCTAATGCTTGCGATAAGCTACGCTATATCAAGGACTTGTAGCTGACCACGAGCCAGTATGTCGAAAAGGGAGAAATTTGTGAAGCGATCTGATATTACAAAATTTTACGATTTAAGTGACCAGTTTAGCCGCTTTCGTGACCTGCTGCGCACATATCATGTGAACTTTAACCATAAGCTTCTATATTTGCTTAAAAACACATCACGATTTTCGAAAATTTCTTTATTAATATTAACAATGTTTATCACTGCATGCAGCGTAGGTGGTTCAGGTGATGAAATAGACCCCGTCGTTGTTGAGCAACCCATTGCGTTTATTAAACGTGCTTTAACTGATGCAGACGGAGAGGTGCTCGCGAATGACCTATCCGAACCCGCCCAGTTTAGACCAGGCGCGGTGCTGTACCTAAAAGAAAGAGCAACGCCTAATGCTCCCTCGGTAGATATCAGTTCAGCAGCATTTGCAGACCCTAGTTTTCTGAATGAAGATGGCGAATTGTTATACGACGTTAAAGATCTTCATGTTTCGTTTGATGGCACTAAGTTGTTGTTTTCTATGCGGGCTCCCGACATAGAAAATGCCGATGACGAAGATCAACCTAAATGGAATATTTGGGAATATAACATAACCACGTCTTCACTGAGGCGTTTAATTGAATCAGATGTCTCGGCAGAAGAAGGCCATGACATTGCGCCTGCTTACTTACCTGGTGATCGCATTGTCTTTAGCTCAACACGTCAGCGATTAGCAAAAGCCATATTGCTTGATGAAGGTAAAACACAGTTTTCAGGTTTAGATGAAGATCGAAATGTCGAAGCTTTTTCTTTGCATACCATGAATGCAGAAACGGGTAATGATATTAAGCAACTGACCTTTAATCAGAGCCATGACCTTTATCCCTTAGTGCAAGAAAATGGAAAAATACTCTTTACGCGTTGGGATAATGCCGGTACTACGCGCTCAAATGGTTATAACTTATATGAAATTAACCCTGATGGCACAGGCTTGAACTATCTGTATGGTCGTCACTCTCATGACTCTGGTGAAAGCGGTACGCAAGTACAATTTGCGTACCCTCGTCAGTTAGAAAATGGCAACATAGCAGTTCAGTTACGTGAGTTCGAAAATGAAAATTTTTCAAGTCAACCAACTGAAATAGATATTACTGCATTTGTAGAACACGACGTTGAGATAGATGGCAGCGTTGTTGATCTAGATGCTTTTAGCGGTGGGCAAACCCCTATTATTCAAGGCTTAGTTTCTTCAGAAGCGCAAAGTTTAAAAGGTAATTATAGTGCATTTTTTCCGCTGAATGATGGTTCCAATAGATATTTAGTGAGCTGGAGTGTTTGCCGCGTTCAGTTGATTGATGCTGATCCAGACGAAGACGATAATCAACCAGGACCGGCTGAATTTTGTACGGAAGCTAAATTAGCTTCAGATGACTATGAATCTGCTGACCCTCTATATGGTTTGTGGATATATGATGCTACAAACGATACTCAATTACCTATCGATTTATCAGAGTCGGGATTTGTCTTTGATGAAGCTGTTTTGTTAAAAGCTAGAACAAGACCCGATGCGTTTTCTAGTGAGGCATTAGGTGCGGATGAACAAATTCTTGCAGGTTTAGGTTTTGGCGTGATTCATATCAGAAGTGTATATGATTTTGATGGGATGGATACCTCAGCAGCAGGTATTAATGTGTTAGCTGATCCAAATCAAACTACTCCAGATCAGCGTCCTCAACGCTTTGTGCGTATTGAAAAGCCAGTATCGATACCTAGTGATGAGGTTTATGACTTTAATAACACCGCATTCGGGCGAAGTAGAAATCAGCTTATGCGTGAAATTTTGGGGTATTCACCTATCGAGCCTGATGGGTCAGTGAAAGTCGCGGTACCCGCCAATGTTCCCTTTGCTATCAGTGTTCTAAATGCCGATGGTAAGCGTACTAGTCAACGTCATCAAAATTGGATTCAGGTAGCACCTGGTGAGACAGTGAATTGTATTGGTTGCCATACGAGCAATAGTGAAGTACCTCACGGGCGCATCGATGCAGAGCCAGAACCGGCAAACACGGGTGCGACGACAACGGGCTTGCCGTTTCCCAATACCGATCCTGCATTGTTTGCAGATATGGGAGAAACTATGGCTGAAACTTATAGCCGCATTGAGGGAATTAGACGTTTAACGCCAGATATAATATTTGATGACGAATGGACTGACCCAAACGCTAGCCCTTCTCAAAGTTTTAGCTATGCTTATACAGATTTAAACACAACTATTCCTATTTCTGCTCCTGCATGCGTTGCCGATTGGGCAAGCATTTGTCGGGTTGTTGTAAATTATGAGGAGCATATTCATCCACTTTGGTCTTTAGATAGACAGGTTTTTGATGTTGATGAAGTGACTGTAATAGAAGATAGAACCTGTACCACCTGCCATACAAATACGGATGACATGGGGGAATTGGTTGTTCCAGTTGCGCAATTAGATTTAAGTGATGGCCCCTCAACCGATGAGGCTGACCACTTTAAATCGTATCGAGAGCTGTTATTTAATGATAATGAAGTTGAATTAGCGGGTGGTATTTTAGTCGATACCATGGTTGAAACGGGTGAGTTTAACGATGTGCTTCAGTTTGATGGTGATGGCAATCCAATTCTAGATGAAAATGGTGATCAGGTCGTCATCCAAGTGCCTATATTAGCGGCAGTTCCTGTGGCAGCCACAATGTCGGTAAATGGTGCCTTGAATAGTGGCAATTTTATGCGCTTATTTGAAACGGGTGGTGTGCATGAAGGGTATCTTTCTAAAGCCGAGTTGAAGTTGTTGTCAGAATGGTTAGATCTCGGTGCACAATATTTTAATAACCCATTTTTGGCACCCGCCAATTAAAAGTTAGCATTCGAAAATGATTAGGATTATTGGATTGAATCAATTAGAAACCCGTAGAAGCTCAAAACTAGCAAGCATGTTACTAATATGCATTGCTATGCTTTCTACAAATAATGCCTATTCTGATGAGCTTGATAAAACACAGGCAAAGTCTTGGTTTTCATTTTTTGATGCTGATAAAGAGCAAGCTCTCGTTCTTAGAGTTGTTGAGCCATTTGTGAATATACGCTCTGGACCTGCAGAGGGCTACCCTATTTTTCATGTAAGTGAACGGGGTGAAAATTTAACAATATTAACGAGAAAAACAGATTGGATAAAAGTTAAAGATGATGCTGAGCATATAGGCTGGGTAAGTACCGAAGATCTTCAAAAAATGCACAACTTAGCGGGTTCGCCAGTCACTTTAGATGAACCGAAGTTTGGTGATTTTACTAGCCACCCTTGGGAAGCGGGATTACTAACAGGCGACTTTGATAAGTCTTCTGTTAACTCAGCTTATGTCGGCTATTGGATGACAGAAAACTTATCCTTAGAGCTATGGGGTTCACAAGTATTAGGCGATGCATCAGAAAGTAAATTACTGAGCCTGAATATTGTACATCAGGTGTTTCCAACTTGGCGCGTTTCACCATTTTTTACCTTAGGTGCAGGCAAAATTTTTATAAAACCAAAAGCAACCTTGTCTAATGAGTCTGAACGAAACGAGGATACGCTTAATGTCGGTGCGGGAATACGTTATTACCTCAGTAACCGATATTTTTTAAGATTTGAAGTGAAAGACTACAAAATATTCACGAACCGAGAAACTAACGAAGAAGCAATCGAATGGAAACTAGGTCTCAGCGTATTTTTCTAAAATTAGGTCTAACAATTACATTGACTATGTCCTTAAGCTTGTCAGGTATTTCTTTGGCCCAAGATAGGCCACTAATAGAGCCTGATGTAGAGCCCATTGTCATTAAAGAAGCATTAATCGACTCCGAAAATTTTGAAGTTGGTGCGTTTGTGGGAACGATCAATATTGAAGATTTTGAGTCTTCATTGATCTATGGTGCACGGTTGGCTTATCACTTAAGTGAAGATGTATTTTTTGAAGCGAATATGGGCTTTGCGGATGCCGGTGAAACGAGTGCAGAGCAGTTAGGTCAAGTGCAAATATTAACTAACGATGAACGAGATTATACCTACTACAACGTCAGCGTGGGCTATAACATTTTACCAGGGCAGGCATATTTTGCGCGAAGCTATACGTTTAACACAAATTTCTATTTGCTGATGGGGATCGGCGCAACTGAGTTTGCTGATGATAATCGCTTCACCATTAACTATGGTGCCGGTTACCAGGTTTTATTGAACGATGCACTGGCATGGCATGTTAGTGCTCGTCAGCATTTGTACAAAATTGATCTTTTAGGTGAAGAAAAAAATAGTATTAATACAGAATTGAGTACCGGGCTTTCTATTTTCTTTTAGTTACTCGTTCATTGAGCTCGTCGAAATGTGAATGATGAAACGCAGAGTTTATTTAGCGTGCCCTTCGACGGGGCTCAGGGAGCGGATTCGATGGCGCTCAGGGTTTAAAGGTACTGCTCATTGAGCTCGTCGAAATGTGAATGATGAAACGCAGAGTTTATTTAGCGTGCCCTTCGACGGGGCTCAGGGAA
>MDTG01434596.1_pt1 | contig 11653 bp, 8 predicted proteins | sample 811421 | NCBI WGS metagenome assembly MDTG01 (sample SAMN05326645, study PRJNA326480) | marine metagenome | isolation source: seawater | place: Pacific Ocean: South East | collected 2011
CTATGCTAGTAGTAGTTCGGTATATGGTGGCAATGAAAAATTACCATTTTCTGAAAATGATAATGTTGATCATCCAGTAAGTCTTTATGCCGCGAGCAAAAGATCTAACGAACTTATGGCTCATACTTATAGCCACTTATATAAATTGCCAACAACAGGTTTAAGATTTTTTACAGTATATGGTCCTTATAGTAGACCAGATATGGCTTTGCAAAAATTTGCAAAAGCAATAATGGATGAACAGCCAATTGATATTTACAATCAAGGCAATCATTTGAGAGATTTTACGTACATTGATGATATTATTGAAGGAACTTGGAAAGTTTTACAAAAGCCAGCACTACCCAATCTTGATTGGGATAACAAAACACCAGATCCCGCAACTTCCGTAGCTCCATATAGAATTTATAATATTGGTAATAATAAACCAGTGAATTTAATGGATTACATAAAAATACTTGAAAATTCACTAGGTAAAAAAGCTAAAAAAAATTTTATAGATCTCCAGCCCGGTGATGTTATCGATACTTATGCTGAAATTAACGATTTAGTGAATGAATTTAAATATAAGCCTTCAACAAATATTGAAGATGGTATAGCTAGATTTTCTTCTTGGTTTAAAGAATTTTATTATAAATAAAAACCTCTATTATTGCAATGTCAACTTAGAGCTCCATGATATTAATACTTATAAATATAAGCTATAGCAAAATTATTTTTTTAAATTAAGGTAACTTTATATAAATGTCTACACTATTAATTCTTGGCTGCGGAAAGTCTCAAGCTCCACTAATAATTAAAGCTCAACAAATGGGTTTTAAAATTATTGGAGTTGACAAAAACCCCGATTCTTATGCTGCTAAAATTGTTGATTTATTCATATGTGAAAGCACCTATTCCTATGATGATTTAAATGCTAATCCTAAATTCACTTCGATAAAAAAAATAGATGGAATTCTCATAAAAAGCTCAGGCATCCCAATACTGACATCATCAAAAATAGCAAAAAAATTTAATATCCCGCATGTTCCTTTGGAGTCAGTAAAAAAATGTATTTACAAAGATCTCTTAAAAATTTTTTGTAAAGAAAATAAAATTTATACAGCTAACTGGATTACTTTAAATAAATTGCCTTCACAAAGTTTTTTATTAGAAAAAAATATAGAATTTCCAATTGTTTTGAGGCCTGCGATATCTGTAAAAGGTAAATCAGGTATTTATTTAATAAAAAATTTTGATGATTTAAAAAAATATTTTGATAAAGCTTTGATGGGTTCTCTTAACAATAAAGTTATCTTAGATAAATACGTTGATGGAATAGATTATCAAATCTTTGGTTTTGTTGACAATTCTAAATTTTATCAGACCTTTATTCTAGAGGAAATGAATTATTTTGGACCTGATAGAAGATTATATAATCTTGGGTTTAAAACTTTAGAACGTTTTTTTGATATTTGCTTGAACGATAAAATTACTAAGTTAATATCTTCATTGATAAACAAACTATCAATTAAGCGATCACCTTTCTTCTTAAGTTTAAGAGTGCCTTTAGATGGACCTAATTTGTATGTAATTGAAATTCATCTTGATTTAGGAGGAGAATTTTTAATGGATGAGTTTCTTCCTAAGAGTATGAATATTGACTTTATTGCAACAGCTATAAATGCTTCGATTGGAGATATTAAAACAATGAAAGATATTAAAATTTTTCCAAACGCGATGATTTTTAAAAATCCTCATAATAGACGATCAGGTTATGAAATTTTTTCATACAAAGATTTTTTCAAACTAGACGAAAATATGAAAGAACGTAAGATAAAAATAAAAGATTTATCAAATAATTGTTAGATAATAATAAAGATTTTTAAAACTCAAGATTTACTATACGTTAGAAATTAGCTGATACTAAAAATTTTTAACATAAAGTTAAACTAATTTGAATTAAATAAGATAAGTTTTAAAAGACAATTTCTATTTAACAATTTTTTTTAAAAGAAATACTAAAATGGTATTGATATAGATATACATTTAAATTACAATAATAATATTATTACATTTTAATCTTCAATAAAATTGTTAAAAATGAATGAATAAAAAAGTTGCCCTTATCACTGGTATTACAGGACAGGATGGTGCTTATCTTGCAGAATTTTTAATTAATAAAGGATATGAAGTTCATGGGGTAAGAAGAAGATCCTCATTATTCAACACAGATAGAATTGATCATCTTTATCAAAATATTCATGAAGGTAATTTAAAAATGATTTTGCATTATGGAGATATGACTGACTCCTCATCTATTTTAAGGATTATCCAGCTTGTAAATCCAGATGAAATTTATAACCTTGCAGCACAAAGCCATGTAGGAGTTAGCTTTGAGGAGCCAGAATATACGGCTAATACTGATGCATTAGGAACACTTCGTATTCTTGAATCTATAAGAATTCTCGGCCTTCATGAGTCAGTAAAATTTTATCAAGCTAGTACTAGCGAGTTATACGGACTAGTTCAAGAAACCCCACAATCAGAGAAAACTCATTTTTATCCAAGAAGTCCTTATGGCGTTGCAAAACTATATGCATATTGGATTACAGTAAATTATCGTGAAGCTTATGGATTATTTGCTTGTAATGGAATTCTTTTCAATCATGAAGGGCCGACGAGAGGAGAAACTTTTGTGACAAGAAAAATAACTAGAGCTTTAACAAGAATATTTTTAGGTCTTCAAGATTGCCTTTATTTAGGGAATCTTGACGCTAAAAGAGATTGGGGTCATGCAAAAGATTATGTCAACGCACAATGGCTTATGCTGCAACAAAAGGCACCAAAAGATTATGTAATTGCTACAGGAATACAACACAGTATAAGAGAATTTATTGAAACATCAGCTTCAATTTTAGGAATGAGTATTAAATGGAAGCAATCAGGTTTGAATGAAAAAGCTATTTGGAAAGGTAATGAAATTATAAGAATTGATAAGAGGTACTACCGACCATCAGAAGTTGATTCTCTGCTTGGGGATGCATCAAAAGCAAAAAAAGAATTAGAATGGGTGCCAAAATATAATTTTAATAGTCTTATTAATGAAATGATCGAGTCCGATTTAAAACTTGCAAATAATGAACTTCTAATTTCTAAAGGTAAATAATTAACTTATTAATATTATTTAATGTATTGGAATCATATTTTAAAATTGTGGAGATTGACTAATTCACAAAGAAAAAAATCTTTATATGTACTCTTAATTGTTATTTTACTTTCTAGTATTGCTGAGGTTTTTACTTTGGGAGCAGTAGTTCCTTTTGTGTCAATTCTTATTGCTCCTGAGAAATTTATTCTGATTGAAAAAGTAAGTAGTATTTTATTTTTTTTCAAATTGGAAAGTATTGACCAACTTAAACTTATAGTTACCTTAGGATTTATTATTACAATAATGATTGCGGGTTTAATTCGTTTGTTATTAATTTATTTAATAAATAGGATTGGATATTTAATTGGTGCAGATTTGACACAATTAATTTATTCCACATCACTTTCACAAAACTATGAATTTCACTTAAATTCAAATAGCTCAAAAATGATTAATATTTTAGTTAGCAAGATCAACTCGTCAATCCAAAGTACAATTATTCCATTTATTCAGCTAGTTGCATCTTTAATAATTTCTTTTTTTGTACTTTCAATGATTATAATCATTGATCCAATTACATCATTTTATATAATGATTTCGTTATTACTAGTTTACCTTTTTATCTCCGTCATAACTAACAAGATACTTATTTCAAATGGAAAAATTATTTCTAGAGAGCATGAGTTTGTTATGCGACTTCTTCAAGAGTCTTCAAGTGGAATAAGAGAAATTATTCTTAATCAATTTAAAAATATTTTTATAAATCTTTTTGGAAAGTCAGATTTTATTTTGAGAAAGTCACAAGCCATGAACGCATTTATTGCCTCTAGTCCACGTTTTTTAATAGAAACACTTGCAATTACAATTATAGCACTTGCTGCATATTTACTAACAAAAAGTACTATTTCAGATATTGGTGTGCTTCCATACTTAGCAATGGTGATATTTGCTGCCCAAAGACTTCTTCCTGTAATGCAACAGATATATTTGTCATGGGCAAGCATTCAGGGTGCTAAAGCAAATGTCGAAGATATGCTTGATTTTTATGATCACATGCACAAATCAAAAAATATAATAAAAAAGAATGTTCCTTTTAAATTTAAAAAATCTTTAGTTTTTAAAGACGTGTCATTTAAATTTTCTCAGGGAAAAGAAGTAATTAAATTTATTAATTTTACAATTAAAAAAGGTGATAAAATTGGAATTATAGGAAAAACTGGTTCAGGAAAGAGTACAATATTGAATCTTTTGGTTGGACTTATATTTCCAAGTTCCGGTGAAATTTTAATTGATGAAATCAAATTAACTAGCGATCTAGTTAGCGCTTGGCAAAACCAAATTTCATCAGTCTCCCAAAATATGTTTTTTTTAGATGACAGTATAAGAAATAATGTTGCATTCAAAATAGGTAATATTGACGTTTCACAGAACAAAATAGAACAATCTTTAAAAAAAGCCGAATTAAAAGAATTCGTTGACAACCTTGAAAATGGACAAGAGACAAAAATAGGTGAGGGTGGATTTAGATTATCTGGAGGACAAAGACAAAGAATTGCAATAGCTAGAGCTTTGTATAAAAATCATAATGTTTTAATTCTTGATGAAATAACGAGTGCTCTAGATAACGTTACAGAGAAAAAAATTATTGAATCGATTTTTAACGACACTAATAAAACAGTTGTTATTGTTTCACACAAATTACAGTCTTTAAAAAAATGCAACAAGATTATAAAGATTGATGATGGTAAAATAATCAAAATTGGAACATACGATGAAGTCATCACATCTAATTAAAATACATCCTGTATTTAAAAAAATGGAGATTGAAAACTCACTTTTTGAACTTACTTATGATAAAAAATATGCCGTTTGGGATATTTGTAGAAGAGAAATTTTTATGGAAATAAATAGAATATTACTTCATAGACCAAAATATTTCTCATATGAAATTAATAAATTAGACAAATACAAAAATATTTTAAAAAATATACTTAATAAAATTACATTATTTCTTTTAAGAAATAAAAGAGCAAATGTTTTGATAATAACATTTAGGAGATTTAAAAAAAAAAATTTTAATTACGATTTTGCAATTGATCCAATCGCAAGCAAGTTAAGTAATTGTTTCTACTTAGATTTTGCGAACCCATCAATTTTTAAAGCTTTTTTTTTCAGAGACAGTTCATTTTTTTCTTATAAAATCGTGAGAAAACGCCTGAATAATATTGATAAAATAGCTGAATACATTGATAAATGTATCTATGAAAATTTTAATTTAAGTTTTTCTTCTAAAGAAATTATTAATCATAACCTAAATGTTTTCTTTTCGGGAGAACATTTTTTTAGAGAATTGACTCAAATATTAAAATGTCAAAAAGTTATTTATTCTGATAATGGTACCTTGAAATGTTTACCATATGTTTGTAAAATAAAAAAATTACCTTGTTTTGAAGTTCAACATGGAGCTTCTCCTGGATCAATTTCAAAGACATATCCTGAAAAAGAAAATTTATTTTTAAATAAGAAAAATTGTTACTTCCCTGACTATTTTCTCACTTGGAGCAAATACTGGAATGAAATTTATAATATCCCCAGTAAGTTTTTGGTTACTGGCTCTTCTCATTATATTAAAAGATTTGATCATTTAAATGAAATTCTTTTTATTTCTAATAAATCAAATTATTTTAATTTAAGTATCATAGCCAAGGAGGTAGCAAATGCTCTACCAAATAGAAATGTGTTATTTAAATTACATCCTGAACAATTTAATGATTATATACAAATTAAAAAAGATTTTAAAAATATTAATAATGTAAATTTAATAACTAATGAAATTAATGATAATGAATTATTAATACGATCCTCAGATTTTGTCAGTGTAAGATCATCATTAGCATACAAAGCTCTTCAGTCAGGATGTAAAGGTCATATTTTAAAACAAGGTAATTATTATTGGGATCAAAAAATACTTAAATTTACTTATCAGTTTTCAGATTCAATAGAATTATTAAAAAATCTTAAACAAAATTTACCCAAGGACTCTTGCCCAATTTTTTATGAAAAATTTAGTATGAATAATCTTTATAAATACTTATAATTATTGAATGTCATTAAGCAAAAAAATACCTTACGGAAAACAAGAAATTTCTAGTGAAGATATAGACTGTGTAATAGATGTCTTGAAATCTGATTTTCTAACTCAGGGACCACTTGTACCAAAGTTTGAGGAAACACTTTCAAGTTACACAGGTTCCAATTATTGTACTATGGTAAATAGTTCAACAAGTGCTTTGCATATATCTTGTTTAGCATTGGGAGTTGGAGAGGGTGATTTTGTTTGGACATCTCCAAATACTTTTGTAGCTTCTGCTAATTGTGCAAGGTTATGTGGAGCTAAATTAGATTTTGTAGATATAGATGAATTTACTTTTAATATGTCAACAAAAGCTCTAGAAGAAAAGCTTTTAGAAGCAAAAGTAAAAGGATGTTTGCCTAAAGTAATTATTCCTGTTCATATGACTGGACAGTCATGTGATATGAAAAAAATATTCGAATTATCTCAAGAATATGGATTTAAAATTATAGAGGATGCATCCCACGCACTTGGTGCAGAATATTTAGGTAACAAAGTAGGATGTTGTAAATATAGTCATATTTCTGTGTTTAGTTTTCATCCTGTAAAAATGATTACTACAGGCGAAGGAGGTGCTGCCATGACTAACAGTACAGAAATTGACAAAAAGCTAAAAAAATTCAGAAGTCATGGTATTACAAGTGATAAAAAAGATTTTTACTATGTGCCAGAAAATGAATTATGGAATTATCAACAGTTAAATCTGGGATTAAACTATAGAATGACAGATATTAACGCTGCCTTAGGGTTAAGCCAACTTAAAAGGCTCGACAAGTTTGTTGAAAAAAGAGGAAAAATTGCAACTTATTACAATTCTGCTTTCCAAAATTCGAATATAAAAACACCTTATATCGAAAATTATGCCAAGTCTTCCTTTCACCTATATGTAATTCAGTGGGATTATGCTAAAATTAGAAAGTCCAGTAAGTTTTTTTTTCAAGAGCTTAGAAACAGAGGTATAATGGTTAATTTTCATTATATTCCAGTATATTTACAACCTTATTATTTAAATCAAGGATTTAAAAGAGGATATTGCCCGATCTCTGAAGAATATTTCTTAAAATCTTTAAGCATCCCCATATACACCTCAATTACACACGAGGAACTTCAAATTGTATCTAATGAGATCAAGTCAATAATAGCATAATTCAATGCATAAGGTCTTATTTATTGGTTGTAATAATAATCAATTACCCTATCTCAAAAATTTATCAAAGATGGGATTTAAGATTATTGGTACTGACCAGAACCATGATGCTCCAGGAAAAGATTTTTGTGATAAATTTTACCAAGTTTCTTACACAGACCAGAATTTTTTTATAAAAATAGGATACGAGCAAAAATTTTCACGTAATGATAAAGTGTTTACAGCCTCCTCTCAGTTTGCACATCTTACGGCCTCGATATTTGCAAAAAAATTTGGTATTAAATATCCTTCTAAAGAAATTATAAATATTATTCTGGATAAAACAAAATTTTATAAATTTTTTCAAAAAAAAAATATACCAATACCTGAAACAAAATATGTAAGCTCATTGGATAACCTATTAAATCAACTTTCTGATCAATCAGCTAATTATTACTTAAAATCTGATTTCAGCAAAAATCCCAAATATGTTTACAAGCTTAAAGCTCCATTTAGAAATCTTGAAAATATTTTTTGGGGCCGTGATAGATATTTAAGAAATTGTTATATCTTACAAAAAGAATTTATTGGAAGACATATAAGAATAAATATCTATGATAGAGATTTTATCGCATTTGATTTCCACACCAATAAAATAATTAGTGAATCAAATTTAAATTTTAAAGAATTAAATATTTTACCCAAGTTAATAAATTTGATTGAATATTTTAAATTAAAAAATTGGGTAGTTAAGTTTGATGTTGTAATCTCAAAATTAAATTATGTTGTGTTGGATATAGGAATTGACCCTCCAACTAGGATGAAAAGAAAGCTTGAGGAAAAAGGATTTGAATTTTCAAAACTATATCTTGATCATCAATTATTTGGTATCATTAGATATCCTAAGTTGTAAAATTTTATTAATGAATTTAAAAAATTTAACAAGACCTTTGTATACTTCATTTATAGATAATACATTAATAACTATATTCAAAAGTAGAGAATGGAATATTGCATCAATAAATACTAAGAGAGAAAAAATTATATCTACTTTTGCTCTAGGATTTGAAAGACCTATTAGAGCAACATCAAGTCAACATATTTTTGCAGTACAAGACTCTAAAAGTAGAATATTTTTTTTTGATAAAGATTTATCTTTAGTAAAAAGATTAGATAAATATATAAATAAATCCACCCTAATTAAATTTATCAAAGAATTGAATTCTTTTGTGCTAATAGATTCTTTTTTAAAGAAATCTTATTTTATAGATCTCAGCACAGGCAATCTCAAAAATGGACATGAATTAAATTTCATTGGACTTGACTTCACAAATTTTCAAGATTTTGATTTCTTTGATGGTAAGTATTTTTTACTTAATCAATCTAAGGCACAAGTAATCGTGGGAAATATATATAATAGTCAGGTTACGAAATTTCTTAAATTTGGAAGAGGTGGCTATGGATATGCGAGAGATCCATCATCAATTAATATAATTGATGGAGAAATATTTATCAATGATCTTAAAAATTATTTAATTCAAAAATTCGACTCTAACTATGAATTTATAAATCAAATTGGATCCAAAGGTGATGGAGATTATGAATTTGATCTATCTTATTTTTCATCATTTGATCAAAATAACAAAAGGTTAATATGCTCAGATTTTAACAATGATAGAGTAATATCTCTTAATTTGAAGTTAGATAATTTTGAATTAATTCTTAAAGGTAAGTATGAAGATGGATTTTATAGAAGGCCAAGTAGCATTGATTTTGATAAAAAAGGAAATTGTTTTATAGCAAATAGAAGCAGTGGAAATATCTTTTTAGCTAATAAAGATTTAAATTTTATAACTAATATTAATTTAAATAAAACTCTTCACAGGCCAGCATGTATTGGGATTTTGTGTAATTATGTCAATCCTCTTATGGCTATTATAGAACGAAAAATGAGCAAGTCAGTGTTAAGCATTTTTGAAATTTCAAACGATAGACGAAGCTTAACAATGATTAAAAAAATAGATCAGCTAAATATTAATGACCCTCAGGACATGATCGTTTCTAAGAAGGGCATAATTTATATTGCTGACACTCTAAATAGAAGAATTTTAAGAGTCAATTTAGAAGAGGATGTTTGGAAAGATGTCGATTTAACAAATTTATCAAATAATAAAAAAATATTAATCAAAACTGTTTCTGTTAATAACAAGGGAGAGATATTTACTGCAGATTTTGATTATTTCAAAATATATAAATTTGATGAAAAGTTAAATTTCATATGTGAATATGATTTATCTTATCTAAAAAGAGAGCACAAAGTGATTAGGGCGATTGGTTTTTGTAAAGATAAGATTTTTTTGTGCACTAGAGGTAGAAACCAAGTTATTTTTTGGGACTCTGAAAAAAAACTTGAAAATAAATTCAATATTAATTATGTGAAAAGCAATTGGAATAATCCTGTAAAAATTATTTCTTACAACGATAATGTGTATTTCGCAGATAAAGAAAATGATCGTGTAGTGGGGTATAACATTGTTGCGAAAAAAATTTTCGGTATATAATTATAAGCTCTAGATAATTTTTTAAAAAAAAGATATTATAGGTCAAATATATACAGTTTATAAGTTAAAGATAATTATGTATAAAGTTTAAGTTTCTTTCGGCTTACTTTAATTTTAAATATTTAATATGAAAAAAAATAAGTTAATTCAATATTTACCATTATCACATTATAAAGCTTCAATGAGAGTTGTTAAGAAATTAAATTCAATTGGAGTTATGTCAATATTAGATATAGAAGATAGTGTTCAAAATCCATTTAATTTAGATGAAACAGTTCATTTAAAAAGAAAAGCAAGAAATGGATTTCTGGAATTTGTAAAAAGCAAAGATTGGAATAAAAATGAATTGACAACTCCAATATATATAAGGGTAAACTCAATTAATACAGATTATTTCCTTGAAGATATTGAGTTAGTTTTAGAAATAGAAAATTATGGATTTCCTATTGCTGGAATATTCTTACCAAAGGTTGAAATATATGATCATATTACAAAAACGCAAAATTTATTAAATCAACAGAAAAATAATACTAAGAAGTTAATTGAAGTAATCCCCATGATTGAAACTGTTGAAGGTGTGTCAAAATTGGAAAATATTCTGATTACTGATGAAAAAAAACAATCTTTTTCAAAGGTCCATTATGGCCATTTTGACTATTGTCATGATGCTGGATTATGGCCATTTCCAGATCCTAATCAAAACTTATTTTGGGATTTAGTATTGCCAATAGCCGAATTAATTTTTAAATTTAAAAAAACGTATATCCATACACCCTTCCCATTTCCCAATAATTCAAGGCTTTTTTGGAAGGCTTCTAATTATCTTCAAAAATTATTTGAAGGACAGCATATATGGATATCTACATTAAACTTAGAACTTTCTTTATCTGTTAACACTCAAAATGATAATTCTATAAGATTAGAAAAACAAAATTTTTCTACTGAAGAAAAGTTGGAGGAAGCTAGAACAATACAAAAAAACTTTATTGCTACCAGAGCAAATAAAAGATCATTTGCATTAACAAATGATCGTTTTATACCTCCGCATCAATATATTAGTGCTGTTAATTATTTAAAAAAGCATAGAGCTAAGTAAATATGAAAATGATAATATCTAGAGAATTAGAAGCAGATTTAACTAAGTTATTAAAAAGTGTAGGCTTAAAAGAAGGTGATTGTTGCTATGTGGCAGGTAATATAAGCGCTTTAGCAAAAACAAAAGTAAAGAGAAACATTTTATTACCTACTTGTCTCTCAGCTTTTCAAAAAGTGATTGGAGTCAATGGTACAATTTTTTCACCCTCCTCATCTATGAATCTTTGCAACACTGACATTCCGTATGATAGCCAAAATACTCAGTCATTTGAAATGGGCGCTTTTGCTGAATTTGTGAGGAGAGTTGATGGATCAAAAAGAAGCACCCATCCATTTTGGTCAATTTCTGGCATTGGAAAAAAATCAAATATTTTGTTGCAAGTTTCTAGACATGCTTATGGTGTGGGATCTCCGTGGAGTAAATTTTTAGATCTTGATACAAGGCAAATCAATTTAGGCTTGCATCCATCAAAAGCAGTCACCCTAATTCATCACATAGAAGTTGTTGTAGGGGTGCCCTATAGATATACAAAAGAATTTTCTCACCCTATTGTTCAATCAGATGGGACAATTAAAAATGAACTTTTCTATATGTCTGTTATGTACAA
>MDTG01020360.1_pt1 | contig 11652 bp, 8 predicted proteins | sample 811421 | NCBI WGS metagenome assembly MDTG01 (sample SAMN05326645, study PRJNA326480) | marine metagenome | isolation source: seawater | place: Pacific Ocean: South East | collected 2011
AAGAAGAACAACAACAACAACAACAACAACAACAACAACAACAACAATGAGAGCCTTGTCGTTTTGTCGTGTGGTCTTTTGGGGGGACTCTTTTTTGGGAGCTTTTGTCCTTTCGAAAGGGTGATATTCTCAATGGTAGAAAAGGAAATTATCGAATGGCCGGTCGAGGATTTGCAAAGCCCATGATGGAGTACCATTTGAAGGTGGTGGTGGAGCCTTTGTGTTCTCCTCCTCCTTTTGGATACCTTTTTTTTGTTGTTCCGGTCGTATTTTTGAGTCCCTTTTTATATCTCCATAAAATACCTTTGTATCGCGTTGTGTTTTGCGCCCCGGAGGAAGACGACGACGACGACGAAGAAGAAGCGAGAAGAAGAAGAAGAAGAAGAAGAAGACGAGATGGCAAAAGACGCGGAGAAGACGACGGCCGTGAGCAGCGGCGCTTCGGTGCAGAAAGCCGCGGACGCGATCAAAGACAAAGTCGATCAAGCGGCCGAAAAAGTTTCCGAGAAAATGAACGAACAGGTGTCGAAGAGCGAAGAGACGAGCGCGAAAGGGATGAGAGGGATGTTCGGGAAGCTTCGAGAGAAACTGAGCTTGAAGAGGAAAAGTTCGACGTCCTCAGCCTCGGCGAGCTTGACCGAGGCGCACGCGCGACCGCAGATTCCAATTTGCGGCAGCGGGAACAAGAGACGAAGAGAGTGAGAAAGGAAAGTCCGAGAGACCTGTGAAAGACGAGTCCGAGAGAAACATGTTTGAACCGCAGAGAGGAACACTCTCCGCTTGTACTATTACTACACATACTACACATACTACGCATACACTCCACGCGCGTTTATCTATCTATGTCGCGTTCTGTCCTATCGTATCATTTGGTGGTGCCGGTGGAATACGTCCCCGTCGGCCCCGCCGTGGTCTTCGTGCCCAACGACGTCGTCGTGTCCCCAGTTTTCGTGTTTTCTCCACCGCCACCTTCCATGTTTGGATTTTCCCGTTTGACTCGCTTCTTCTCCCTCTTCTCCGCTTTTCTCGCTTTCTTCTCTCGTTTTAATCTCTTCCTCTCCGCCTCTTCTTCTTCTTTCGTGAGTTGTTTCGGTTGTTGCGCCGCCGCCGCCGTCGCCGCGGAAGCCGCCAAATTTAACGCTTGCTGCTTCGCCTGTAATTCCGCTTGCCTCTTTTGCCGTATGACTAAAGCCACTACCCCTTTCTCTTTTTCGGAAAGTTCGAACGCATCGTACTTTTGCTTCCCAAAATCCAACGCTTTCTGCCAAATCTCGAGATCAAATTTACCTAATTTCGGTTTTTCCAACGGCATGGCCGTTTCTAGCAACGGATGCAACTCAAAATTCGGTCCAACTCGAATGTCTATCGATTTGCCAATCGTCCCTGGCATTTCTGCGGACGAGGAATCGAACGGAATGGACGTCGCTTTAGATTTGAAAAAATCGTAGAATTTTTGTAACCCAACCGATTGCAATTCATTTTGATTCCCGTGATGCGCGTCGCTTTTAGAGGTATCGATCGGAGGTAACGAAGCAGACATTAGTAGTAGTAGTAGTAGTATTCGTAGCAATATAGCCGTATCAGAAAGTCTGTCTCTCTCTTCCTTTCTCCTTTGTTTTGTCTCTGTTAAAAGTGGTGTCTTGTTTGTCTCTTTTCGAAGGGGAGTTTTGACGAGATTTTCAATTGTTTTTTTCTTCAGTTTTTGGGGAGATTTTTGTCGTTGTATCCAAGAGCAAAAGAGAGAGAGAGAGAGAGAAAGGACCATGTCTCGCGAGACGACCAGTCCAGACGAAGACGGCAACGAAAAAGAAGAAGAAGAAGTGGAAAGAAAAGACCCTCCGTTCTGGCAGCTCTCGTTCTGCGTGGATTCCGAAATTCGCAATCTCCAACACCATGCCGAGACGAAAACGTACCAAAACGAAGCGATTGGAAACAAACCTCTCTTCCCAACGCTGGCGGATTTAATGGTCGTGTCTCTCTCGTTAGAAGAAGTCATTCGCCAGATTGAATTTTTCGAAGGCGAAGCCATGAGCGAAGGCACGACGCAACCGAGAATCACTCTCGCGGACTTGATGGAGATTTGCGACGAAGCTGTGCAAATTGGATACCGGCAAGCCAAAGCGCACAAGTTGCGACGAACGAATTACGAGGCGAATAAACAACCAGAAATGTACCCGATATACGAACAGATTTGGCACAAACCGGATATAAACGACCCATTTCACGTTGTCATCGCTGATACGAAACGAATTAAAGGGAAAGATGTGTTTAAAGTTATCACGGAGAGGACAAAAGCGCAGCGGCATTGTCACGAGAGGAACAAAGTGTGCAAAAACGTGTTTTATTGGCGAGGTGGGGTGCCGCAGTTTGTGAAAAGAGAGGAGTTAAAGAAGTACGAGGCGAAGCAAAATGCAAGGGCCAAGTTAGATCCAACCGGGGAGACGATGCCGGTGGAGAGCGTGTTTGAAGACGAGGTTACGTTGGCGAGAGCGTTGACGAGGATCGAGAACGATCCAAGGGTGAGCGAAAAAGTGAGTAGGGAAGAGAGTAAAGCGGAGGAAATAAGAGCGATGTATCTAGAAGAGCACGAAAGGTGGTGGAACGATATGTTGAGTCATGCGTTGACCAGGTTTGACGTGTACGTGACGCAGGCGAAATATAACGACTTGTTACAGTTGAAGTATAAAACGACGAAAGATGGCAGAAAAGTTTTGATTTTGCCTAAAAAGAAAGGGTTTTTTGGCAGAGGGTGCGACATGTGCGTGGTTATGTAATAACATTGGTATATTGTAGGTAAGTTTAGAGTTTAATTTCTAGTTTAGATGATGTTTTTGTGAGATATATTTGTAATATGCGCGCGTATGTCTCTTCTATTCTAATATTGCATGCTTTTGCTATTATTATTATTATATTATTATTATTCTCTCTCTCTCTTTTACTTCTACTTTATTGTACTGGTACGCAAGTATTTTACTCGTAAATATCTTCTCTTTCCACGCAACTGTGTTGGTTTTCATCTTTCGTCACTCGCCAATAGTAATCGGCTTGTTGTCGTTGACCGAGCATGTGCGCAAACTCGACATCGTGAGTGATGACGATGAGCTGGAAGTTTTCCTGTTCTCTTCGCGAGTGCATGATGTCGATCAACGAGCGAGCTAAACTTTCCGCGTTCGGGGTATCCAAGTTCGTCGTCGGTTCGTCCAATGCTAAGATGCCGCAGTTGAGACAGAAAGTTTCTGCTAATGCCAAGCGAATGATGAGGCAGGCCAAGACTTTTTGCCCGGCGGAACATCGACCGCGCATTTCCAACTCGGCGCCGTTGCAAATCATGACGACGCGATAGTTGTAGGAACTCTTACCGCCGCTTTTTCCTTCTTGTTTCTCGGCGTCCGAGCAGATTTGGATGTAATCGATATCTTGGCCTCGGTAGGTTCTTTGCCAAAGCTCTTTGACGACTTTGTTGATGTCGCCCATTTTGGATGAGTGAAACGCCATCAACGCTTTATCGAGCGCGGCGTAATATCGGTTTAAATCGTTGTTCACCATTTCCAAAGTTTGGAAACGAATGGTTTCTTTCGATAAGTGAGAGTCGATGTTTTTATATTCCGCCGACTTGAGTTCTTTTTCGCTGTTTCGAGCCATTTCGCGGTGCGTTTTGACTTGGTCGGCAGCTTCGGCTTTCGTCATTTCCAATTGGTTATACACTTTTTCGCGCCGTTTCAACTCCTCGCCTAAATCTTTCACGTTTCCAAGCTTTGACGCAGTTTCTTGCAACTCTTTTATTCGCATTTCGAGTTGTTTTTCGTCTTTTTTACCGTGCTGTAACGCGATGTTATCCTCTAACGTTCTCTGGATTTCGCTTTGTTTGTTCACCCTTTTCTCCTTCGATTTGTACTCTTTTTGTTTCGTCGCGAGTTTTTTCAAAGTCGCGTCGATTTTCACATCCGCGGACTCGAAAGACTTTTGAATCTCCTTCAAGGTTTCTCTCGCGTTGGATTCGATGTACTTTTGAATCGGGTCGTTCAAGGAGTCGAAGAAATCGATGGATTTTTGCAACGTGCGCATTTTATCGTCCACGGCGTCTTCGTTATCTTTTTCAACTTTGACGCGTTCTTCACGTTCGCGTTCTAACTTGTTCTTTTCGTCTTTCAACGGTGGTAACTCTCTTTCGAGAGCTTCGATGTCTCTCGTTGCTTGTTCTTGGTCTTTCTCAAACTTTTTCTTCTTCTCTCTCAGTGAGATTGTTTTCAGTTGGTTTCGTTCCGCGTCTGCTAAAGCGTCTTTCGCGTCTCTCCAATTCCTATCCAACTGTGCGAGTTCGTTGTCCGTTCTTTCCTTCTTCCGTCGAAGTACTTTCAATTGGTTCTCTTTATTTTCACGGTTCGCCTGTTCGACATCCAAGTCACCCGCGATGGCAGTGATTGATCGAATTTCTGTCTCTCTTCCGGTGGTCATGCCTCCCGGCATCATTTTCAATTGCGTTTCCAAGGTGTTCAGTTCTTGCGCATGGCGAGAAATTGTAGCGGCGTCTTCGACAACCGCGATGATGGTATCTCTCGCTTTCTTTGCTCCGTCTAGCGCCTGTTCTATTCGTCTCTCGGTCGCGCAAGCTTCTTCGAGAGCATCCTGCGCTTTCACTAAATCAACTTCCGCGGCAGGGATTCGCTTCTCTTTCAACTCTTTATACCGCGCAGCGATGGTCATCAATCCTAATAATGTTTCGCGTTTTGCCTCGCACTCGGCAATCTTTTTATCGTTGATCGCCAACTGATCAGGTGCCGCGTCTATTATGGTCTGTAACCTCTTTTCAAAGGCAGACATTTCTTTAATATTTGGGAAACCACGCGTACACATCGGACACGCGGTATTGGCGACCGCTTTTTGAAGGTAATCCGTGAGCAACACGTTCCCCGCTCTCATATACTCTCTCGTCTTTTGCGCTTCTTTCATGTCCTCGTTGATTTTGTGCATCGCGTCTTCTACGCCCAATAACCCTTTATCGCCCAAGAGAACGGCTGTTGGAGCATCCGATGCTTGTTCTTCGCACACTCGCGCGTCGTTTTTGCAACTATTCAAAATAGTTTCCGCGGCATCGACTTCGCGGCGTCTCGATTCTTTCATCGTCTTGGACGAGGCCAATTCGCGTTCAGAGACCATGACAGCATCGCATCGTTCTTTCTCAATTTTCTTAACTTCGTCGGATAATAGCAGTGGTTCCGGAACGCTCTGCGCGCATTGGAAAGCAGCCTCGAGACGATCTTTCCTCGAATTTAAAATGGAACTCAAAGCTTCCTTCTTCGCGGCGATTTCGTCGCGTTTCAAACGAATTTTGACTTGCGTTTCGCCCGCTCTGGCCGCTTCTTCTTGTTCACTTCTCAAATCTTGGAGTTTCTTATCGATGGATTCTATGTCGTTCTCTATCTCGGCCATCTCTGCCTTTCCATCGCCGGCTTGTTCGACTTCTTTCGACCGTTTATCGAAAATTTCTTTTGCCTCTTGTTCGTTCTTCTTGTACTCGTCTATGGAGACGACGGTTGCCGATTGCGTCAAATCTTTCGTTATCGAATCAATATTCGCTCGTAACTCTTCTCTGAGCGTTTGTTTATCGCAGATTTTCTCCTCGTTTCGTTTTATGCTCATGTCAACGTTAACGATAGCACTTGTCGCTTCGGCGTGTGCATTTTGTCGCTTTTCTCGCGCGTTTTTCGCTGCGTCTTGTAAAACTTGCAAACGCTCTCCCAACGCTTTTCGAAAGAGTTTCATCGTGCTTTCTCTTTCGGACCCGGACGATCGTTGCGTGTTGTTTCTGGCGCTTTCATTCTGCGTCGCATCCACCATCTCGTCGTCTTCATCATCATCATCGTATTCATCTCCTTCTCCGTCATCGCTCATGTTCAAAATGGCGTTACAAATCGCCTGGCCAATCTCCCGGTTCTCCTTAGCCACTTGTTTCGCGTGTTCCACGCGGTTTGCCAATCGCTTCGCGTGTTGCTCGGCTTCCGCTTGTAACTTGCCAATTTTATGAAACTCTGAATCTTTTTTATCCTTCAGAGCGTCTGTTTGCATGTGCAAATCCTTCACCTCCGAGTGCAACTGCGCCAACTCTTCCTTCATGGTAGCAAACTTCGCCGTGAACTGTTCGCGCAAACTTTCCAACTCTTCCAGAGATTCGGTATACACGTTGTCAATTCTTTTCACTTTTCGTTCGTTTTCCGCTTTCACCGCCGATAATTTACTGTCCACAGATAACTTCTCCTCCGCCAACCGTCTCGCTCCGGCTAAAGCGCCAGTCATGTCCTCGACTGATTTCATCGCCTTCTCGATGTTTTCGTCCACGCTCGCGATTTGCGCCTCCAACGCTCTCGCTTTCTGTTCGTTATCGTCCCTCGTAGCAGTTAACTTCACCGCATGATCCTTCCTCACTCGCAGCATTTCGCATTTCGCTTTCGCATCTTTAATCTCCCCAACCTGTTCCACTCGTAGCTTCCGTATGTGTTCCAACGCCTTTGTATACTTCGTCGCCGAAAAGATATCGTCAAATTTCTTCTTCAACACCGCGCCTTCCCCTAATGGCCAATTCGAGTCTTCTTGGTGCACGAAAACGACGTTCTCTAAGATAGCTTTACTCACCCCCATCAATATCGGAACCTCCGCGTTTATATCCGCGCACTTCTTCGTCAGCGACACTTTCTCCCCGGTGTTCTCGTCCACCATCTGAATAATCTGGTCCAAGTCCTTCTTCTCTAACTTCCCGCCGGATTTCTGTACCAACTGAAAGCTCCGTATGACTACGAATGGTTTCCCTATGCTGTTTTGAAACCTTAGTTTTATCTGTGCTTTCACTTCCGTCGCGTCCGCCACTTTTGGGTCGTGGATAAACGCCTGCCCGGATCGCGCGCTCGGCGGTAATTCCCCCGTGCTCCCCATTTTTAGGCACTCGATTATGGTCGTTTTCCCGGCACCATTCGACCCGACTATCAACGTCAACGGTTTCGGGAACGTTATCACGTGGTCGTGGTCCGGGGCGAACGCGCGGATGCCTTTGATGAGAAGCTGTTGTGCGTGTGGTTTTTAAGGGAAAGAGAGGGGTGTGCGGTGTCAGTTTGAGGCGCGGTTGATCGAGACGCGCGTTTGTCAGTTCCACATCAATCAATCGAATCGAATCGCAAAGCGTTTCCCCGGGAGACCATTTCAAAATGATGATGATGAAATGATGATGACGATGAAACGACGACGTACACGACGGGGAAAGGCGACGACGCGTGCTGCGAGCGCGACGTAAACGACGACGACACAAAACAAAACGCACCTTATCTACCGTGCACATTATTATTATTATTATTATTATTATTATTATTATTATCTCGTCCTTAGTATTATTAAAGTGTCTTTCTCTCTCTCTTCTTCGCTCTTCTTCGATTTTGTGGCGACATCTCTCTTCTTGGACGCATTTTTTTCCATTATTGTGTTTCGTCACATCATTATCGCTTCTCTTCGTTTGGACGAGGCCAAGGAGTGTGATGATGATGCTTTTCCCGCTTTCGATGCGCGTGCCGACGACGAAAACGACTTTTTTGACTCTAGGAGGGAGACCGACGACACAAGGGAGGAGGACACCACCGAAGAGAAATCTGTTGTGCGTCGACGTTCGATCTGCCAAAGAGAAGAAGAAGGCCTCGCTCAAACAAGGGGTGACGAAAAAACGGTGCGACGCGTGTCTCGGCGCGGGGAAAGTGCCGTGCTATAACTGCACGACGAAACTCACCGGGTGGGGAGACGGACGCGCGGTGGCAGTCGCGGATAAAGTCGGATACGTGCCCAAGAAGACGTCGCTTTTCGCGCTCCCATTCGGATGGAAGACATCCACGAACACCACCAAAGAGAACACCAATAAGATGCCAAAAAAGAACACCTTTAAGACGAAGAAAAAAGACGACGCAAACGACGACTTGGTGCGATGTCCCGCCTGCGCAGAAACAACGCCCGGGAAACTCGTGTGCTCGCGATGCCAAGGACAAGGCTCGCTCTATTATCGCTCCGCGGAATGGAAATGACAAAGATGATGGAAACGACAAAGACGATGAGTATCATTGGACGTGTGAACTTTGGCGACCAAGCTGTGTTGTTCGGCACGGCGAAGAGGCGTCTTTGAAAGCGATGATGTCTCTTTCTTAGTAGGGGTGTCCTCCTCTCAAAAGTGAATACTATGGTGGAAATGACGATGGAAACAAAGACTATGCGTATCATCATTGGACGTGTGAACTTTGGCGACCAAGCTGTTGTTCGGCACGGCGAAGAGGCGTCTTTGAAAGCGATGATGATGTCTCTTTCTTAGTAGGGGGGTCCTCTCAAAAGTGACTCCTAGGGTTTAGGGTTTAAAAGAGAGTCTTTTAGGGTTTCAGAAAAAAAAAGAGGATAAAATGTGGTGGGGACACGAAGGATGCCGCCGACATCATCGCACACCCTCATTCTCTTTGGAAGAAGAAGCGCGCTCCAAAAGTCTTCTTCGCCTTTTCTTCGAAGCGCAAAAACGACAAAAACGACGCGTTTTTTGTGTCGTCCTCGGGAGTAACTGTAGTCGTCGTCGTCATTCGATGATGATGATGATGATGATGATGGCTTCTTCTTTTTGTTGTTCGTCGTCTTCTTTTGTACAAAACGGGAAGAAGACGACGACGATGGGTCTCCGGGGAAAAAGCGTCGTCGTCTTCCCGGGCCCCCACGTGTCTCCGAGAGGACACAAAAGGACACGTGTGACTAAGAAGATCTCGACGTCCATTTCAGCGATGGGGTCGTCCTTCGAACAAAAGTTCGGTCCAGGCGGTTCGGGCGCGTTTTCGGACGGCATTGGAGGCGGCGGAGGCATGGCTGGGCCGAGCAAAGGCGAAGTCTCCGCGCAAGATTTAGCCATCTTGCAACAACGATTGGGTGGACAACGAATCACGATGGAAGGCGCCGGAGCGCAACGGCTGGAACAAAAAGGGTTGATCGACGCTCAAGGAAACCTGATGAGCGAGGGACAAAAACCGATTAAAAAAAGCAACCCAGACCAGCTAGAACTAAATTACGATCCGGATGGACTGTTGGGAGAAGTCGAGGATGACAGCGATATGCTCATCGATAGACACTTGGCGAAGCGAAAAGCGGCGGAAATGGAAAAGGAGAAGGAAAAGTTGAAAGAGGAGTGGAAGAAGAAACGGAAGGAGTTGGATGAAGCGCGAGCGGCGAGACCGGAACCGACATCTCCGGCGGAGTTGGTGACGTACTTTTTTGAAACCGAGTTTAACGAGATGGAATTTGAAATCGTACGAAATAGACCGAAATTGAACGAAGAGTTCTTCGCGTATTTGAAGAGTCAAATGGAAGACGACGCCGTAGACGAAGACATGAAAGGTAAAATCGAAGCGTTGAACACGGTCACCTCGAACTTTGTCGGTTTCGTCGATCAAACCACCAAAGCTATGTTACAACCGAAAGAACGAATGATGAAACTATTAACGGCGAAGGATAAAAGAGCAATGATCTTGGAAATGGTCGATAATAACGAGTTGGACATGAATTTAATGGCGCTTCTGATGACGAACATCAACACCGCGAAAGCCGCCGGCTTGGACCAAGAAGCCGAGTTTATGCAAAAAGTTTATTCCGCGTGCGCGAAATTCGTCGACGGCGCGTAAATACCACACACTTGTAGTAAAAGAAGATTCGTTATGCGGTACAAACAATCGTTGTTGTTCTTCAACAGCAAACATCATCGTTGTCGTCTCTTCCCGTCCGGTTATACCTTTCTCTCTCGTCGTCGTCCTCCGCGTAGACTCGCTTTAAAAGTGCCACGATGACACCATCCTCGCTTTCGCCAAACGTATTCTCCTCTGTGGTGGTGGTGTTCGTCGTCGCCTTCGTCGTCGTTAGCTGAAAATCTTCCCGCTCAGCGCGCTCAGCGCTTCATTCACGACCAGCAAAAACACGCTCGAGAGGACGATCCCGACAATCACCACACCCGTGGTTTGCAACGCTTTCCCGGCCGTCGGCCATTCGATGACGCCGATCTCCTCGGCCGCGCCTAAGAAAGGGTTATCATCACTCTCGTTCCCCTCGTTTACTACTACGTCTCTCTCCGTTTGTTGTCGCGTTGGCGGGTTGTCCTTTTCAGTCGTCGCCGCTTCTGCGTCGTCGTCGGTGACATCCGATGCGCTCAAAGTTTTGAGTCCTCGTTTATGTCGTCGTCCTTCGTAGTGTCCTCCTCGAAGACGACCACCACCGCGTCGTCTCACCGATGCCGACGACGACGAAAAAGACGACGACGACGACGACGCCCACAACGAGGAGGACGCGCGGAGAACGAAAGACATTTGAGTCGTACGAGAACCTTCCCCAAATGGAATGAAGAATTTGAAGGACCGACAGTATTAAAATCGCTTTTTTCGATTCAACAAATTCGTTCAAATAAAACACCGAAAGACGACACGCGAAAAAAAAACGAGGAGGGAAGAAAGGGAGAAAGGGCACATCGTCCATGAGGTCACGCAGGTGTTGGTTTCTCTTTGCGTAAAAACGCGACGACCCTCTCAATACCTATCCGTCTATTATCTATCTCTCCGTCTACCTATCTCTCCGTATCTCTCTCCGTCTCCGTCTCCGTCTCCGCGCCGTCGTCCTGTAATAAGAACGTCTCGAACGCCTCGCGAAACTGTTTCGAGGTTGGCACGCCGTGTCCACCCTCGTGTTCGAACATGCTCGCGTTCTCTGCGTCGTAAAAAAGGTCTCGTAACCGGTCGCATCGGTCTCGAGTGACCAGCGCGTCGTTCGCGCCGTGAACGTGCAGCGATTTACTTTCGATTAACCCTTTCCCGACTTTCCCGTCGTCGTCGGCGGCGGCGTACGCTTCTTCATCCAACGGATCAAATCCAGCAATCGAGACCACGTTTCTCACGTTTTCGAACAGTTCGGGTAGTTTTCGTCTCAAGAGTGCAATGAACGTCGCGCCTTGCGAAAATCCAACCAACGCTCGGACTTCGCCCTCGGTCTTTACGAACGTCTCTCTCACCAACTCTACGCTGTCTTCCAATCCCACGATCTTCCGGCTTTTCGCCGGTCTCACCCACGCTGCATCCGTCGCTTTCGTCGCCCCCGACTCGACGTTTTCTCCCGCGAGCCACCACGACCGATGGCCGCTACAATTGGTGGTCGTCTTCGCGTCGACGACGGTCTCATTTTTGGCCTTTGCGTTTGCATTGGCATTCCTTTCCTCCTCTTCTCTCAAACCATCTTCCTCTCCGAAGACGCCGTCGACGGCGTGCGGCGCGTCGAGAAAGACGAACTCGTATTTCCGTTTCAGTTTTGTCGTTCGTATCGACCCGGTTCGTCTCCGGAACGCGTCCGCGTTTTGCGAGAACCCGTGGAAGCACACGCACTTTAACACCGGTGGTACCACCCCCGTCTTTAAAGTCTTCTTCTCTTCTTCTTTGTCCTTCTCCATTATAACATCGGCGCAAAAAGCGCGAATCGTTTTTTAGGGGGATCGAGTTTTAGCGGTCTCTTTTTTTGGAGGTGGTACTTCTTCTTCTTCTTCTTCGACGACGACGACGACGTGAACGACTTTTGGTGTTTTCGGCGTGCGCCGTGTGTTGTTGTGCGCGCGATGATGTTCGA
>MDTG01039906.1_pt1 | contig 11652 bp, 5 predicted proteins | sample 811421 | NCBI WGS metagenome assembly MDTG01 (sample SAMN05326645, study PRJNA326480) | marine metagenome | isolation source: seawater | place: Pacific Ocean: South East | collected 2011
CGGCTCGCCCCCCTCGCACGCAAACGAGCGCTGCGACGGGACGAGCCCCGCGTTCGCCCCACACCCAGGCGACTTGCGCGGCTGGACCGGCGCCTGCTCTCTCCTGGGCCGTTGCGAAGGAGGGACCATGACTCGCACGCTCGGCACCCTGACGCTCACGCTCGTCCTGGCCGGCCTCGCCACTCAGGCCCAGGCCCAGCCCACCGACCAAAGCGCCGCGGATCAGGGCGCCACGGACCAGAGCGTCACAGAGACCCCGGCGCGCACGCCGGACTCGATCCGCCCCGCCGAGTTCTACGCCTGGCTCGACAGCGACGACCGGATCCTGACCGCGGCCTCGCTCGAGCTCGAAGGCGCGACCTTCGACCCCAAGGAGCGCGAGACCCTCGCGCGCCGCTTCGCCCTCGCCAAGCCCCTGCGCGCCGACCCGATCGCGGGCGTCTATCGCCTCGGCGGGGTCACCCTGACCCTGAAGCGCCGCGCGGACGGCAGCTTCGACGTGCACCGCGTCCACAAGGGCCGGCGGGGCCGCCCGATCAGCGACATGCGCGGCCGCGGGACCCTGCGCGACGTCGGAGACGTGGGCAGCAAGACCGGGCTGCGCTACGTCGACGTCCGCTACGAGGGGCACTTCGACGGGGCGATCGACCGGCTCCGCGACGCCGAGGCCGACGTCGTCTGCCCTCGACCCGGCACCACCCGCAGCGTGTTGCTGATCAACCCCAACACGGGCTTCCTCAAGGACACCTTCAGCCCCACCCCGGAGAGCGAAGGCGACGAGGTCGTCACCAGCCGCGGCTTCGTGGAGGGCGCAGAAGAGCTGGGCGCTGGTCGCCGCCTGCGCGACGCATGGAACATGCGGCGAGCCTCGGTCAAGGACCACCGCGAGCGGGTCCGCTCCGCCCTCCGCGCGCGGATCGGCTTCTGGCACATGAACGACGAGCTGGTCGACCGCAAGCTCGCAGAGCTGCGCAAGAAGATCTCGCGCCGCCTGATCGAGGCCAAGTTGCTCACTCCCCACGCCGCCTTCCAGGCCGGCTACCTGAGCCGCCACGAGGCGATCGAGGCCGTCGAGCTGGACTGAGCCCCTGAGCCCTACTGAGCCAGCTCGGCCTGGAGTCGCTGGCGCAGCCCTCCGCCCTGGAGCTCGCGCCGCGTCTCGGCAGGCAAGCGCCAGGGCAAACAAGCCGAGGCGAGCTGCCACGCCTCCTTGGCGTCGCGCTCGGCCCCCCGCAGCGTGCTGCGCCAGGTGCCCTCCGTCATCCGGCTCTGCACGACGGCTAGCTGCGAGGTCCCCAGCAGCCAATCCTTGCTCCCGCGCTCCTTCTCCCTCAGCCGGCGAATGTGCTCGTTGGCGAAGTGCCGCCCGAGGCCGAGGTGCACCTCGGCCTTGAACAGGACCTGCTCGAAGGACTCGTCCCGGCTCAGGTTCTCGAGCTCGCGCGCCGCCTCCTCCGTCCGTCCGGCCAGGAGCAGCCACTCCATCCAGAACCGGACCCCCTCGTGGTCGGGTTGACTCCCGTAGAAGCTGAAGCAGCTCTCGTAGCGCTGGCGAGCCACCCGCCCCCAGCGCAGGTAGCGCTCCCGCAAGGGCGCCGTGGGGTGCGCCTCGGCGAAGGCGTAGAAGGTGTCGCGCTCGACGTTGGCGAGCCTCGCGTGGACCTTGCGGAACACGTCGCGGGCCACGGGCCCGCTCTCGGCCCGCACGAAGTCGGGCGCCACGGGGAGGGTCCCCGCGTCTGCTCGCGCGCGCAGCTCCGCGTAGCCGAGCTCGTCGAGGCTCCGCAGCAGGAGCAGGGACTCGGCGAGCGCGCGCCAGCTGCCCTCCAGGCCGGCCGGCACCTCCTTCAGGATCGGGACGGGCCACACGCCCCTCCGCATCACCTGATAGGCAGCCAGCGCGACCTGGAGCTCGGGCCCCAGCGCGCGCCCCGCCACGGCGCGCCGAAAGCGCTCCAGCCCGTCCAGGGTGAAGTGGCTGGGCAAGAACACGAGGTAGGTCGCCAGCGCTCGATCCGCCCGGCGCAGCAGCGCCCGGGTGCCCAGCCCCTCGAGGTCGCGGCGCCCCACGGTCTCGAGCAGGGTCAGCAGCGCTGCGCGGAACTTGACCACCTCCTGGCTGGAGAGCAGGGGCAAGCGCTCGCGATCGATCTCGCTCACCGTCCGCTGCAGCCGGGCGGCATCGGCCGCGAGCCGGGAGATCTCAGCGCTCCCGCGATCCCCCTCTTCGCCACGGAGCGCCCGCGCCACGGCCTCCAGCTCGGCCCAGCTTGGCGGGAGCTCACCGCCGAGGGCGCGCGCGGAGTGCACGGCGGCCAGGACGGCCTGGGGCCGGTCTGCTCGCAGCGCCGCCTCGGCCTCGGCCAGGGCCGCGTGCGCGGGCTCCTGCGAGGGGTCCTCGGAGGCCACGGGAGAGCCGGGCCCGAGCGCGGGCGCCTCCCTCGGGCCCCCGCGCGCGCCGAGCCAGATCGCGAGGCCGCAGGCGAGGGCCAGGGCCCCCAGCCCCGCGCGCCGTCCGACCCCGGGGGACGCCGTCGGCCCCGCCGCCAGCGCAGCCCGCAGGGCGGCGACGCTCGGGTAGCGCTGCTGGGGGTCCTTGGCCAGCGCCCGCAGCACGACCCGGTCCAGCCAGCCCGGCACCTCGCCGACGTAGCGGCTGGGCGCGGGCGGCGCCTCGGTCGCGACCCGGTCGAGGTGCTGCAGGAGCGAGCCCTGCTGCTCGAAGGGCGGGCGCCCCGTGAGGCAGGCGAAGAGGAGCGCCCCCAGCCCGTAGACGTCGGTCCGCTCGTCGATCCCGCCGCTGCCCAGGGCCTGCTCGGGCGCGAGGTAGCCGGGCGAGCCCAGGACCATGCCGCTCTCGGTCAGCGAGCGGGCGTCGTCGAGGCGCGCCAGGCCGAAGTCCACCAGCCGCGGCTCCCCGCGGTCGTCGAAGAGCACGTTGTCGGGCTTGAGGTCGCGGTGCAGGACCCCCAGCGCGTGCGCCGCCTCGACGCCGGCCGCCACGCGCTCGATCAGCTCCAGCGCGACCTCGGGCGGAAAGCCCTGCAGCCGCGCCAGCCGCTCCTGGAGCGAGCCCCCCGGGAGCAGGTCCGTCACGACGTAGGGCGTGGGCCCCTCGGCCTCGGCCGCGTGGACGACGACCAGCGAGGGGTGATCGAGGCGGCCCAAGGCCGCGACCTCGCGCGCGAAGCGCGCGCGGCCCACGTCGTCGTCCAGGGCGAGCAGGGTCTTGAGCGCGTAGTGGGCCCCCGTGCCCTCGTGCGCCACCTCGAACACCTCACCCATGCCGCCGCGCCCCAGGGAGCGGAGCACGCGATAGGGGCCGAAGCGCTTCACGCTATTCCACGCGCACCTTGGCGAAGCGCTTCGGAATGTAGCCCTTCCAGAGCCGGCTCTTGTCGTAGTGCAAGAGCACGCCTGGCGTCAGCTCGAGCACCTTGAGCGCGCCGCGGCGGCCGTCCGAGTCCGGGTCGGCCACGTCGGCCCGGTCGCCGTCGTCGTCGGTCAAGCACACGTTGAGGCCGAAGGTGAAGCCCTTGGGCGGGACCTGGCCGGGCACGACCTGCGCCCCGTTCTTGGCGAAGAGCGCCCAGGGGATCGCGACCTCGTAGATCGCGCCGCTCTTGTCCTCCTTGCGGTGGACGAAGTAGCGCCCCTCGGGCTTCTTCTCGCTGGCCTCCTCCTCCTGCTGCTCGGGGTCCTCCTCCTCCTCGTCCTTCTTCTTGGGCAGCGTCAGCGCCAGCGAGAGCAGGACGTCGTCGGAGCGGGCCCCCTCGCCGCCGTCGTTGCGGCAGTCGATCGCGATCAGGAGGCAGTCCCCGATCCAGCGCTCGGCCTCGCTGTCGTAGGGGCGGAGGTGCATGTCGTTGACGTCGAGGGCGAAGTAGAAGTAGGTCTCGTCGTAGCCGAGGTAGAGCTTGGCCGAGAGGTCCTCGCGCCCGCTCCAGCGCCCCGGCGTGTCGCCCGGCTTCTGCTGGACCGGCAGCACGTAGCGCGGGCTGCCCATGTCGACCGAGCTCCAGTCGCGCCACCAGTCGTTCAGCTCGCCGTCGATCTCGGGCGGACGGGTGATCCGGCGCAGGTCGAGGGCCAGGGGGTTCTGCTCGCTGTGGCGCTCACGCACGATCGCTAGCTGCTCGAAGAGCCGGTCGAAGGCCGGTCCGCGCAGCCCCTCGGCGAGCAGCCCGACCTGGAGCAGCTCGAGGGCCTCCTCGCTGCGCCCCAGGCGCTGGAGCCGGTTGGCCAGGCGCGTGCGCGAGAGCGCGTCCTTGGGGTCGCTCGCGACCGCGCGGGCCAGCTCGACCGCCTCGCGCTGGAGGGTCGCCTCGTCGCTGCGGGCGAAGGCGAAGATCCCCTTCTCGCCCGAGAGCACGAGCGACCCGCCGCTGACGGCCGCCTTGGCGCCCACGAGCTGGCGCCCGCTCAGGCGGAAGGTCGCCTTGCTGCGCCCCGTCCCCCACACCAGCACGTCGAGCTGCAGGCGCGAGGAGATCATCCCGCTGTTGGGCACCAGGACCGCGGTCGGCGTCTCGATCACCGAGAAGCCGCGCGCGCCGATCGGCAGGCTCCAGCGCCAGCGCAGGGTCCCGACCCGCAGATCCTGGGCCCAGAGCTCGGTGCGCTGGTTCACGTCGCGGAAGGTGTAGAGCGTCTCTTCGCCGAGGAAGAGCCCCTCGCGCTCGACGAGGGCCGCGCCGACCCCGACCGGCGGCTGCTGGCCGTTGCGCTGCGCGCCGCGCCCGTCGTCGCGCCAGGCCTCGCCGCCTTGCTTGGTGTCGAGCACCAGCAGCCCGCCCTGCGTGCCGACCTGGGTCCGCGCCACGAGCAGCCGCCCGTCGCCTGAGACCCTGAGCTCGCGCAGCCAGGGCTCGCCGGCCGGCGTCTTGCGCCACAGCTCCTGGCCCTTGGTCGCGTCGAGGAGCACGGCGTCCTTGCCCCCGTAGACGTAGGCCAGCTGGCTCGAGCCGACCCGGCGCGGGAGCGAGAGGCGCGGGTTGCGCCCCGGCACCGCCCGCGGCTGGTGCTGCCAGCGGATCCCGCCGTCGGCCAGCGCCACGCCGGCCAGGGCCGGCGGCGCGGTCGAGATCGCGATCAGCTGCTCCTCGCCGACCAGCAGCCCGCCGCCGGCGCCGATCGGCATCGCCCGCTTCCAGCGCACCCGGCCGCTCTCGAGGTCGTGGACCGCGACCTGGTTGTCGCCAGTCAGCACCACGCAGCTGTCCTTGGCCACGTAGACCCGGTGGACCGGGTTGGGCCCCAGCCGCCGCCCGCCGCCGAGGGCGAAGCTGCGCTTCCAGAGCTGACGCGGCTCGCCCGTCTCGGGCGCGCTCCACACCTCGACCGCCTTGGCGGTCGGCACGATCAGCTTGCCCTCGAGGTAGGCCGGGTCGAGGTTCACGACCCGCGGCGCGTCGCGCACCCGCAAGATCACGTCGCCCTCGGGCACGCCGAGCAGGGCCAGGGTGTCGCCCTCGCGCAAGAGCACGCGCCCGTTCATTCCCCGCGGCGCGTCGACCTCGACCAGCTCCGGGCCGCGCATCTCGAGCACGGTCGGGCTGCGGTAGACCTCGAGCAGGGGCAGATCCAGCCCGCGCCGCTCGCGCTCCTGGGCGAGCTGGTCGGGGCGCTGGTCGCCGAGGAGCGTGGCCAGCAGCGGCCGGGCCCAGAGCTGGGCCGGCTGCGGCGCCGCGCTCGGCTCGCCGCGCACGCTCGGCTCGGGCTCCAGCGCGCACAGCCGCTGGATCGCGTCGCGCGCCTCAGCCGCGCGCTGCGTCGCCTGGTAGGCCAGCGCCAGCCGCGCCAGCGCCTCGGGCAAGCGCGGGTCGCTGGGGTATTCGCGCAGGAAGGCCTCGAGGTGATCGCTGGCCGGCCGCGCCAGGCCCGCGGCCCGGAACAGCTCGGCCAGCTCCCAGCGCGCCTCGCGAGCCTCGGGGCTGGCGGGCCAGCGCTCGATCACCTGCTGCAGGCCGTCGCGGTCGCTGGCGCTGCGAGCTAGCTCCAGCGCTCGCTTGGCCTGGGGCCGGAACTTGGCGTAGAACTCGTCGCCGTGCTCGGCGACCATCTCGCGCAAGCGCAGGGCCGCGTAGTGGCTGGCCTCGACCTTGGCGCCGCCCCCCAGGGGAACGCGCGCGCCAGGCGGCGCCGAGAGCAGGCGCTGGAAGGCCTGGCCCGCCTTGGGCAGCAGCTTGGCGTCGCCCGACTTGGCCAGCACGTCGCCGTAGCGGACCAGCAGCGGCGCGGCCTGACGGAGCAGGCTCAGCTGGGCGCGGCCCAGCACGCGCTCCTGGCGCAGCCCGAGCGGGCCGAGGAAGGCGAAGGCGTGCTCGCTCGCGACCCTGAAGCCGTCCTGCTTGCCGGCCGCGAGCCGCTCGAGGGCCACGGTCTCCATCAGCTGGATCCCGGCCCGCTGAGCGGAGAGCACGCGGGTCTGGGTCAGCCCGGAGCGGACGGCGCGCTCGAGCTGGCGCAGGGCCTGGCGCGGGTCCGTGCGGCTGGCGTGGAGCAGGCCGAGCGCCAGCTCGCGCTCGCCAGCCTCCAGGCGCTGAGCGGCGCGCAGGGCGCGCTCCAGGGGCTGGAATACCTGGACCGCCGCGTAGCCGAGGGTCGCGACCTCCCCGCTGGGCAGGAGCACGGGCGTGCCCACCTCGCGGGTCGGGTCCGCGAAGCGCCAGCGCGCCCGCAGGGCGCCGTCGGCCAGGCCGACCCGGAGCAGCTCACCGCGCGTGACGGCGAGCAGCTCCTCTCCCAGGAGGAGGGGAGGTGCGGTGACCGCGCCCGGCAGGGCGGGTCCCTCGACGAGCAGGCGCCCGTCGGCGCGGCTGCGGATCTCGAGCCGGCGGCCGAGCAGGAACACGTGCTCGCCGCGGGCGCAGACGTAGCGCGCCTCGCCGCGCGGCGCGGTCCAGGCGATCTCGCCCGTGTCGCTCTCGATCGCGATCAGCTCCCCCGCGTCGACCGGGGCGGCCAGGACGACCTCGCCTTCGCCGAGCACGCCCTGGGCGGCGAAGCGCCGCCCGGCCTGGATCAGGGCGCCCTGGCTGCCCTGGGGGACCGCGGGGTAGCGCGTGACCCAGTCCACGTCTCCCGAGGCCGGGTCGACCGCCGCCACGGCCCCGATCCCGGTCGCGACCAGGATCTGGCCCTGAGCGCTGACGGTGGGCGCGGGCAGGGGCGAGCCGACGCCCAGGAAGTCATAGGCGGTGCGCGAAGCGAGGAAGATGTCGAACACGACCTCGCCCTCGCCCGGGTCGAGCCGGACCAGGCGCACGCGGAGGTCGGTCTGGCGGGTCGAGACCGCCACGTAGACGCCGCCCTCGTGGAAGAGGGGCGGGCTGACCCACTCGGCCTCGCGGGCCAGGGTCTGAAAGGCCTCGTCGGTCGCGGCATCCCACAGGCGCTCGCCCGAGCGGAGGTCGAGGGCGACCACGCGCCAGTCCTTCTGGCGCTCGACCTTGGGCGGATCGTCGGCGTTGGCGGCGGGGACCAGCTTGGCGGGTCGGTTGCGGTGCAGGGTCACGAACACGCGCCCGGCGCCCACGGCGGGCCGCAGGGTCAGGGCCTCCAGCCGCGAGACCTGGCTGTCGGGGCCCTGGGTCGAGTAGCTCCAGGCCCGTCCGGCGCCGGGGGCCACGCGCACGGCGCGGATCGTCTTGCTGTCGCTGACGAGGAGCAGCCCGCGCTCGGGGATCAGGACCGCGTCCTGGTAGGCGGGCGGCGGCGCGAGGGACTCGGCCAGGGAGTCGGGCAGCTCGGGGAGCTCGAGGGGCAGCCGGCGCGCGATCCCCCCGGGGTCGAAGCCCTGGGGCAGATCCTTGACCTGCACGGCCACCGGCAGCTGGCCGATCTTGCCCGCCAGCTCGGGGTTCTTGCCGCCCAGCTCCTGATAGGCCGCCAGCGCGGCGCGGGCCTGGGTCCCCTCGCCGCGAATCAGCGCGACCAGCGCCCGCCGCAGGGCGGCGCGGCGGGCCACGGGCTGCTGCTCGGCGGCCCGGGCGCGCAGCTCGACCTGGCGCAGGGCGCGCAGCGCGCGCCCCAGCTCGGCCCGCTCGACCGAGCGCGAGGCCAGGGTCTCGAGCGCTTGGTTGGCGACCGAGGACAAGGGGTAGCGCGCGATCACGCCCTCGATCTGCTCGGGCTCACCGCTGGCGAGGGCCCGCTCGAGGGCGAGCTTGGCCCGCGGGTCGACGGTCAGGCGGTAGCGCTCCTGGGCCTCGGGCGGGAGCTTGCTGATCCGATCGCGCAGGTAGAGGCCGATCCCGCGGTCGACGCCCGGGCCGACCTCGGTGGTGGGCCGGTCGTTGGGCTTCTCGCTGCGACGCCGCTCGAGCTTGGTCTCGAGCTCGAGGTAGAGCCGGACCGCCTGCTCGTAGTCACCGAGGCGCTCCTTGGCGGCCGCCTGGTCCAGCAGGTCGTCCAGCAGCGCGTCGCGCGCCGTGGTCGGCCCCGCGTCCTGGGCCTGAGCGCTGAAGCACGCCAGGAGCAGGGGGGCGAGGAAGAGCGGGAGCCTGCGTTGCATGGATCCTCCGCCGGCGGTGCGAGCCGGCCGCCGGCGATCATAGCGCTGCAGGGGAATTCGTGAGAGGGGAGGGACAGAGAGAGGGCGGGGGGCGCCGCGACGGGGCGACAGCCGCCCTCCTCCTCACCATCACGATGAGACCGCCAGAACATGGGCTATCCTCCTCCCTGTCCCTCCCCCAAGAGGAGCCCCCCAAAATGACTGACGTGCTCGAGATCCTGCGCGCCCGCGCCGAGGCCGAGGAGCGCCCCTTGCTCGCGGCCGCCGCGCGCGCTGCGCTGACCGCCGAGCCCGGCCCCGCGGCCTTGAGCGAGCTCGCCCGCTGCGTGGGCGCCCTCTCAGGTCCCAGCGACGAGCTGGCCGACGACGAGCTGGACGCCGCCGAGGCGCTGGCGCGAGTCGGCCTGGAGAGCGGCGAGGCCGAGCTGACCTGGGACGCCGTGCACCTGATCGGGGAGCTGGGCCTGGAGGGCTTCGAGGACGAGCTGCTCGGGCTGATCGAGGACTCCAAGCAGCCGAGCTCGATCCGGGCGCGCGCGGTCGAGGCCTGGGCCGAGGGAGCCGACGCTGCCCAGGTCAGCGAGCGCCTCGAGGAGCTGCGCACCCAGGACGAGTCGTGGACCGTGCGCCGGGCTGCCAAGGACAGCGCGCACCGGCTCGGCAAGGACGAGACCCTGGGCGGGGACCTCTTCGGCCGCTACGAGGCGCTGATCCGCACCGACCGGCTCCGCACCGAGACCGACGAGGAGGAGCTCAACCCGCGCCGGCTGGCGAACATGGGCCTGCGCCTCCCGGCGGCCTACCAGGTGTTCCTGCTCCGCTGCTTCGCGGGCGGGCGGCTGGTGTTCCTCGAGCTGAGCTCCAGGAACGACCCCGCCGACGCGGGCCACTTCGTGCTCACGACCCCCCGCCGCCTGCTGGGCGAGGTCAGCCAGCGCGTGCCCAGCGACCTGGCCAACTTCAACGAGTACGTCTACACCCGCTACGTCGAGGGCGAGAGCCGCTACGCCAAGGTCGACGAGTCCTACGCTCTGGCCCGCTACGCCGAGCACTACGACCGGGGCTGGATCGACGACGAGGCCTACAACTACGGGGTCCTGCTCTTCGAGTCGGCCTACGCTCAGGAGGACGACGCGGCGCGCGCCGACTTCCTGCTGCGCAGCCGCGACGTGCTGCGGACCTTCAAGCTGCGCACGCCCGAGGAGTGGGAGGCCGTCGACGACCGCCTGCTCGAGGCCGAGGACGAGGTCGAGCGCGATCAGCTCGGCTGGCCCCTGCGCGACACGCCGCGCAAGCCGCTCCTGATCGGCCGCTGGGCGGGCGTCGTCGAGCTGGCCCTCGACCTCGAGGGCCAGGGCGTGTTCGCGCGCGACACCGACGCCGCCGGCAAGCCCTGGCAGCGCGTCGCGCCCTGCCTGAGCGCCTTCGTCAACGGCCCCTCGGTGGGCGGGCTGGGCGAGGAGGACGCGCGCGACCCCCTGACCCTGCTCGGGCAAGCCGAGCAGGCGATCGAGGCCGGCAAGCGGCGCAAGGCGGCCCGGCTCTTCGCCGACGCCCTCGAGCAGGACCACAAGAGCAAGCCGGTCCTCAAGGCCGTCGCGCGCCTCCTGACCCGCAAGGACCTCGAGCCCCTCGACGCGGGCCAGCTCTGCGCCGCGATCATGCTGGAGGGCGATCGCACCAGCGGCGACTCGGTCAAGGCTGCGCTGCAGGCGGTCCCCCCCAAGCGGGCCTTGGCGATGGTCGAGGCGCTCCTGCCCTACGACGAGGCGGGCAGCCAGGTGGCGCTCTTCGTGAACGCCGCGGCCGCCCTGCGCAAGCGGAGCCACGCCGAGGTCAAGGACGCCGCCAAGCGCTCGCGCGAGGGGCGCGGCAAGGTGCACAACCGCACCATGCGCAATCCCTGGTACAAGTGAGCCAGGAGAGGAGGCGCCGATGGCCGTGCGGCAGGTCTGGCTCCGCCACGTCAGCAGCGGGCGGCGGTTCTTGATCGAGATCCCGACGGTCTTTGGCCGCAGCGACGCCTACTACCAGTACACGAGCGACGACATTCGCCCCGATCGCCTCCGCCCCGAGGTGGCCGAAGGGCTCTCGGTCCTCAACTACGTCAAGCTCTGCTCCGACGACCAGGCCTCGCGCACCCACGGCCTGCTCGACCCCAGCGTGCCGGCGCTCTGCGACCTCAACTCGACCAACGGGACCTTCCTGAACGAGCGCGAGGTCCCCAGCCGGGACGGCGAGGCGGGGCCCCTGGTCACGATCTCGGACGGCGACACGCTCCAGATCGGGCGGGCCAGCTTCACGGTCGAGCTGCGCGACGTGGCGCCCGCCGAGGTCCGGGCCGAGGTCGAGCGCGAGCGGCACGCGATCGTGGCCGCCAGCTCGGCCCAGATCGCCCTCGCCGACCAGGCCGCGGCCTTCATGAGCGAGAACAAGGGCTTCACCGTGCACCGCGCGGTCGGCTGGGAGCCCCTCTTCGCGCAGCTGATCAAGATGCAGGAGGCCGTCGACGCGACGGGTCTGTTCGCGGTGGTCCTGGTCGGCAGCTGCCGGGCCTACTCGCTCGACATCGGCGGCGCGCGCGCCTTCGCCGACCTGCTCCCGATGCTGGCGCAGGTCCCCGGCCGCAAGGTGCTCGCCCTCGCCGTCGAGGGCGACCCGACCGCGATCGAGCACTACTTCGCGGCCGAGGCCTACGAGGACATGGTGCTCCTGACCGGCCCCCTCGGCGCCATGGAGCGCGACGGAGCGCTGATCTCGCCGACGCTCCAGAGCCGGCTCCTGACGGCGCACAACCTGAACGAGGTCGCCAACCCCCTCGACGGCCTGGACGCGCTGGTGGCCGAGAGCACCAACATCCTCAAGGTCGACTGGGTCGATCAGATCCGCGGCCCGCTGAACGTGACCTTCGGCAAGCGCGAGCGCAGCGACGACATGAACCTGAGTCACTCGCTGCGCTTTGGGAGCTCGACCTTCCGGTTCTAGGCATGGCTGAGGGATCGAGTTCGCGCGCGACGACCGAGACCGAGCCCGAGCCCGAGGGCCCGGCGACCGCGGCCGAGCCCGAGCGCCCGACGACCGAGTCCGAAGGCCCGACGACCGAGTCCGAAGGCCCGACGACCGAGTCCGAAGGCCCG
>MDTG01324787.1_pt1 | contig 11652 bp, 10 predicted proteins | sample 811421 | NCBI WGS metagenome assembly MDTG01 (sample SAMN05326645, study PRJNA326480) | marine metagenome | isolation source: seawater | place: Pacific Ocean: South East | collected 2011
CCAGGAGGGGTGATCGGTACCGCCTCCGAAGAAGGAGACACGAAGCGGGCTGCGGACAATGATCATTACGAGGCCTTAGACGTTCGAGTAGCGGGAGTTACGGATCATCTTGTAACCGCGCAGAAGCTCGGCGATGCCGCGATCCAGCGACCAGTCCGGACGCCAGCCGGTCGCTTCCACTTTCTCATTGGACACGATGTAATCGCGTTTGTCAGGGTCTTCGCCAATCGGCGCTTCGAGATAAACGAAGCTCGGCACGTGTTTCTGGATCTTCTGGCAAAGCTCGATCTTGGACAGGTTCGCGTCCGACAGGCCAAGATTGTAGGCCTCGCCGCGCATCGTGTCGAAATTCTCGATGGCGTGCTCAAAGCCTTTCACCACGTCGCGGACATGGATGTAGTTGCGCTTGAAGTGGCCTTCGAAGATCACGACAGCGCGGTCTGTCACGGCGCGCCAAGTGAAGTCATTGACCAGCAGGTCGAGGCGCATGCGCGGCGCCATGCCGAACACGGTGGCGAGGCGCAGCGTCACGCCATTGCCATTGTCGAGCACGGCCTTTTCGGCTTCCACCTTTGTCACGCCATAGAGGGAGATCGGGTTCAGCGGGCTTTCCTCAGTGCAGAACTTGCCGCTCTCGCCGATGCCATACCCCGAATTGGTGACCGGGAAGACGACCTTCTGGTCCTTGGAGGTCCGCTTCACGAGATCCACGACCGCATCCTGGTTGAGGGTCTTTGCGGCAATCGGGTCCAGCTTGCAGAGCGGTGCGCCAACAAGGGCAGCCAGTGGGACCAGGACATCGGCCTGCGGCACCAGCTCATCGAGGAGACGGGTGTCGCGCGCGTCGCCTTTGACCGGGGTGAAGTTCTCGTTCGCGCAAACCGCGGCCAGTTCGGTCGTGCCACGTTCGAACGTGTCGAGCACGGTTACTTCATGCCCCTGCTCCAGCAGACGCGGTACCATGGTCGAGCCGATATAACCCGCGCCGCCTGTAATCAGAATTTTCATGTGTCCCTCGGATCCCTGTGTCTCTTTTGCGCACCGATCATGCGCCCGGATTACCTATAGCAACTCTCACACCACAGGAATCCAGTCAGAATCCACCAAAGCGAGACAAATCCGCCCTATTCAGGCGAGATTCCCCAAATTGGTGTACCTGAATGGAACAGACTCCTGATCAGGGAATCCGGTCCGGGAACACAGCGCCAGACACCTCGATGGAGCCCGCCTGTGTGAAGTGGCCATAATCGAGATAAAGATCCTTCCCTGCCAGGCGGACCGGACAAATGCCATCCGGGCAGAGCAAGGCGGCCGGGTCAATGAATGCCGCCCCGTTCCGCGCAGCGAGACGCGCCAGTCTTGTATTCATCGCCCGGGCCTCGGCGCTGAGCGGCAGGCTCGCCTGCGGTGCATCCGGCGGCACCGTCCGGGCGATGATCATGTAAGGCGGAATATGGAAATTCGGCGACTGGCCGACCAGCGTCACCTCAATACCTGCGGCCTTGAACGCGGTTAATGTACTGTCTGCCTGCATGGAGATACCGGTGCCATATTCCAACCAGCTGCCCGCGACGATCACATGGTCCACACCGAGGCGGCTCGCCAGGTCGACAGCCTGAGCGCGGAAGGCCCGGCAGGCCGACGTGCCGGGACTGTCCGGCGCCAGCGTCGGCGGGCATCCCTCCATGGCGTATTCAATGACCGGTGCCCCGTTCGCCCCGCCTCTCCTCACAAGGCCCGGAACATAATGCGCCGCAAAGGAGTCGCCGAACAACAGGACGGGCGGCGCGCCGCCCTCACCGATCGTGCAGGCGCCGGCCTGCCAGTCGGTCCAGCTCTGACTGTCACGCAGGAGGCAGGTGCCGACGCGCCAGGCCTGTTCGGCGGCGTGAAAGTCCGGAACGCGCTGATAAGCGGGCTGATCTGCAAACAGGCGGGCATTGACCTTCGCGCCGGCCCATCCGGCCGCCGCCGTGCCCGTCGCGCAGACCAATGCAGCCACCAGCACAGCGGGGGTTTTCCAGCGGATCTGCCGCATCGGCGTCTCGACAAAGCGGTAAACCAGCCAGGCGAGCAGGATGCAGAGGCCAAGCGCAGCGAATGTCTCCGGCAGGGTGAGCCGCCGCATCATCAGGAAGGGCGCCAGCACCAGCACCGGCCAGTGCACAAGATAGAGCGAATAGGAAATCCGCCCGGTCCAGACGACGGGTTTCAGCGCCAGGACGCGCGACACGAGCGGGACGCCCCCTTCCCCCGCCGGCTTGCCGAACCAGATCACCAGCCCGGCCCCGAGACAGGGCCCGAGTGCAGCAACGCCCGGAAACGGCGTGCCTGGCCCGAACAGGAGCACCGATCCGGCGATCATCGCGAGGCCCGCCAGCGTGCCCAGCTCGTTCCAGCCGCGCGGCAGGCCCGGTCGCGGCAGCAGCGCGATCAGGACCCCCAGCAGGAACTCCCAGGCCCGCGTAAAGGGCAGGTAGAAGGCCGCGTCCAGATGGCCGTTCTCCACGGCGCGGAGGTTCAGGGCAAAAGACCCGATCAGGCAGAGCGTCACCACAAGCCGCCAGCGCCCGGCCAGAAAGCGCTGGATCAGCAGCAACAACACCGGCGCAGCCAGATAGAACTGCTCCTCCACCCCCAGCGACCAGGTATGCAGCAGCGGCCGGAACGGCATGTCATTGTTGAAGTAGGAACTGGCCTGCCAGAAATGCAGGTTCGAGACGAAGAGCGAGGCGGCGATCAGACTATCCGCGAAAGGCTGGAAATAGACCGGCGGTACGATGGTGAGGCTAACCAGCAGCGTACCCAGCAGGACCACCGTCAGCGCCGGCAGGATGCGCCGCGCCCGCCGGGCAAAGAAGCCGCTCAGCGAAAACCGTCCGGCATCCAGGTCCCGGAACAGGCTGAGCGCGATCACGAAACCGGAAATGACGAAAAACACGTCGACCCCGGCAAACCCGCCGGAAAACCGGCTCCATCCCGCATGAAAGAAAAGCACGGCCACCACAGCGACGGCACGCAGCCCGTCCACATCAGCCCGGTAGCCCGGTTTTGCACCGGGGTCCTGATGGACTGGTTTGCGAGGGGCCTCAGCGTTCATGACTCTGGAATTTCTGCATCAGGCATGCCAGTCGACCGGAATCTCCCGGCGGGACCACCGGCCTTTCGCCCACTCGCCCGGAAAGTGTTCCGATTTACACCAGACGCGAGTGAAATTTCCTGTTTAAATGGCAAGGTTATTGCAGCCTTCTTGGGGTAATCCGAACAGACGCCACACGCTGCACAGACTGGGGACAGGAGTATTCATATGAGCAACGACACCGGCCGCACAGCCGTCATTCTGGCGGGGGGCCTTGGATCGCGGCTGCGTCCATATACGGTCGTGCTGCCCAAACCCCTGATGCCGGTGGGCGAGTCTCCCATTCTTGAGGTGATCATCAAGCAACTGGCCCGCAAAGGCTTCAGCCGCATCATCCTGGCGGTGAACCACCAGGCCGACATCCTGCGCGCCTATTTCGGCGATGGCAGCCAGCTGGGCGTCAGCATCGAATACTCGCTGGAGACCAAGCCGCTCGGCACCATGGGTCCGCTTCACCTGATGAAGGACTTGCCGGAGAATTTCATCGTGATGAATGGCGACATTCTCTGCGACCTCGATTTCGGCGACTTCTTCGCCAACCATGCCGACGAAGACCGCCTTTTCACCATCGCCGCGTCCAAGCGCGAACAGCTGATCGACTATGGTGTGCTTGGCTGCGAAGCGGACCATCTGGTCTCCTTCACCGAGAAACCGCGCACGCCCTACCTCGTCTCGATGGGCGTCTACTGCCTCAGCCGCCGCGTGCTGGACTTCATCCCGGAAGACCAGGCTTACGGCTTTGACCAGCTGATGCTCCGCTTCCTGGACGAAAAGCGCGATGTCAGCGTCCAGACGCATGAAGGCTACTGGCTCGACATCGGCCGGCCGGATGACTATTTCCGCGCCGTCGACGAATGGCCGGAGCTCAGCGAAAAGCTGGGACTCTGACGTGCCGGCAACTGACCCGATCGCGAAACACCCCCTCCCCGGCCGCATTGTTGTGACCGGGGAAACCGGTTTTGTGGGACGCCGTCTGACGGCGCGCCTGCAGGCATCGGGCGTTGAGGTCAAAGGCTTCTCCCGCTCCACCGGCGGCGACCTGCTGTCCGGCGAGCTGCCGCTGGATGGCGCCGGCCATGTCTTCCATCTGGGCGCGCTCTCCTTCGTGCCGGACAGCTGGAATGATCCTGCCACCTATCATCTTGTGAACACGCACGGCACCGTGCGCGTGCTGGACCAGTGCCGCAAAGCAGGCGTGCCGATGACCTTCATCAGCACGTTCGTCTACGGCGCTGGCGCCCCGGTGCCTGTGTCGGAGGATTTCCCGCCTGCCCCGGCCAATCCCTATGCCTGGTCGAAGCTTGCGGCGGAGGACGCCTGCCGTTTCTTCGCGAAAAATTTTGGCCTGGACGTGACCGTGCTGCGCCTCTTCAACGCCTTCGGCCCCGGCCAGAAGGACTCCTTCCTGATACCAACGATTGCCCGACAGGCAGTCGACGCGTCGGTGAAGGAAATCATCGTGGCGGACCTCGCCCCGCGCCGGGATTTCGTCCATGTGGACGATGTGGTGGACGCGATGATCAGCACAATCGGCATGTCCGGCGGCGGCACGTACAATGTCGGCTCCGGCAAGTCCCATTCTGTGGGCGACGTGATCGCGGCCTGCCTGAAGGCGGCCGGCACGGATAAACCCTATTCGGACCGCGGCGAGCGCCGCGAAAATGAAGTCATGGATGTCGTTGCAGACATCTCCGCCCTGACGGCTGCCACAGGCTGGCGTCCGCAGGTCGAATTTGAAAACGGTATGAAATCGGTGATCGAGGCCCTAAGCCCATGTTGAGTATTGATGTCGTCTGCCCGGTCTTCCGAGAGGAAGCGGCCATCGAAACCTTCCACAAGGCGCTGGTCGAAGCGACCCAGCCGCTCTATGGCGAGTACAAATTCCGCTACATCTATGTCGTTGACCCGTCCCCGCCGGACCGCAGCGCGGAAATCCTGCAGGGCATCGCCGAGAAGACAGACAACGTCACCGTGTTGGTCATGTCCCGCCGCTTCGGCCACCAGGCTGCCCTGATCGCCGGAATCGACGAGACGCGCGGCGACGCCGTCATCATGCTGGACAGCGACATGCAGCACCCGCCCTCGCTGATCCCGAAACTGATCGAGGAATGGCGCGGCGGCTCCGAGATCGTCCAGACGCTCCGCCATGACGACCAGAAGATTTCCTTCGGCAAGCGGGTTACCTCGCGCATGTTCTATGGCGTGTTCGAACGCATGACCGGGATCGACCTGAACGCCGGGTCGGCCGACTTCCGCCTCCTGTCCCGCAAAGTGGCCGATGTGTTCCGCACCCAGTTCCGCGAGCACAACCCCTTCTTCCGCGGTCTTGTCACCTGGGTCGGCTATCGTATCTCCTATGTCGAATTCGTGCCGGAGAAACGGTTTGCAGGGCGGTCGAACTATTCCCTCGCCGCGCTCATCCTGTTTGCGACGAATGGCATCTTTTCCTTCTCCAAACTGCCTCTGCGTGTCTGCATCTGGCTTGGCCTGATCTTCGCCACCTTCAGCGCCCTCTCCGGCGCTTACTACCTCACCGTCTACCTCTTCTTCGAAGACATCGTCGTACCCGGCTGGGCGTCGCTGTTCGCGCTCGGCGCCTTCGGCCTGTCGATGAACCTCTTCTTCCTCGGTGTGCTTGGCGAATATGTCGGCCTGATCTTCGACGAAGTGAAAAACCGTCCGCGTTACCTGGTTGGCGACAAGTTCGGCGCCAATGCAGACGCCGACGCCGGGGCCCGCAAGGAGACCGTATCGTGAGCATGAGCGATCTCTCCCCCGACCGGTTCGACCAGCATGTCGTTGCCCGCACGCGCTCCTTCTTCGAAGGCGACATTGCGGCCAATGAAGCCCGCATCCGCGACACTGTCACCGGCAAGCGTGTCCTGATCGTCGGCGGCGGCGGCTCCATCGGCTCGGCCACGCTCCGTGCCCTGATCCGCTTCGAACCGGCTGCCATCCACGTCATCGACCATTCGGAAAACTACCTCGCGGAACTGGTCCGCGACCTCCGCTCCGGCTTGGACCTTCCGGCGGGCCTCGACCTGCGTATGTGGCCGATCAATTTCGGCGCCACGGTCACGGAACGTCTGATCAATTCCGAAGACCCCTACGACATCGTGATGAACTTCGCGGCGCTGAAACATGTGCGCTCCGAGAAGGACATCTACTCCCTGCTGCAGATGCTGGACACGAATGTCGTGCGCCAGGCGCGGTTCAAGTCCTGGATTGCGGCGCGCGGCGGCACCACACGCTTCTTCGGCGTTTCCACCGACAAGGCCGCCAACCCGACCAGCCTGATGGGCGCCACCAAACGCCTGATGGAAGACGTGCTGTTCAGCGCGAGCCCCACCGCCGGCATGAACGTGTCGTCTGCCCGCTTCGCCAACGTCCTCTTCTCCAATGGCAGCCTGCCGCAAGCCTGGCTGCGCCGGATCGAGCTTGGCCAGCCGCTGGCCGCGCCGCGCGGTACGCGCCGTTATTTCGTCACCCGCGCCGAAGCGGGCGAGATCTGCCTCCTCGCCTCCCTCCTCGGCGAACAGGACGAGATCATCATCCCGCGCCTCGACCCGGAGAAGGAACTGCGCCTTCTGGAAGCCATTGCGGCAGACGTCCTGAAACTCACAGGTTTTGAAGCCGTCCCGTTCGAGGACGAAGCCGAAGCCCGCCATGAAGTGGCCGCGCTGCGCAAGCAGGGCAAATGGCCCCTCCTCCTCACCCCGCTCGATACCTCCGGCGAGAAGCCCTATGAAGAATTCGTCGGCGCCGATGAAACGTCGCACGAAATCGGTATGGAGAGCGTGCTGGCCATCCGTCACGCCAAGGCGAAGATCGGCCCGGACTTCATCGACCGGCTGGATGCGCTGGTCAGCGACACGTCCGGCAAGGTGCAAAAGGCCGATGTGGTGGAAACCATTGCCTCGGTGATCCCGAACTTTGCGCACGTCGAAACCGAAAAGAATCTCGATCAGAGAATGTAGCCGTCTCAACAGCGGCAAGTTTGGAGGAGCCAGGCGCATGGACGCTGCTCAGACACTTCAGAAGCTCATGCGCTTCCTGCGCGGCGGGGACGACAGCTGGACATTGCGCGCAGGCCTCTTCCTCGCGGGCGTGGCCCTCGTTGGCATCCTGATGATTGCCGTTCATATGGCCGCCGGCCTGACCCTGCCCGCCCCATGGGGCGACGAAGCCTATTTCCTCTGGCAGGCACGCGGGTTTGAACGCTGGAACGATTTCATCGCCCCGGAAATCGACCCGGACCGACCGCTCCTGCTGCTGCCTTATGGCTATCCCCTCATCCTGGGGCTGATCTTCAAGGTCACCGGCTTTTCGCTGGAGATCGCCCGCGCGGTCTCCCTTGTCGCGACGCTGGCCGGCTTCGGCCTGCTCGCCATCGCCATGCGTACCCGCAAGATTGCCGCGGTCAGCCTGATCCTGATTGGCGCTTTCCTGCTGAACGGGCACTTTGTGTCCATGGCCAACAATGCCCGGATGGAAGCGATCATGTTCGCGATCATCTGCGCAGCCTTGCTGCTGGTACAGAACCAGCGCCACTGGGTAGCCCTTGGCCTGCTTGGCGGGTCTGCCGTTATCCACCCGAACGCCATGCTGATGGGCGCGCCGGTCTTCTTCTACGCCATCTTCGCCGGCAAGCTGTGGAAGAACTGGCCCAACCGCACCGGCATGATCGTGATCGGCATCGGCGTTGCCGCCTGGGCCGCGCAGGCGCTTTACATCTTCACCCACTGGGCCGCCTTCGAGCATGACCTCGCCTACCGCATGTCGGAGACGACATCGGCCAATAAGGGCACCCTGGAGTTCGGCGGCTGGCATGGCGTGGGCCTCGCGTCGATCTTCGCGATCTGGGCACTGGCCGTCTGGCGCAAGGTGCCGGTTGCCCACCTCACGGCTTTCGCTGTCGGCGCCTGGCTGATGAGCCGCGTACGCGAGGAACAATGGTATGACGTGTTCAACGATTTCGCCTATCTGCTCGCCGCCCTCGCCCTGATCGAGATTGTCGTCAAACAGGTACGCCTGCGCTATCCCGGCAAGACGCTGATTTCGCTCGGCGCCTCGCTTGCCCTCGTCGCCGTTGCAGGCCTCTTCTTCCTGAAGACCGGCCGGATCGAAGGCCCGAAAGGCTACCTTCAGGAGCTGAACGTCGACGGCATGGTGATCGCCGACGATGTCCCCTACTTCACGCCGGAAGACCGCGCCGTGCTGGAAGCCTACATGAACGGGATCCAGGAAGACGGGCTGACGACTGTGGAACTCTATCCCTGGGGCGACACGCTGCTCTTCCCGGAAAACGATCCGGACACGGTCCGCTTCCAGATCCCCTATTTCGATCCGGATTATGTGGCCTCCACCCGCAACTGGCCGTGGGGCTATGGCCCGACCTATGGCGAAACGCCGACGGTCTACATCCTGCGCACATCGAAATACCAGCCGCGCTGGCTGGATGAGCGCTTCGACCGCCTGATGAAGCGCGCCAGCGAACGTTCCGGCGGGCGCGAACCGGTTGTCATCCACTCGCGCGACGACACCGAAATCTGGTATGCTTTCCCGACGATCGCCGAGGCCCCTGCCGCGCCATGACCGAAGCCGTCTCTCTCACGCCAACACCGGACAAGGCCGCGAAAGACGGCCTGCGCCTGATCGTGCATGCGGACGATTTCGGCCTGTCCGAACGGGTGAATGATGGCGTCGCCGATGCGCATCTCAATGGCATCCTGACCTCCACCTCGATCATGGCCTGCGCGCCTGCCTTCGATCATGCCGTCACATTGGCGAAAGCGACCCCGTCACTCGACATCGGCGTCCACCTCACCCTGATCGAGGAACGCCCGCTGACCGATCCGGCGAAAATCCCCAGCCTCGTCGACGAGACCGGCCATTTCCACAAACACATCACCGTGTTTGCGAAACACTATTTCCGGGGCCTGATCAATCCGGAAGAGGTGCGGCTGGAACTGGACGCCCAGATCGCCCGCATCCGCGAGTCCGGTCTTGCGATTTCACACCTCGACAGCCATCAGCACGTCCACATGCTGCCCGGCATTCTCAAGGTCGCACAGGACCTTGGCCGCAAGCACGGTATCGCCCCCATGCGCCTGCCACGAGAACCTGTCAGCCCCTATATGCTGGCCTCGCCCGGCGGGCTTTCGCGTGTGGCCCAGCAGCTGGTGCTGAACCATTTCTGCCGCCGCGGCAGGAAAGGCTTCGGCCCGACAACGGACCGTTTCGCGGGTTTCTATTTCGGCGGCAAGCTCGACACGGACGCGCTGCTAAAAGTCATCGCGGCGATGCCGCAAACCGGCACCTGCGAACTCATGTGCCATCCGGGGGAAGACGACCCGGCCTCAGACAAGCTCCATTGGGGCTATAACTGGGCGCACGAGCTTTCCGCCCTGAAGGCAGACACCGTCAAAGCGGAAGTCGCCGCAAAAGGGATCGAGCTGATCTCCTTCCGCGATCTCGCCTGAAAATTATCAGGATTTTTCAGGAACCGGTCAGCGAAGTCCGATCAGATTGAACAGGGTGCCCGCCCCCACTGCAGCCGGCACAAGGAACACGATTGCCGCAATCAGCGCCGCAACAACCGAGGCAACCGCAAAGGTCACCACCGGCATACGCAGCGCACCCGCCACCACCGGCACCCCTGCCCGGACCGGGCCGGAGAACCGTCCGATCACGACAGCGCCGATGCCCCAGCGGGCGCAGAAGGCTTCGCTCTTTTCGATCAGGCTGGGATGTTTGCGGAACGGCCAGATGCGGCCGAGACGGCCGGCATTCTTCTGGCCGATCAGGTAAAGGCTGATGTCGCCCAGTGCCCCGCCGATCGTTGCGGCCGCCACGACCGCCAGCAAATGGCTGACATTCTGCGGGCCGACCAATGCGGCCACGCCGACCAGTGCCACCCACACGAAAGGAACGAATTCGAAAAAGGCCAGCACAAAGACCATCGCCGCAATCCATTGCGGGTGGTCGGCAGCAAAGCCGATCAGCTGGGCAGCCATCTGGTCCATGGTCATCGATCCGTTTCAGCCAGCAGGAAAGCGCGGCCGGGAGAGGTCAGAAGCGGAAACGGGGCCGATCCATCCGGCCGGCCCCTTCCCTCAGATTTGGTTCAGGCCATCGCCCGTGCGTTGGAATGCACCTGGCGCTCGATCCAGTCATAGGTTTTTTCAAGGCCGGTTTTCAGCGGCTGGCTCGGCGACCAGCCAAGCTTTTCAGAGATCAACGAATTTTCGGAATTGCGGCCACGCACGCCCAGCGGACCGGGGATATGCTCCAGCTCGATCTTCTTGCCGGCAACGTCGGCAATCATCATGGCAAGCTGGTTGATGGTCACCATTTCCTCAGACCCGACATTCACCGGCCCTTCGAAGTCAGACCGGGTCAGGCGGATCGTGCCTTCCAGGCATTCATCGACATAGAGGAACGAGCGGGTCTGCTGGCCATCTCCCCAGATCTCGATCGAGTCGCCGGATTTTGCCTTGGCAATCTTGCGGCAGAGCGCGGCCGGGGCCTTTTCCTTGCCGCCATCCCAGGTGCCCTGCGGTCCGAAGATGTTGTGGTAACGCGCAACGCGCGCTTCCATGCCGTGATTGCGGTTGTAGGAGAGGTAGAGGCGTTCGGAGAACAGTTTCTCCCAGCCATATTCGCTGTCCGGCGCAGCCGGATAGGCGCTGTCTTCGCGGCAGTTCGGATTGTCCGGGTCTTCCTGGTTATAGGCCGGATACATGCAGGCCGAGGAAGAATAGAAGATGCGCTTGCAGTTACGCTTATGGGCCGCATCCAGAACGTTCAGATTGATCGTGGCGGAGTTGTGCATCACGTCGGCATCGTTCTCACCGGTGAAGATATAGCCTGCCCCGCCCATGTCGGCGGCCAGCTGGTAGATCTCGTCGAATTTCCGGTCCACCACTTCGCGGACCAGAGACTGGTTGCGCAGGTCCCCGACGACAAAATCGTCTGCTTCGGTCTCGGCGAATTCGTGCATTTTAAGGTCGACGCCGCGCACCCAATAGCCTTCCTTCTTGAGACGGCGGACCAGATGTCCCCCGATGAAGCCGCCCGCGCCGCAGACCAGTACCGATTTCATGATAATCTCCACTCCTGAACAGTCATGCGCGGAAACTTCCAGCCTCCGCGCGAATCTACTTTTCCGGGTCTGCAAATGACGTGCCGCAGATTTCCCCACCCGGGCGCTCTGAATTGGCGCACTTGAGGCGCCACATTCGCCCGAAAACCGGGCCACGCCAAGGTAAATCCCCTGATGGGACCGGAATCCCGATAATTCGCCTCATGGACGAATCCGGGACAGGTTCCCGACACGGCACATCCCACTTGAAGGCGAATGGAGTCTGGCCTGATTGCAAGGCGCGGGAATGACCGCGTCAGCGTCCCGGGAAATCCGTTTGAGGAGATGGAATGGTGGGCGGTACAAGGTTCGAACTTGTGACCCCTACGATGTCAACGTAGTGCTCTACCACTGAGCTAACCGCCCGTCC
>MDTG01072872.1_pt1 | contig 11651 bp, 12 predicted proteins | sample 811421 | NCBI WGS metagenome assembly MDTG01 (sample SAMN05326645, study PRJNA326480) | marine metagenome | isolation source: seawater | place: Pacific Ocean: South East | collected 2011
ATAAATATAAGGATAACCCTGAACAAATTCAAACTCTTCCCGATTGGAACCGCGATGACATGGCTATCGTATCATGGGAGAGTTTAAATTAAATATTATTCTTAACATCCACTAAAGGAACTTTATTTGCCACGTCTTTCAATATTTTTTTTGTATTTTTTTCCATCTCTTTATTATCACCCAATAACTTTTGAAGTATTTTACATCTCTCCAACGATTCTTTCTCATTGGTTTGCCAATTTGGATGCTCTTTCTCCCACTCTTCCAACGCCATAAACTGTTTTGTACGCATTTTCGACATCAAATTAAACGTCTTCCCTTTGTTTTTCACATTATCTTCTTCCCACTGGTTATTATCCCTTATAAATAATTGCCCGCTCTTCTTATTACTACAGTGAATCGGTCTCTCAACCGCAGGAATATCCTCTAACCCTTTTAAAACTACATTTGTAATCCCATTTGTATAACCATTTGAATACGCATTCATCACATCCTCTAAATTATATTTCAAATTTTTGATAAAATCTGTCAAATTCCTCGCATTCCCACAATGTTTATCCAAAAATAAATTTATAGATATATTATTTGTCATATTATTTGTCGTATTATTTGTAATATTTTGATGAGAAACTGTCGAATCTTGGCAGACTACATCATCATAATATTTTATTTTTAAATTATCTATCTCTTTTTTCAAGGTAGACAAACATTGCTTAGCATGTTTATAGTACCCATGCCTTGTTTCAAATTTTTTACCACATTTACATACCTTAAAAAATTTTTTATGTTTTCTTTTTTCGTGTCTTGTTATATTAGATTGTTTTGATGACGTATATTCACAAAATGAACATTTGTAAGTTTTGGACATTTTTTGATCGATATATAATATTTAAACATTTTTTTAAATCCTTTTTGCTCCGGAAGTTGGACACCGCATAAATCAAAAAAAAATATACACGAAACTTTTGTTACCAAATTTAATTTGATTTTTATTTTTTATTTTGTTGAAAATGACTGAAAAAGCTGCTCCGGAGCAGCTTTGACGTCTAAAAAAATTTGCTGTTGAATTACCTTTTAAATGAAGTTATGATAACAAAAAGTTTACTACAAAAAAATAAGGGCGTTATGCGGTGTCCACCTTCCGGAGCAAACCGTTTTTTTCAAAAAAAAAGTTTTCAAAAATCGCTTAAACTTTTTTGTGAGCGTCTTATGCTAAGAGATTTTTGACTGGTGGTGGAAACACTTGGGTCAGTAAGAGAGCCTTTTTTTTAGCGAAAAAAGTCCCCTACATAAGTTGCCTACATAAAATTTCAAGTTATTCATAAAAAATCCCCTAGGTGATGTAGTAGTTTGCAAGTTTAAGCGATTTTTGAAAAACCTTTTTACTATTTTTTTTCTTTTTATGTGATTCCAAAAAAAAAAACTCAAAAAAACTTTTTGCAAAAAATGCATCAAACTTTTCGGTTGGTCACAAATGATAAAATGACTGTTGTGTTTTTGAGAGCGTACGTTACCATAAAATCGCAAAAAAAGTTTGGTGAGTTTTTTTGATCAAACTTTTAAATTACATAAAATATAGAAAAAAGATAAAGAGAAAACGATAAATTTAAGTAATGGAAACAACAGAACATCCAAAATATTTAGTTATTAATCCTATGTTTGAAGGTATTAAATTATCTATTTCATCAAAAAAAATGTTCAACAATGATTTAGAAAAAAGATTTTTTAATAAAATGACGCGCATAAAAAATATAGTACATGAATTGTATACTATAAATAAAAATTTAAATAGACCAAAGATTCAAAAGTTACTATTACCTTATTAGTTATGATAAGGATTTCGTGATAACTTACAATGCTTACAAATCCAACTTGATCTCTCATCTCGGTCTTCCCAATCTCTTACCCATTCATGTTCACATGTTTTATAAAGCATTTTCCTCATTTTTCTTATATCTTCCGTCAAAATTGTTATTTGCCGAGAATAACTCCACATTAGTTCTTTTTTTTCAGTAATTGAATCATATAATTGTTTCGCTTCCGGATTCATTTTAAATACATATAAAATCATATATTTATATGTATTCAATTTAATTTAACCTTTAAAATAATTTGTGATTATGCCTAATCCAATTACGGTAAGAATTATCCCAATTAAGACGTGCCAATCAAACGGAGGAGAAGCATCAAAATAAATACTTGAAACTAAATAAATAAAAATGATAGATAAAGAAATCATAATACATGGTAAAGTTACATCAGGTGATAACTTAAGAGATGTTGTGAAAGAGATATTGAAAATATAAACGCATAAAGATATAAAAAATAACAAAATTAACATTTCTGATTTACAATTAAATATGGACTTACAAGAATTATCCATCATATAGTGAATAAGTCCTAAAAATCCTACAATTATTGAAAGATATATGACCAGGTGTCTTGGCTGTTTTATTATATTTTTATCTAATATATATTTCTTACCTAAATCTACTACGCAAACTAGTATTAGAGCGAAAACAGCATATAAAAACCATGGTCTTTGTATTAAAGGTATAATTTTGGCTGGACTATGTTTCATATATATTAGAATTAGATTATTTTGAACCTGAAATTGAAGCGGCTTTTATTCTATTTAAACGATCCATTTGACCGACATTTGCTTCTAAATTGGCTTGACGATGTTTATCGTTTGACTGCGAACTTGCGTCTGCTTTCGTGTATACAACCTGTTTTCTGTTACTTGATTGTGCTGATCCAAACAAATTTATATTGAAATGACTGTTTACAACAGAATCTTTTCTTAAAAATCCTGCTTTTTGGAGATTTTTTACAAGAGGACGACGTGGATAACTTCTTGGCTTTGCTATTCCAGTATTAGGTGCGGGACTCGGCATATATTATAACATAACATTTTATTTAACACGTTAAATTCTCTCTAATCCACGTTTTTATTTTTAAATGTTGTGGTTTTAAAATCTCTTGTAAACCATTTGAAACATTGTTTATTTCATTTTCGACAGATGTATCTAAAATTAAAAGACAATTGTAAACGATGGAGAGAATTTTGTTATTATATAATTTTGTAATATTTTCAAATACATTATCTATATTTATACTATCTTCCATGGTTTCCTTAAATAGTTCTGGTGATTCTAAACTTAAAATATTTGTATAAAGAGTTAAAGTATGTCTTATAGATATTTTATCTGTGTTTTCATACGTTTTTATTAGTTTTTGTATACCTTTTATTGCCGTTGATAAGATTTTCTCATAAATAATACAAGAATCTGGTTTATACCATAAATAATAACGACGTATTGCCTGAAATAAATAATATAAATCATCTTTGTTATCTTTCATATACCATCTTGTTACTCCCTGACTCCATGAAGGTAATTGTAATTGTAAAATATTTTCAGATATACTTAATTTTGTTCCAATAGGACAATAAGCTAAAAGAGCTAATTGTATCATAACCTGTAAGGGCTCTAAAATCATATCACTTTTTTCCTTTACATGATTGATTTTATCCATTTACTATGTAATTACATTTAAAATTTACATAATAAACTTAAAGCCTAATTAATAGTAATTATAGTATAATGCTCCACATCCCTATTTCACATATTAAAAATACAAATCTTATTAATAAAATTAATGATTTATCTGGAAATAAACTAATTAAAATTTTAGAATTAGGTTTAATAGCTTTTGAAGGTTGTGAAAATCAGAGTCTTCGTTGGGATAATAGTGAATTTAATAAAAAAATAGAGAATATTCAAAACAAACATAATGAAATTTTAAAACATCAGAAACGTAAATATGAGAAATCACTAGAAGATAAAGAAAGTTTGATTCATAGTATCAATGAAAATAATAAAAATTTAAAAACTCAAATACATAAAGAGTTAAAATGCTCTATTGAGTTACAATATAAAGATAAAGTAGAGTTTACACAAAAAAAATATGATGAACTATTGATAGAACATAGAAATCTAAAAAAAAATATAGATGATAAGCAAAGTGAATGGAATGAAAAAGAAAGACAAAGAATATCACAACTAAACGAAAATCATAAAATAGAAGTAAACTGTTTAAGGGAAAAATATGAAACAAAATTAGAAGAGTTGAATAAAGTAGTACAATCTATACACATGGTAAAAGAAAACTCATCTTTGAAAGGTCAAGTAGGAGAAAATAAAATGTTCTCAACTTTAACAATGTTTTATCCAAAATTTACTATAGAAGATACACATAAAGAACCAAATAGAGGTGATTTTATTATTGAAACGGTAAATGATAAAAAAATACTGATTGATAATAAAGATTACAAAGGAAATGTGCCAAAAAAAGAAATAGACAAATTTATATCAGATATTGAAAATAATGCGGACGTACATGGCGGTGCTTTACTTTCTAATTGTTCAGGTGTTGCTAAACGTGATGATTTTGAAATCGAAATAATAAATGGTAAACCTGTAATTTACTTATATAATACAAATAGTAATAAACAAAAAATTAAATCAGGTATAGATATTATTCTTTCTATTATTAATACGGAACATATTGATTTTTCAGATCCAGAAATTCATAAGAAAATAAAAGGATATTCAAGTGAAATCAAAAGAAAAATATCTCAAATCCGCAGATATTTAAAAAAACATGAAGAAAATATGTTATCTTCCGTTTTAGATATCGAAAATACATTTAAATCTTTACTACTAACAACAAAAGTAAAATATTAAAAAAATCATTTAGATAGATGTAAATATAAAATATTATTAGTATATATACATGTTAGATATACAACCTAATGATTATAATATTAAAATTATAACAATGGGTAATGCTAATTCGGGAAAATCTTCACTTACAGAAAGACTATGTAGAAATATATGTCCAAGAACATATGAACCCACAATTGGAGTAGAATTTAGTTCAATGATTATTAAAGGGGAAGATGGGTTAAAATATAAAATAATGTTTTGGGATACAGCTGGACAGGAAACGTTTGCTCCAATAGTTAAATCTTACTATAAAAATATAGCTGGTATATTTTATTTAATTGACCTTACAGATAGAAGATCTTTCACAAGATTTAACTATTGGATAGATGAATTTCACAAAAGTAAAACATGTGAGGCAAAAATACTAGTTGTTGGTAATAAAATAGATAAACAAAGAAAAATTACTAAAGAAGAAATGTTACATATAACAAAATTAAAACATTTGGATTATATTGAAGTTTCCGTAAAAACGGGAGAGAATGTAAAAGAAGCAATGGATATTTTATTTAATAACATAATAAATAATTTCGATAAAGAAACACATCCCGGTATACATAATTTAAAGGCAAAAAATGAGTTATCTTTAATAAAAAAAGAGCGCGAATGTCAAACAGATACATGCTGTGTGATAAGTTAATTTTGATACTTAATTGTAGCATAAAATGAAAAATTCCAATCATGGTGTTTCATTTCAATGGGTATACCCTTATCATTTAACAAAGTTATTCTTAACTTTTTTAAATTAACTGGACCAAAATAATAACGTTTTGTATATTCTAAATTTATATTTGTATATCTTGTAAAATTTGAATTTTGATCCAATAAAATTCTAGCAAAAATATCTCTACTATTAGGGCTATCATATCTATCTGATTTTCGTGATATCATAGCGTTTCTTATTTGTTCTATAGTATATCTCTGTGCTGATGTAAGATTTGAAGACAAATCTTTACTTGCGTTTTTTCTTCCACAGGAACTATTGTAAGTTTCTTCAACAAGATTTAAACAATCTTCACCCGGTTTCATTGTTGTTTTTACATAATAACTTGGCATTGAAAATGATGCTGTATTATTTGTGAAAGAAACTAAATCTTGATTTGGTTTATTGCTGTTAAAATCATCAAGTGTTATATAAACGTAACTTGATCCAAACATGTCAATATCAGCTTCTGCCATTATTTTTTCACCGGATTTTACTGTATATTTTGTTTCGCGAAAACCTAATAACCACCCTAAATTATAATCAACTTTTCCTCCAAATCCTGTTTGATTACAAACATTCTCATCTGCGGGAACATCTAAGCTATACCATTTCAAAACAATTTCAGTATCTCCAGCATTTTCTATTTCTATTTGACCCGGGTATACTTCATCAAATATAATATCTTCTGCGTAACTGTTTAACTCGTCTACCAATTGTTGAACAGAATTATACGTTCTTTCTGTTATTTTAATAAATTTTGTTACACCATTCTTTTCTTCGATATAATAATGTGTTCCATAATCTTTTGAAAAAACCTTCCATGAGTGTGGTATATAAACATCATTAAAAGTAATATCTAATACATTTTTTAGAGGTGGAACTAAATTTACTGTAAAATCAGAAGCCATTTCCATTAATTTGTTATTACTTCCAAGTATAGTATTACCAGAACAATCCGATTCTAACAAAATACTTCTATAATGACTATCAATTGTAACAAGCTTTTTATATGTATTTCGCAATAAAGGATTTTTGTAATCTGTTGATATTTGATCAAAAGGCCCTGCCGGCATTGGATTAGGATCTTTTAAATTAGTAATTCTAGTTTCACCCATAATGTCCTTATCAAATAATTCTGCTTTTCTAGGTCCTCTAGAATTAATTGGTCTAGCTTTTCTAGTTATCCCACCGGCAGATATTTCTTCATCAAACAAATCTCTTACTGTTTCCGTTTTTTTGTAATTCAAAAGTTTTTTATTTATTTTATTAAAAAAATCAAGGAAATTATCACGAACTTCATCACTTAAAGATTTATTTTCTTTAAATTTTTTCTTTATTTTCTCAACAGTCGTTACTATTTTTTCATTTGTCAAGGGTATTTCACTGCCTAATCCTAATATATTAATTAATTCTTCTATACTATAATTTTCTATATCGAAATCAGTTGGTTTATCTATTTCACCAGACATTTAAATATATATATACAAATAAAATACTTTTATATGATAATAATTATTGTAAATTTTTATATTATTTATTTATATGAATAGATTGAAAACACATATTAAAGGTTCTTTTTTGCTTTTTTCGGGTAAATACAAAGTAGATGTAGACACTTGTTTGTTTGACGTTCATCCAAACTTCTACTATTTAACAAAAATAAATATACCTAATTATGCTATTTTATTTAATCACAAAACAAAAAAGTATACACATTTCTATAAATTTAATGATCCAATATGGGTAGATGATAAAATCTATTTTAAAAATAGTAACGTAAAAATTCACGATATCAAAGAAGTAAATAACTACATTAAGAATATTAAAAAATTATATACACTATCTAATATAAAACATTTCTATGGTAAATTAAATGTTAGTTTTGATAATAAAACAATAGATGATATTTGTAATATTTTTCGTATATCTAAAAATAAAGAAGAAATAGAAAATATTAAAAAAGCCTCGCAATTAACATGTTCCGCAGTAAAATATGTTATGAAAAATTTAAGTAAAATAAACAATGAGAAAGATTTGGTATCATTCTTTAAAAAAAAATTATTAGAAAAAAACATATTTACTCTTGCTTTTCACCCAATATGTTCTAATGGAAGAAATAATTCAATATTACATTATACGTATAATAAAAATAAACTTTTAAAAAATAGTTTAGTTCTTATGGATGTTGGTTGTAAATACAAACAATATTGTTCAGATGTGACAAGAACATTCCCAAGAAATGGAAAATTTACAGAAAAACAAAGAAATATATATAACATTGTACTGGAATGTCAAAAAAAAGCAATAAAACACGTTAAACATAATGCTGATTGGAAAGAGTTGGAAGATAATATAAGAATAATGATGTTTGATATGCTACACGAACTAAACCTTGTTTATCATGTAAAATCGCGAAAAAAAAAAATAAAAGTTACTAAGTTATTTATGCCACATGGACTAGGGCATAGTATCGGTTTAGAAACACATGACCCTGAAGCAAAAGATATAATGAATATTTTAAAGAAAAATATGGTAATAACTATTGAACCTGGTATTTATTTTATCGACGAATTAATAGAAAAATCAAAAAAAATAAATATAGTTGAGGTTAATAAATATAGAAATATTGGGGGTATAAGGATTGAAGATGTCGTTTTAGTCAACACGAGTAATTGTAGTATATTATCAAATATTCCAAAAGAAATGAAAGCTGTCGAAAAACTAATAAAATAAATTGAATACTATTTTTTTGTAATATTTTAATGTATCACAAAAAAATACAACATGTCGAAAAAATGTCAATGTCAAATATGTCTTGAAGATTGTAGTGCTAAGAAATCTATTGAATGTGGATTCTGTGACTTTATAGGTTGTAAAGCGTGTGTAAAAGAATCTATTCTATACTCTGTAAATGAACCTGAATGTCCAAAGTGTAAACATGCTTGGTCATACGAGTTCTGTATTGAAAATATAAATAGAACTTTTATGGAAAAAGATTATCGTTCACGACGTAAAGATATATTATTTGATATTCAAAAAAGTAAGATTCCAGGGACAATGGGGATGGTTGAGAATGAAATTAAATATGAAGAATTAACTGAACAAACGATGAGTTTGAAAGTTGTTATAAATGATCTACAACACCAATTGAATCAGTATCAAAATATGCTTTATAAAACACAAAATGAAAGAGATAAAATAAAAAAAGCGAAAGTTTCGTTAACAACCTTTAAAAAGAAATGTCCCAAAGAAGGCTGTGCTGGATTTCTATCTACCGGACATAAATGTATGATTTGCTCTACGAAAGTTTGTCCTCATTGTAATGAAATTGTTTCTAATCATTCAAATTCAGGTGGTGGAGGCGGTGAATCAAAGCATCAAGAGCATGTGTGTGATCCTGATGCTGTTGCCTCATATAAAATGATTAAAGAAGAAACTAAGCCGTGTCCTAATTGTGCAACTGCTATTTTCAAGATTGATGGTTGTGACCAAATGTGGTGTACAAGTTGTCATGTGGCTTTTAGTTGGAAAACAGGTCAAAAGGTTACAGGTCGCATACATAACCCGCATTTCTATGAATGGCAGAAGAATAATGATGATCCGAATCGTGAAGTTGGTGAAATATTGTGCGGTGGTGTTATAGATATACACATTATTAACAGATTACAGAGAGCTTCAATAAATTTAATTCGGAATTATGGTCCTCAGCATAATACAATGTCGTTTTGTAAAAATGATCCTAATGTCTTAATGATATCTATATTTAAAGATTCTTTATCACAACAGAGATTTTTAGATCACCTCGGGGTATTACATAGGGAAATAACTCATTTCCAAGAAACAGTATTGGATAAATATAGGAGAATCTGTAATGAACAAGACCCTTTATTGTATATGAGAATTGGGTTTATTCGTGGAAAAATGACAGAAAAACAATTTAAAACTCATATTATTCGAAGCGATAGTATTAATCGTAAATCGCAGCTCATTCTAAATATTCTTGAGATGTTTTATGTGACATTCCTTGAAACGTATAACGATATGTGTGATACAATACATAGAGAGGTGCATGATATTGAAAAACCCAAATCAAAAAGTAATAAAACTTATTGGCAGTTAAATAAAAAGCGGTTTCTTAGTATTCGCGATAAAATAATGTCTAGTATTGGTAGAATGGAAAAACTTATTAATTATAGTAATAAAGAGTTATGGAAAATTTCCAAAATTTGTAATAAAACGGTACCGATTATTAATTTCCCAAATATTGTTAAAAAGAAACACAATGATAAAGATTTTCAATGTTATGCTGTAGACGGTGTTTCACAAATGACAGGTACTCCAAAATTGGTTAAGATGAAAGGAACCATGCAGGAAAGATATTTTAATAATTCAAAGTGGTTTAACATTGAAATGGGAATTTATAAGTGGGACAACCGTTTAAATAAAGAAATATATACACCATTGAGATCGCTTGTAGACTTATCTACAATAAAAAATATGGATGATAAAGCTAGAGTGGCACCTATTACTACGAGGCGAATAGCAAATCAGGGGATTCGTGTTTAAAATAATGTTTTAAAGAAATCTAACACTGATTTAATTTTATTTGTATCAATATCTAACGCAGGACAAATATGTCCTTTTTCTATTTGACCACACTTATCACATCTCTTCCTATAATAATTTCTCATTGGTTTCTTTTTTTTCTTATCGCCTTTATGTGGACATGTTGTTTTATTATGACCTGTTTCATCACATATAGTACACCTTGTTTTTCTTCGCTTCTTTTTCTTATATATACATCCAAATCTATTATGTGGAACTACTGTTAATCCATGTCCTCTCTTGAAGTGTCTCGCTCCTTTAAAAAGAATTCTCTCTATTTCTTCAACTAATTCACTATTTCTATGAAGCAATTCTAATCTATCAATTCTATATTTCCCATTATACACGTATCTATTATAATTTTCATTTTCATAAATCCGCCGCCTATTTTCATCCTTCAATATATTTTTAATTTTACCTATACCCATGATCTCATTTGTGGTATTGTTCATTTCTATAACGTGTACGGTAGAGCCGTATGGAATGGTTGCGGAAATCTCTTTATCAAAGCCGTAAATACATTTATGGGAACTTTTTGAACGATATTTTTTATTTTCCTCATAAGTAAGTTCGTTGAAACGTGCTACGGCAATGATTAATGCCATAATTCTCTCTAGAAATATTTTTGGAGAGAATTATTTAATTCAATTTTTAATAGTATATTATTGGTACTCTTTTTTTAGTGCTCTTTTTTCAGTAGTTCATACAATGATAAAATAGATATTCCTGTCGCACGGTCTAATTTAAAAGAAACGCCAGCTATATCAAGGTGAAGCCATTTTGTGTCTTCTGGAACAAATTCACTTAAAAATGTAGCAGCAGTAATGGTGCCTGAAGAAGCTATTTCACTCGCATTTTTAATATCTGCCACTTCAGAATCTAAAATTTTTTTATATTCTTCCCATAAAGGTAGTTCCCATGCGTGTTCATTCATTTCTTCTGCTGACTCATTAAAGGATTTTATTAAAGGTTTATAGTTTCCAAGAGTAACAATTGAAAGATTATTAAATATAGAACCTGCTTGTCCTGTTAATGTAGAAACATCTACAACAAATTTTGGATCAAACTTCTTTGAATAGGATAAAGCATCTGCCATAATTAGTCGTCCCTCCGCATCTGTATTTAAAATTTCTACTGTTTTACCACTGTAACTTTCTATAACATCACCAGGTCTTTGAGCATCCGGACCTATCATATTTTCAACTAAAGGTATTAATGCTACAACATTTTTTTTCAAGTTATTAATGGCACATAATTTTATAATACTCCAAACAACAGCGGCACCAGTCATATCTGTTTTCATATCATGGAAATCATATCTTTTCAAATTTATACCTCCGGTATCAAACATAACACCTTTCCCAACCAAAACAATTGGTTTTTCCTTTTTATTTGGCATCCATTTTACTGTTAAAAGATATGGATTTTGTTTTGAACCTTTATTTACAGCCAAAATTAAATTAAACTTATCTTTTTTTAATTTTTTTTTATCAAAAACTTCAATAGAGAGATTTTTTTTCTTGAATTTTTTAACATTTTGTAAAAATGCGTCC
>MDTG01262454.1_pt1 | contig 11651 bp, 8 predicted proteins | sample 811421 | NCBI WGS metagenome assembly MDTG01 (sample SAMN05326645, study PRJNA326480) | marine metagenome | isolation source: seawater | place: Pacific Ocean: South East | collected 2011
CCCGAGCCCGAGCCGGAGCCCAAGCGCGAGCCTAAGCGGCAGCCCGAGCCGGAGCCCCAGCGCGAGCCGAAGTGGCAGCCGGAGCTCAAGAGCGAGCGCGAGCCGAAGCGGCAGCCCGAGCCCAAGCGCGAGCCCGAGCCCAAGCGCGAGCCGAAGCGGCAGCCGGAGCCCAAGCGCGAGCCGGAGCGCGAGCCCATGCGGCAGCCCGAGCCCGAGCGGCAGCCCGAGCCGAGGCCCTTGGTGGAGGCCTCAGCTCCCGTCGACGCCCGCCCGCTCGGCCAGCGAGGCGTAGTCCCGCCCCTCCTCCGGCTCGAGCGCCATCGGCAGCCCGGCCGCCTGCCAGCCCGGCTCCACCGTCTGCCCGAAGCTGTCCTTCGCGCCGCCCCAGCCGGCGAGCTGGTCCACCACGCTCGAGAAGCCCGCCGCCAGGAGAGCCTCCGCCGCCGACCGGCTCCGCCCGCCCGCCTGACAGCCGAGGATGAGCTTCGCGTCCTTGCCGAACGCCGCCTCCATGACCTTCAGGAAGTCCGGGTTGTCGCTCATGCCCGCCGCGCCCCGGTGCTTCCAGGGCACGTTGTAGGCGCCCTCCGGGTGCCCGCCCTCGAACTCCGGGATCGAGCGCACGTCGACGTAGACCCAGCCCTCGTCCTCCATGCGCTCGAGGGCCTCTTCCGGGGTGATGCGTTCCAAGCTCATCGCCCGGAGCATAGGGCGCCCCCGCCCCGAGCGGGAGCCCGTATCGCTCACGATTCGTGCGCGCCGCAACGTATCAGCCGGCCGCGCCCCTCAGGGGTCTGCCGCGACCTCCCCGCACGCCGCCCGCACCGCGTCGAGCCAGCACACTCGCCACTCGCGCTCCGCCGCAGCCGCCCCACCGCTCCCGAGCCCAGCGCCCCGAGCCCGCACGAGCGCCAGCCCCCGTATGCCTCGGCGTTGCCCACGCGCCCGATTCACACCATCCTATCGAACCAGGTTCGATAGCGGCGCGCTCCTCCCCCGCGCGCCTCCGAGCCGCGAGGAGGAGTGCCCATGCGCGTTGGAGAGCCGATCGATGCCCGCATCCCCTGGGTGCGCGCCATCCACGACCTCGACGAGGCCCGCTCGCTCCCGACGAGCGGGCCGCGCATGCGCGAGTACCGCCGCCTCGGCCGCATGCTCGGCGACGCCCTCCGCGAGGGCCCGCGCGTCGCCGCCGTGCGCACGCTCGACCTGACGACGCTCCTCTACCCGACGACCTTCGCCTTCAACCGCGCGGTCCCGCTCCCCTGGCCCTACGTCCAGATGTTCCACCGCTGCCTCCTCGTGCAGGTCGACGTCGAGGGCGAGCGCAAGAACATCCTCTGGAACCCGACCGACTACCACGCCTCGAAGGCGACCCCCTTCTTCGCCGACCTGCTCGACGCGCTCCCCAGCCGCGAGCTCGGCGAGAAGCTCCTGAGCACGCAGTACGGCCAGGTCGACGAGCAGCTCGGCCGCTTCGGGCTGAGCGCCGAGGACATCGACCTCGTCGCCTTCGACCACTTCCACACGCAGGACCTCCGCCCGATCCTCGGCAGCGCCATCCCGGAGCCCGACGGCCGCCCGTGGACCGCGCGCTTCCCGAACGCGCTGCTCCTCGCGCCGAAGCAGGAGTGGGACGACTGGAACGACCTCCACCCGCTGCAGCGCGCGTGGTTCGTGGCCGACGGCAAGCGGGGCGTGCCCGAGGACCGGGTCGTGCTCTTCGACGCCGACCTCACGCTCGGCGAGGGCGCGCTCCTGCTGCGCACGCCCGGCCACACGACCGGCAACCAGACCCTCTTCCTTCACGGCGAGCGCGGCGTCTTCGGGTGCAGCGAGAACGGCTGCAGCGCCGACAACTGGTCGCCCTACGAGTCGCGCATCCCGGGCCTCCGGCGCCAGGCGCGGCGCTACGACGTCGAGGTCATCCTCAACAGCAACACGCCCGAGCTGGCCGCCGAGCAGTACAACTCGATGATCCTCGAGCGCTCCGTCGTGGACCGCTCCGAGGAGGACCCGGCCTTCGTGCAGATGTTCCCCTCGAGCGAGGTCACCCCCTCCGCCTTCGCCCCGGGCGTCCGCCCGACCATGCTCTTCCACGAGCGCGACAGCGGCACCGTCCGCGTGCCCGCGAAGAAGGCCGCGCAAGCGAGCGAGGGCCCGAGCGAAGCCGTCGCCGCCGCCGAGTAGGACGAGCGAGCCGACCCCTTCGCTCACGTTCACGCCCGAGAGAACCCGCGAGCGCAGCCGACGACCGCGCGCGTCGCTCGAGCGGCTTCGAGCTGCATGAGCAAGACCCGCCCGTCGGCCGTGCCGATCGCCACCGCGTCGCCCTGGATCGCCAGGGTCGTCGCGAAGGTGGGCACGCCGTCGACCTCGAGCTTCTCCGTCCAGCGGAGCGCGCCGGTTTCGGCGTCCAGGATCCCGAGGGTGCCGTCCATGAGCGCGAACACGACGGCGTCACCGGCAGCGCCGAGCTCCGTCGCCGCCGCGTCGACGGGGACGCTCCATGTCGGACCATCCGCCCCGAAGTCTCGGCGCTCGATGAGCTTCGAGCCCGCACCCGGTCGCGGGCCGTAGACCCGCGCGGCCCGGACGATGGACCGGGCCGAGAGCCAAGAAGCCGCGCTGTCCATCAGGTGCGTGGCCTGGTCGTCCCAGTCCATCACCTCGTCGATGGTTCCCGTCAGGTCCACGCGACAGAGGCGCTTGTGCTCATGGGACGAGGGGGGCGTGCCCCGGAGGAAGTAGAGCCCGTCGCGCCCATCCAGCCGCAGGTAGTGGTTGGCGCAGTCGTAGTGGCCGAGGTCCGTGCGCAGCGCCTCCTCGTTCGATGCGCTCAGCACGACGTCGGCGCGCTCGCGCTTCCGGCCAGGGTCTCCCGGATCCCGGCACAGCAGGTTCCCGCGCTCGTCGGTCGAGAGCACGACCGCGTGGTCGAAGCTCCGCACGGGTTCGAGCCCCGCGGGTCCGAGCCGGAAGAGCGTGGATCGGTCTGCGACGTTTTCGATGAAGTCCGCCGGACGAAAGACGTGGACCAGCCGTGAGCCGAGCGCCTCGACGAGCTGCACGCCGTGGCCTTCGCCCCGGATGTGTTGGAGCCGCGCGCCCGTCCGCGTGTTCCACACCTCGACATGGCAGCGGTCGTGCGTGGCCGCGAGAAGCTCCGGCGAGAGCCACATCAGGTCCCACACCCTCGAGCGCTCTTCGTAGGGCGCCGACCCCATGACCTCGGTGAAGCGGGACCGCCGCTCGCGGGACTCGATGGGGGAGGAGCCGAAGCCGAGCGTCGCTGGATCGATCGGTTGGAGATCGGCTAACCGAGGGTCTCGGTTGGAGCCGCTCGACCGGAAGCCGGACGCGTGGATGTCCCGCAGGTCGTCGAGCACGAGGCCCACGTAGGTGTCGAAGGCCTCGTTTTCCTCTCCCGGGTACTCCTCTTCGTCGCGAGGATGGAGAAGGACCGCGAGGCGAGCCCCATCCACCCAGCGACAGGCGGTCACGTCGCGGGACTCCCCGAGCAGCGTGCGCACCTCCGCGCTCTCCCAGTTCCAGAGCCAGAGGTCGCCCTCGAACTGGTAGCCTCCGTCGTAGCTGCCGGTCCCGATGGCGACGAGCGGACGAGTGGGATGGAAGGCGACGTCGCGGATCGGGAAGCGAGCGCGGTCGAAGACGCCGAGCCGGCGCTCCAGGGCGCCGTCGTAGAGGCTCAGGCGATGCTGGATGCGCCGACCCTCGTACACCGCTCGGCCCGGCCAGTAGAGCCGGTCGATCTCGGATGCGAGGGCGCAGACCTCCCCGTCCGCGCGCCTCCACCCCCCGATGGGCCTGCCGACCTCGCCGAACCGAGCGGGGCTCAACTCTCGAACGAAGCGGAGGCGCACCGATGGTGCTCTACCACGCCCGGGAGCGGGCGGTCTCCCGCCTCAGGCGACGCCGCGGCTCCGTGCGCCTCGGATGCGCTGAAGGTCCCCAAGCTCGGCTGGTGAGGAAGGGTCCTTCGGCGACGGAGCGGCCACTGCCGCGCGTCCAAGGCGCGCGCCGGCGGGTCCTTGAGACCGTCCCCGGTGAGGCGTGAAGTGAGGCCATGATCCGACGACAGCCGGCGCTGGTCTTCGTCATCCATCGGCGCTGCCCACGAACGGGTCGTAGTACCGCTCCAGGAGCGTTCGGTAGACGCGCATGTTCGGTCGGTAGCGCTTGAAGAAACCGGAGTCGTCCCCGACCAGAACCCTCGACAGCGCAGCCGCCACGCCCGGTGACCGACTCAGGCCCGCGTCGCAGTGCAGAACCACCCGCCCGATCTCGTCTCGATGTCCGAGGACGAAGTCCCAAACCTGATCGGCGTGGCGGGTCCCGAATAGGTCGTCCTCCGAGTAGCCATCGACCGCCGAGTCCGCGTCCGGAAAGGCGAGACGCAAGACGCCCCGGCACTCGGGGGACTCGGGGATCCGTGCGCGCTCTGCCGTCGTCGTCGTGATCGAGATGACGACGTGGGGAACATCGTGCGGAGGAACTCGCTCGATGGCGGGCCGGCTGTAGACGAAGAACTCCACGGGACCTGCTCAGTCTAGCCCATTGTGGCCTGCGCGGGTCGTCTGCACACGCGCCGGAAACCGTCAGCTCCGGAGGCCGATCAGGCGTGACAGGCGACAGTAGGCGACGTCGGGGTCCGTGGCACCCACGCGCAGTGCAAGCCGCCAGCAATGGGACCGGCGCCGGCGCCAGCAATGGGACCTTCCCCAGTAGGGGGAGAGGAGGCCCAGCCTTCCCCGGTAAGGGGGGGAGGGGGGCCCAGCGCTTGATGGCTCTCGACGACCTAGCTTGACGAGACTGGGTCGATGCAACTCTGATGTGGCGAGACGTCTCAAGTATCGAGCGAGCCGATGGCGGCCGCGGCATACTCGCCGTGGACCGTCTTCAGGCTCGTGAGCTTGCCTTCAAGTCGGTCGAGCAGACCCATCAACTTTTCGACCTTGGCCACAATACGATGCTGCTCCGCGAGTGGCGGGAACGGAATGATGGTCGATCGGACGGTTTGCTGGTTGACCTTCACCATTGACTGCGACGTACCGCTGGCTTTATCGGAAAACCAAGACCGGTTGTAGGGAGCGATCAAAGCCAAGTGCACAAACTCAACTGAGAGTCGTTCAGACACTCGGCACCGCATCATCAAGTCGGGATAAATGAACGTGCGCTCGGGACCATCGAAGATAGCTGCAATCCCTACGTACTGCGGTGTGTTTGACCGCTGGATCAGCAGGTCTCTCGGCCTCAGCCAAAGCGGCGAGTTGTCGTCCAGATCTGCTTCTACGAACTTGAAGTGACGACCGTCGAAATGACCACGGGTCGTCGCACTCAACTTGAGTGTGCGAACGCCCGTATCATGGTCCACCGACCTTGGTGACCATCCATTGGTGGGTCCGTCAGCGAGACAGTGGCCGAGTCGTATCCAACTCCAGCTCCTCGGAACCTCGAACGGAGCCTCCTCCTTCGCCACGGGGGGGAGGGGCTTGGACTTTCGGACCTTCTTCTCCGCGACCAGCTGAGCTTTGTCGGCCGCGACCCTCCGCAACAGGTCAATCGTCGCCTCTTCCTCCGCGTCCTGCCGTACCAACCGCCCACGTACGGCGAGTTGGAGCACTGTCTGGCGCAGCGGCTCCACGTCGGCGGGGTCGGTGAAGAGGTCGTCCATCCGCTCGGCGATACGCTGCCAGGCGGCCTCGACTTCCTCAGCGGAGTCGGCGTCTCGGAGCGCGGCGAGGGCTGCGTCGCGCAGGGCGACGCGGGTGGCCTCGCGGGAGTCGCGGGCCGCCTCGAGCCGATCGATGAGGGCCATGAGCTCGTCGACCTTGGCGACGATGCGCTGCTGCTCTCCTAGAGGTGGAAGGGGGATCGGAAGGTCTACCATCTTCCTTTGGGTGAGCTTGAGGCGCGTGGTGCCGCTCACGAACCCGTCGTAGTTGCATTGATTCAGGGCGTGGCAGAGGAACCGGTTGACGCCCGCCAGCATGCGCAGCGCGTGGGCGTGGTTGTTCACCCAAAAGCGACCCGAGACCACGTATGCGACGTGCTTACCATTCTTGAAGAATGGTGCTCCGTCCTCACCCAGCAGCACGAGCTCCTCGTCGAAGAGGTAGTCGTCAATCCATCCGGCGCGCTGTGTCGCGCCGTAATACGGGAACAACGCCGACTTGGGCTTGCCTGCAATGCGAGCTTCTCGGTCTGCCTTCTTGACTGGCTGACGGATGAAGTCGAGCACCGCAACGATATCGCCTAGGCGAACCCACTCCCAGGTCGTGGGAATCGCATGGGGCGCGTCTGTGCTGGCGAGTGCCCGCACGTTCATCGGCTTCTTGATCTCGCCGGCACTGTACAGGCGCCGCTGCTCCTCTCTGGCCGCTCGGAGCATCGCGCTGGCTGGCTCGTTGCGGGGATCCTGCGGGACCAGCTGCCCGCGGACCGCCAGTTCCAACACCAACTCGCGTAGCCGCATTGGGCCGTCGGGAGAACCAGCTAGCGCCTCAAGAGCGGGCATAAGCCTGCCAGGCGTCACGCCCTACCCTCCAGCGCCGCGGCCAGCGCTTGCCGTATTTCCTCACGGATTGCCGCAGCCGCAGCTTGCTCCTTCTCGTAGCGAGCGAGCAACACGTCGGGATCCTCGTGCTTGTCCTCCGGCGCGTTCGGGTTGGGGATGTCGAGGTTGAAGTCGCGCTCGCGGATCTCGTTGATGCTCACCTTCCAGGCGAGCTCTGTCTCCTTGCGCTTCTTCCACCACTTCTTCTCGGGCTCGAACTCCTCGATCCGCATGGGCTTTGTCTTTGAGTACGACTTGTAGCCCTCCGGGTAGGGGTGCTCGTAGTACCAGATCGTCTTGGTAGGCTTCCCCTTCTCGAAGAAGAGAATGTTCGTGTTGATGGTCGTGTATGGCGCGAAGACACCCTTGGGAAGTCGAACGATCGTGTGGAGGTTGCAGGTCTCCAGCAGTCGCTCCTTCATCCTCGTCTTCATGCCCTCGCCGAAGAGCGTCCCATCCGGCAGGACGATGGCTGCGCGGCCTCCAGGCTTCAGAAGCTCCATGATGAGGACGAGGAAGAGGTCGGCCGTCTCTCGCGTCCGGAAGTCGAGCGGGAAGTTCGCCTCGATGCCGTCCTCCTCCATGCCCCCGAACGGCGGGTTGGTGAGGATGACGTCCACGCGATCCCGCATCGTGATGTCCCGCAGCGGACGAGCGAGTGTGTTGTCGTGGGCGATGCCGGTCGGCACATCGATTCCGTGGACCACCATGTTGGTCACGCAGAGGAGGTGCGGCAGCGGCTTCTTCTCAACGCCACGAATGCTCGCCTGGAGCTGCTCCTCCTGCTCGGGCGTCTTCACGTCCTTCTTGCGGATGTGCTCGATGGCGCAGGTCAAGAAGCCACCCGTCCCACACGCCGGGTCGAGCACGGTCTCGCCGAGGCGGGGGTCGACCATGTCGACCGCGAACTGGGTCACGGCGCGCGGGGTGTAGTACTCACCCGCGTTCCCCGCGCTCTGCAGATCCTTGAGGAGCTTCTCGTAGATGTCGCCGAACAGGTGGCGGTTCGTCGCGTCGTTGAAGTCGATGTCCGACTCGATCTTGTTGATCACCTGCCGGAGCAGCGTCCCGGACTTCATGTACTGGTAGGCGTCCTCGAAGACCGAGCGGATCAACGCCCGACGTCGCCGGAGCGCTCGAGCGGCGAATGCTTCCGCATCGTCCCCGTCGATCTTGGGCCCGAGCTCCATGTCCTTGAGCGCGGGAAAGAGCGTGTCGTTGACGAACTCCAGCAGCTTGTCGCCCGTATCCCCCTCGGGATCGGACGCCCAGGAGCGCCACCGGAGGTCCTCGATCTCCCAGCTCTCCCCGCCGCTTTGCCAAGTCACGTTCATGAGCGGCGACGCGAAGTCATCTTCTAGTAGCTCTAGCTCCTGCTCGCGATCGTCCCAGATCTTCAGGAAGAGCAGCCACACGAGCTGCCCCACCCGCTGCGCATCCCCGTCGACGCCGACGTCTTTGCGCATGATGTCCTGGATGGACTTGATGGTCGTGGTCAGTGCCATGTGGCCAACGCTCCTAGCAGGAGAACGAGGTCGGTCGGTGAGAGGGCCAGCTGAGCTGGGAGGTGCAGCCGCGGGCATGGAGCTCAATAAGGGCGAAGCACCAGCTTCGTCCCGGCAGAGCGAGTTCCCAGCTCGCGCGGCACGCGAGGCGGAGCTCATCTCGACATGCCACAGGTGTCCGTAGGTGCCTGTTCGGCGACCGCCCCCAAGCGAGCAGTCCACGCAGCGCATCTCGTCCGGTCACGGTGGCGACGTGATTCGAGAGCTTTGGCTTGGTCGGCCTTGGGGTCTGCCCCCGCGTCCCCCCTCGCGACGACCATTGGATCGGAAGATGCGCCTGGCGCAGCTGCCTGAGAGTCGCGCTGAACTTCACCCGTTCACCGCCCAGAGCGAGGAAGGTGCGAACGGAGCGGTTGTCCCCGGTCGTCCCCCTTGATAGCGCCAGCTTCCACACATCCTGCGCGACACGTTTGGCCTTCTGCTGCTTGAGCCACTTCAGCTCGCATGCGAGCCCTGCGTCGTCGTCGGATTCGATGAAGACGTCGTGCTGAATCGTGCGGCCCTGGCCTACGGAGCCGTGAGTTGCCGTTTTCCAGCAGGGTCGACCGTTCCACGAAACGGTTCGCTCCACGTGAACGCGGTCGGCCAGCGAGGGGCGAGCGAGGATGAGGCCGTCAACGAACGAGGAGCGGACTCGCTCTTCCGACATGTAGCGGGTTGAGCGTGCCATCTCGGCCAGAAGCATGCCGTTGGTGAAGGTGAACGCATCCCTCATCCAAGCCGTGTACTCGCCCCCGTTCACCTTAGGCCGCCCCGGACGTATCGTCGTAGAGCGCCGTCTCCAGCTCTCGGACGGCCTGAAGGTAGCCCTTCTTCCCGCCGAACAGCTTCACGAGCTCGACGGGCGTCCCGAGGTCCGAAAGGGGCCGGACGCGGAGCATCGCCAAGTCCTCGACGGGGGCCAGGCCCTCGTCGGCGTACTTCTCGAGGAGCGCGTCGAGCACAGCCCGCGCCTGCTCCCCGTACTTCGTGAAGACGTCTCGCTTCTTCACGTTGTTGGCTCGCTCCCGCCGTGTCAGCGGCGGCCGATCGTAGACCACGTGGCAGATGAGGTCGAAGGCGTCCATGTCGGCCCCGACCATCTCCCGCAGCTCTTCGAAGAGGACACCTTCCTCGCGCAGCTCCTCGATGACGGCCGCCTTCTTCTCGGCGTCGCTCCAATGGCGGAGGAAGTCCCTCAGCGTCGCGTACTGCTCCCTGACCGCCTCTTTCGTGTAGTCGGTCAGGGACTCCGTGATGAGCTGCCCGTCCTTGCCGTAGTACTGGACGCGCTCGGAGACGACGAGGACCTCCACGCCGCTCACCACGTACTTCTTCGGCGGTTCCGGACCTGGGCCCTCGCCCCCGTCGCCGCCTTCACCCTCGCCGCCGGGTTCGTCTCCACCTTCCCCGTCGCCGTCGCCACCTTCCGGGGGAACCGTGGGCCCGTCCGTGGGCGGCTCGTAGATGACCTCGGGCTCTCCATCGAAGTCCGGGTCGGCGAAGAGGCTCGTCGCCTGCTTGAAGTCGATGATCGTGAACCAGAACTTCCCCGCGTCCTCGTGGATGCGGGTGCCCCGGCCAACGATCTGCTTGAACTCGATCATCGACTCGATGCGCTGGTCGAGAACGATGAGCTTGCACGTCTTCGCGTCGACACCCGTCGTCAGGAGCTTCGAGGTCGTCGCGATGACCGGGTAGCGACGCTCCGGGTGGATGAAGTCGTCGAGGGCGCGCTTCCCCTCGTCGTTGTCCCCGGTGATGCGGACGATGAACTTGGCCGTGTTGTCCGCCTCGTGCGGGATCTGCTTGGCCACCTCGTTCGCCAGCGCGGACCGCATCCGCTCCGCGTGGTCGATGTTCTCGCAGAACACGATCGTCTTCCCGTAGGGGTCGGTGCCCACGAGGTACTCGACCACCTTCTGAGCCACCCGCTTCGTGCGCTCGTTCAGCACGAGGACGCGGTCCATGTCGCGCTGGTTGTACTCACGGTCCTCGATCGCCTGCCCGAGGTCGTCGGTCATCCCCTTGGTCGGCCGCCACCCCTCGAGATCTCGGTCGAGCCCGATGCGGACGACCTTGTACGGAGCGAGGAATCCGTCGTCGATCCCCTCCTTCAGCGAGTACGTGTAGACCGGGTCGCCGAAGTACGTGAGCGTCGAGATGTCCTTCGTCTCCTTCGGGGTCGCCGTGAGCCCGAGCTGAATCGCCGGCTCGAAGTAGTCGAGGATCTCCCGCCATGCGGAGTCCTCTCGGGCGCTTCCACGGTGGCACTCGTCGATCACCACCAGGTCGAAGAAGTCCGGGCTGAACTGCTTGTAGACGTTCTTCTCCTCCTCGGTGCCGCTCACCGCTTGGTAGAGCGCGAGGTAGACCTCGTAGCTCGGGTCCATGTTGCGGTGCCGTACCTTCGTCATCACCGACCCGAACGGCTTGAAGTCGTTCGTCATCGTCTGGTCGGCGAGGATGTTTCGGTCGACGAGGAAGAGCACCCGCCGCACCCGGTCCGCCTTCCAGAGCCGCCAGATGATCTGGAAGACCGTGTACGTCTTGCCGGTGCCCGTCGCCATGACGAGCAGGACGCGGTTCTGGCCCCGCGCGACGGCCTCTACTGTCCGCTGCACCGCGATGCGCTGGTAGTAGCGCGGCTCCTTCCCGCTCGGGTCGTCGAAGTAGGGTTGCCGGGCGAGCTTCTCCTCCTCCTCGTCCAGCCCCTTCCACTTCCGGTACCGCTTCCAGAGCTCGTCGGGGGGCGGGAACTCGTCCAGCGAGAGCTGCGACTCCGGCTCCTTCGACTGCCCCGTCCGGTCGTGGAAGAGGAACCCGTCACCGTTGGACGAAAAGACGAACGGCACGTCCAGCGTCTCGGCGTACGCGAGCGCCTGCTGCATCCCGCCCCCGACCGGATGCTTGTTGTCCTTCGCCTCTACGACCGCGAGGGGGAGGTTCGATTGGTAGAAGAGCAGGTAGTCGGCGCGCTTCTTTTTCCCGCGGTGTGCCAGCTTCCCGCGGATGAGCACGCGCCCGGCCGTGAAGCTGAACTCGCGCCGGACCTGCGTGTGCTTGTCCCACCCCGCGCCGGTGATCGCGGGCGTGATGAAGTTCTGGCAGATCTCGGTCTCGTTGAGGTCCTTCTTCTCCATCGCCACGCCCCGACGACGGACAGTACCGGGATCTGAATACGGGATGGAAGCGCGCGGGGTCAGCCCACGGTGGGCCGGTCGCTGGGCACCTTGGGGAACTGCGACACCGGCAGGGCCTTGCCTCGGTAGTTCACTGGCTCACTGGCCGTGCCAAGTCCCTGTGCGCTCGCGCACGGGACCACGGGACCTTCGCACGGGACCACGGGACCTTCCCCGGTAGAGGGGGGGGTTCCCTGGCGGGGACCTTCCCCGGTAAGGGGGGAGGGGAGCCCCAGTGGCGGGCTCGCGTGTGGGCTCGGACGGCTTCGCGGGGGTGACCCCTCGGGACCGAGGTGGTTGGCGAGTCGGCGATGGGACCTTCCCCGGTAAGGGGGGAGGGGAGCCCCA
>MDTG01010097.1_pt1 | contig 11650 bp, 13 predicted proteins | sample 811421 | NCBI WGS metagenome assembly MDTG01 (sample SAMN05326645, study PRJNA326480) | marine metagenome | isolation source: seawater | place: Pacific Ocean: South East | collected 2011
TAGCAATTAATGACGAGCTCAATCGGTTAGAGGCGCAAGGCACAGCCTCCGAAAAAAACAGTAGCGACGCGGGTGAAACTAAAATCGAACAGAAAAATACCCCTGAAACGGGGATAAACAATTCGGAAGAGATATCCAAAAAAGAGCAACATCCTGAGCTAACCTCATGATAAATAATAATAGTTTTTTTGTCCTCAAGTTTTTATTAGTCTGGTCGAAACTTTAATTAGGTAGATTAAGCAAGGAGTACGAGTTGTGGCGATAAAAAATAAAGCTTTAGAAGCCTACGGCGAAGTAAAAGTAGCAAGCGGCGTAGGAAGTTCAGACAACGTTCAATTAATTCAAATGCTACTGGATGGTCTTATTGAAAATCTCTCGGCCGCCGAGGGGCAGGTGCATCGAGTCTTAACCTTAAAACCAGGAGAAGAGCATCGCGCAGAAATAGCCAATAAGAATAGAACACTTACGCGAGCAGCAAACATAGTCATGGGACTGCAGACTGCGCTTGACCATGACAAAGGTGGAGAGCTAGCAAAAAATCTCAATGAGCTATATGCCTACGTAAGCCGCAAAATATTCACGGCAAACGCACAAAATGACCTAGAGGCCCTAAAGGAAGTAAAAGGCTTAATGGAAAACATTAGGTCTGCGTGGAAGCAAGTCCCATCACTTGTGCCAGGAGCTAAACCTAAAACAGGCGAAGCTAAGCAAGCCACGTCTTTCGCAGCTTAACGAGAGAGGGGATTGAGCGCCCTGCCCTAGCCTTTATCTTTATAGGAAGCTATTCCATAGAGAATCTAGAATAAGAACAAAGGCTCCTCAGTAACACATGAGGAGCCTTTTGTTGTGGCAAGCCGATTCATTCCCAATATCGTATTTTCAATAGAACATTTATTTAACTTCCGTTACTTGCTAAACTTAGAAATAGAATACCAAGGAGAATTTGAATTAGTGTTTTCTAACAACAAACGTCCGTGTAAAAACTGCAGAACCATCCGACTTTTTGTTCTTGCAGCGATTCCTCTCATCGTATTGATAGGAACCAGCCAGGAATTCGACCTTCCAAATTGGGATTACCATAGACTAATTGGTGACCTGTTTCTAGGTGTTCTGCTACTGGTGTTGGCGTGGCGAGTGTACAAGGACTTCTGGGTTAAGAATAAACGCTAGTAGATTGCCACCAAATCTACAATTTTCAAGATTCGGTTGATTCTGCCGACTACCTTAAGAGCATTAAAAGTTTCGATAACTTATGCGCATAAGGCTTAAAAGTTGAGTAAAATAGATTTTTATTTGTGTTAGTAACTCTATTTTCGCTGGGAAAAAATTTATGGATATAATGACTTTAATAGGATTGTTGGGAACTTTCGGGCTTATTATTATGGCAATGGGGGATATAGGACCCTTTATTGATATGCCATCCGTCTATATTGTTCTAGGAGGAACCACAACCGCTGTCATGATGCGCTCTTCAATTCCAGAGTTTGTTGGTGGAATAGGAGTTGGGTTGAAAACATTGCTTGCAAAAGTTGAAGACCCCGCAGCATTAATTGAACAGCTAGTAGAACTTGGCACAATAGCAAGAAAAGATGGAATGATAGCGTTGGAAGGACAAGACATAAAAAACCCGTTCCTAGCTAAAGGCATTAGAATGCTTGTTGATGGGACTGATGGAGCCTTGATTAAAAAGGCTATGGAAGTGGAGATGACGCATATGTCTGCCAGACACAAACTTGGAAAAAGTTTCTTCTCAGCGGCCCAGGAAATTGCTCCAGCAATGGGAATGATTGGCACTTTGGTGGGTCTGGTTCTGATGTTGGGTAACATGAGTGACCCTAAGTCCATTGGGCCAGCTATGGCAGTGGCTCTCTTGACAACCATGTACGGGGCCATTGTTGCCAATGTACTCTGTCTACCCATTTGTCAAAAGCTTGAAACTTTAGCCAACAAAGAAGCTTACAATAATGAACTGTGTCTAGAGGCGGTATTGTTTATACAAAAAGGAGGCAATCCACGTTTGCTACCTGATGTCTTAATGGGATTTGTTCCACCTAAAAAACGCCAGGCTCTTGCTGACGCTACGGCCTAATTAAGGTCAGCAAATTGTTTCATAAGTTTGGGTTCTTTATAAAAGAAATTTAAAAATATCTTATGGCTGAAGCTGAAGACGAAAAAAAACCTGAAGACAACGCTGAAACAGCAGCGGATAATTCCGATTCTACCCCTCCGGAAGAAGAAAAAAAAGAGGATACCCCTGAAGAAGGAGGTGAAGCCAGTGGAGGGGGTGAAGAAGAAGAGGAAGAGGAAAAATGCCCTGAATGTGAGGATTGCCCTCCCCAAGGAGCACCCGCCTGGATGGCTACTTTTGCAGACATGGCTACCCTACTAATGGCCTTTTTCGTGCTAATACTATCTTTTGCCGAAATGAACGTCCCCAAGTTTAAACAGATTAGTGGAACGATGAGAAATTCATTTGGAATTCAAAGGCTTATTCCTGTTGTTGAGATGCCAAAAGCTACTAGCATTATCGCCCAACATTTTTCACCAGCGCAAGCGGAACCAACTCCCCTAAATACAGTTCGTCAGCAAACTACTGATGATACTCAGGAAAATGTTGAAGTTAAAAAGGATGACAATCCACATGAATCAGAGACTAGTGCGGATGTAAAAGCCGTGGAACAAGCTCTGGCCAAAGAAATTGCTGAAGGAGAGGTGGTTGTTAAAGCTGAAGATGGAAAAGTGGTCGTAGAGATGATTGAGCAACCTTCCACTGGTGGAGGAAAAAGTGAAAATGAGGGTCAAAAAACCGGAGGCAAAACAACAACCGGCGAGAACGTTTCTGGATTAGTTTCACAGGAGACTATAGAACTTTTTGCTAAGGTAGCTGACGTGCAATCACAGGTTAAAAGCACAGTTCAAGTTAAAGACGGGTCAGGCGGCTCTGAAGGAACTGGTAGTGCCAAACAAAATGAAACTGATGCGCAATTTGAAAAAATTAAAGCTGATCTTTCTGATGAAATTTCAAAAGGACTAGCGGAAGTTGAAAGAGATGGGGACAAAATTATTGTCAGATTAGCGGAACAAGGCTCATTTCAGTCAGGGAGAGCTGACCTTCAACAAGGATTCCTGCCTCTATTAAAAAAAGTAGGCAGCACAATCGCAGGAACAGACGGTCAGGTTCGAATAGAGGGTCACACTGACAATGTTCCGGTCATGGTAAATGATCGCTTTTCATCCAATTGGGATTTGTCTGGTGCTAGAGCCGGAGCCGTTGCGGACTATCTTTTAGCTGAAGGAGGTGTGGCTCCTGGTAGGGTGGCAGTTCAAGGGTTTGCTGACACCAAACCAATAGATACCAACGAGACTGCATCTGGAAGAGCCAAGAACCGCCGCATTGAGGTGATTGTTGATGGCTCTTGAATGTTTAGATACACTAAGTCATTGAAGTAATTTCTATTGATATAGCTACTGTGAATATAGGAGATGCCTAATTGACAGAAGGTGATCTGAAGAAACCTCATAATAAAAAAAGAAACAGGCTATCCACATGGCTGATGTTGTTACTATTTCTGTGTGCTGTGATTTTAATTTTCAAGATTGATTATGATGACTACCGTCTTAAATCTGATTGCTCAGACCATCTAAAAACCATCCGATCCAAACAGTTTTTATTGGAAAAAAACGGGATTGCGGTGGATAAAAAAAGTGGAATAAGGTGGTATCGATGTAATGCAGGGCAGAGATTTATCAACAATTCATGTACTGGGAAAGCTCTAACCTTCGATTGGGAAGAAGCAATGGATTTTCCCGAGGAATTAACAAAGTTGACATCTTTGAATTGGAGGCTCCCCACTAAGGAAGAAGCCCAATCACTGAGAAGACCTGATTGCATTAATCCCGCAATTGACCAAACTGTTTTTCCTGATATCAGGGTTGCTAATTACTGGACTGGTAGCCAGTCGCGACGTGGTGCCTTATTCGGCTGTTCATTCTACACCTACGATGGTCGAATATCATGCTTGATGCGACGGGAAAAAGCCCACCCCATAATGTTAGTTCTTGACTAAAATTATCCGCCCTTCAACTGATATTTATTTATTTTTTCTACGAGTGTGGTTCTCTGGAGATTGAGTAACCGAGCCGTCTTGGAAATGTTGCCTTCGGCCCTACCAAGTGCCAACTTAATGAGATTTCTCTCTATATCAGCAAGATGCTTCTTAAGCGGTAGCCCATCATTTGGGAATTCATCACCCCCTTGAGCAAGCATTATTGTATTCTCTAAAGGGTTTGTTAGGTTCTCCTGCCCTTTAACCCAGGCTAACCCTTTTTCCTCGCTAGAAAATTCTTTCACGATCATATTGTTCGGGATACCTTCATTACCCCGAACGAGTCTCCATTTCTGATCAAAATAAGCGGACCAAATATCTGTTTCCAAGGAATTTGGATCAGTTGTACCAGCCTCCCTTATCTCGGCCTCACCGGATGGTGCAAAAACATCTTCAATCGACAAATCAGGATGTGGGTGTTTTTCTGCTAAGGCGCTTGGGAGCATGCTGGCCGGAACGATTTTAGTTGACAAAACTCTACCGGGAAACAATGTGGTGAAACGATCTACTAAATTCCCTAACTCTCTAATGTTTCCCGGCCAATCATATGCAGCTAGAAAGTCTGAAAACTCTTTTGAAAGTTTAACTGGGTCACTCTTATCTGCAAAAATAACAGCAAACTTGTCGAATAATTCTGGAATATCCTCTAAGCGCTCTCTCAGAGGGGGCAAGTGAATTGGAAGAACATTTAGCCTATAGAAAAGATCCTCCCGAAATCTTCCTTCCTTAATTTCTTTTGGAAGGGTTCGATGAGTCGCTGCAATAACTCGAACATCAATTGAAACCTCTTTCTGAGCACCAATAGGGTCTATCTTTCTCTCTTGCAAAACTCGAAGAAGCTTAACCTGCATGTCTGCAGACATATCTCCAATTTCATCCAAAAAAAGAGTTCCCCGATTTGCCAGTTGAAAACGACCAACTCGATCGGCAAACGCTCCCGTAAAAGCGCCCTTTTTGTGCCCGAACAGCTCACTTTCTAGCAAATCCTTGGGAATAGCAGCACAATTAACTGGAACGAAGCTTTCCACAGCCCGACTAGAATAAGCATGCATCTCCCTAGCAACAACTTCTTTACCGGTACCACTTTCACCAGTTATTAAAGCAGTCGAAGATGAATCTGCCACTTTATGAACTAGAGCCCTTAGGGCAGTTACACTGGCGCTAGTCCCTAAAATGAGAGATTTAGAGCTATCAGAAGATATTGTCATCGTGATCTATTTTTTTTGCAGATAAAAATTGATGCAATACTGATGAGTATTTTGCAATTCCTCCAAACCTCAGCCCACTTGTTTTCAAATAATTTATATAAAACAATCATATATTCACCAATTCTCACCTTAACACAGTACCACAACATCCATGGACTCATTAAACAGATTTTTTTCCAACCCACCAATTTAAAGGTTCTAATTACAAAAACTCAAGAACCTACGCTTAATGCCGATCTTGTGAGAGTATAAACCCCTCTTTCCATTATTTTAAGTAAGATTACCGTAGTAATGGAAAAAGGAAACTTGAACTAGTTGAAAGTTATATCAAGAGGACAAAGAGAGCCAACCATGAAAATTTCGTCTAAATACACAATTTTCATACTATTAGGGATTTTTACGGGCTGCGCCCAAACCGGCCCGGCACTAAATAGTATGAAAGCTGAATTACCCCCTCCTACTCCAGAATCAGTTGTAGAAGAAGTAGTCCTAAAAGAAACTCAGGACGTCGCACCAACCGCCAAAGAAGGAGAGAGTGAAATAACCTCTAATATGATCTCTCCATTGGTAGAAAAGCGCGAAACTATAGTTGCCACTGGATATGCTGTTATCAGCGTTCAGAATCACGATAATTCGTCTCAACAAAGATTACTCGCGATAAGGGCATCAAAGCTTGAGGCTTATCGGTCGCTCGCTGAGCAAGTATATGGCCAGTATTTGGATGCTACTACAACTATTGCAGACATGGTGGTTATGAGCGATACATTTAGGTCAAGAGTTGAAGGCGTAATCTATGGGGCCACTGTTATAAGTATTACACCGGTAGGAGATGATACATATGAGACTACACTCTCCCTAGATAGGACGGTGGTAAATGATCTTCGTATTCTATACCTAAACTACCTAGCTAGACGTAACGCTTAAATATGGGCTTTCTTTGTTTAAATCATTTAATCGAATTCACTAGGGCTTTGGCCTTAGTGATTCTTTTGGGTATTGCCTCAAATTGCTTTGGGGAAGAAAAAAATAAAGTTGACCAACCTAATGATACCCAACTTGGTGACGAGGTTATTACAGATCAAATAAACGTTCTGGACCCTGTCGCTGAAAAACAACTAAACAGCATTAGACATAGGCTAATTGAGGCAGCTCAGAAAGCAACCAGTCGGGTTAGGTCATCATCATGGCTGGACTCTAAAGGGGTACTACACGAGAGCACTAGAATTAGGTCTGACGCTGTGGTTAGAGGAATGCAAATCCAAGCTTATCTGGATACAACAGAAGACAATCCGATATCAACCAATCAATGCCAAGAAAATCAAGGGCTATACAAAAGACTCGGTGCGATCGAAATGGGCATTTATCCCTCTGACGGAAGATACGGCACCTACTTTCTATCAGATATTGCCTTTACTGTAGCTCGAAGTCTTCAAAACAACCGAAGTGTCAGAGACAATTGGATACTTACAAACGTAAAAAAATACAGGTCTAAATATGACCAAGCCATCGGGGCCTCCAGTGCGTCCTTGGCTACTTATAAATTCTTGGTAACGGTAAATGCTCCCCAAGCAGGGTTAAAAAAAACAACTAGTAGAAAATCCCTGCTACGGGTTATCGATAATAATTACTCTTCAAATAATCAAAAAATTGACGGTCATCCCGTGGAATTGTCAATTGTAGTTTCTGAATCTAAAACTGGCGCCATTGTTTGGGAGAAAATGATTAGCATTGAATACCCCTCAGTTGCTACATCGATAACTAGTAGAGCAATACCTCCCATCTTCGAATCAACCATAAAAGAGACAATGGAAAAATGGGGAAGGCAATTAAACACCACTATAGGGTGCCAACCTCTCTTTTTCGATATACTTGACGGCACTGACACCAACTTTACCATTAATGGGGGGGCTCGAGTCGGCATCCGGCCTGGCGATCAATTATTAATTGCCAACAGAGAAAAAATACCTTCTCGGGTTTTAGAAAAAGGAGCGCTTGAGCAAACGGTACTTGTTGAAGTTGAATCAGTAACGCCAGATAGAGCTAGACTGGTTAAAATAGCAGGACCTGCAATAAGCTCTATTAACAATATGGCAGCAATGCCTCTTTAATAAAAGAATATAGGAATCCTTATGCTTGGAATAAAACGAACCATCTGGCTTTTAGCGTTGTTTGGCGCCTGTGTTGCAGGCATTATAAAATATGCGGTTGCCGACGATGACCTGACTACACTCCTCCTGGCTTCGGCTCAAGTGGGGTCTACGGAATCGCCCGGGAATGGCACAGATGATGAGGCTGAGACTGTTCAAACCCAGAATGATGCAATAGTTGATGTACAACCCGAGGTAGCTCAACCCCCGGTGTCCAATGAAGATCAGCAAACAGAAGTTGCAGTGGAGGAGCCGAAGGAAGAGATGCTAACAGAGACTGAAACTAATGAAGCTTTGGTCGACCCCACAGAAAATATTGATAATCCTTATCCTTCTAGTGACGAAGGAAAATCTGTTCCAGCACTGCCATCTCCTATGCCCCTGCCTGGGGAAACAGCAACAATTGGCGAACCTATGAAACGGGATAGCAACTCAGATCATCAAAAAAAGATGGATGCTATTGCTGCCTTAAAGTATCTGCTAGGTGATCTGGAGGGTTTGCAAAAACGCGGTTCCAAGGAAGGGGCGCAACCAGGAAATTTAGGAGATAAATATCTGGTCAAGCCAGGGGATACTCTGGATGTTATTATTGAGAGCACCATGTCGCATATTCCTATTCGCAAAGGGATCTTAAGAAGGGCTTTTGTTGAGACAAACACACACGCATTTCCTTCGGATAGTCCACACCGACTTCTGGCTGGGATGTACATAAAAATACCAAGCGTGGAGAATATTCGCGACATAATTTTTCCAAAAGGGTTGCCGAAAGAACTTACACCCCAAAAACTGGTAACAAAGAAAGCCACATCGCAAAATCGTAAAGATTGGGTTAGGTTTCCATAGTTCTTCGTTATTCCCCAACAAGGAGGTTTCTCAAGTATTGTCTTGGTATTACGCGACCTTTTTTCGCCACTGGCTATTGTTGAGCCGCCCCTTTTTGGCATAATGGTTCATTATTGACTAAAATAAAGCAATTAACCCCTCACAAGTTCAAATATTAGGGGGTTTGGTCTTTTGCAACAACCATTGAAGGCGATTTAGTGCTTAATCTTGAGACGATACATTTGCCAGGCCGCAATAACCCTATATTTTTGGAGGGAACTCTTCCGATTTCAGAGCCTGATGCCTTAGAAATGGGCCTTAGAGAAGGTCAGGTTGTCAGAGGGATCATCGAAACCAGGGGAGACACCCTAAACCTCATGCTCAATGGTAAATCCTTCAATCTTCCTCCCGGACTAGCAATCCCACGGGGAATGATTCAGTGGTTTAAAACAGTATCTACAAAGAAGGGATTGGAACTAAGGGCAATAACCAAACCTGAGGGGGCGTTAATTGAGGCGGGGACTGCGATTAAGGCAAATACTGGTCCATCAATTTCCTCTCGTCTACTTTCATTAATGTTCCGTAACCCACAGCCTTCAAGTATCTTATCGCTCTTCAAACCAGGATTTATGGAAAATCTACTCCGGGGTGGTGAATTGCGCGAACTTTCAAATCATTTTCAAAATATGCAATTAAACTCAGGACGGTTAAATGCATCTGGGCTGAGACAAGCGGTCTCCCAATCTGGACTCTGGACTGAAGGTGCTCTAGCGAACGGTCAATCAGTTGCTGGTGTTGATACCAAAAACCTTTTTAGGCAAATGCTCAGGATGTTGCCTGTCGGAGCAGAAGCCATATCGGCCCTTGAAAGTGGCATTGATGACATTGAGGCGTCTCAAATTGAAGCTGTTCAGGCCCAGGCTCAAAGAGAACTATCATTTAGCCTGGTATTGCCTTTTTCTGACCGAGATCCTGTGGAATTGAGTTTCTACAGACCTCCTCCCTCAGAGGAAGACAAGAATCCTGCGTTTACCGTTAATATTCATTCTAATAGTGAAGATATTGGGGAGGTATGGCTTAAAACATCAGTAACCAATAGGACAAAAGTGGACCTGATGATGTGGGCATTAAAAGCAAATATTGCAAAATTGGCTGAGAATTCTGCAGGTGAACTTAGAAAAGAACTTGAATCGGCAGGATTAACTATGACTTCTTTTGCTGTGTTTAACTCTGCCCGACCTAACTTACCAGACCGGTGGACCTCTCCCGGTTCTGTGGTTAATGTACAAGCATGAAAGACAGTAAGAAGGCTCTTGCGCTCGAATACGGCATACACAACGCTCCGGTTGTAAGTGCGAAAGGGTCAGATGAACTGGCATATCGAATAATCGAGGAAGCCCGCAGACAAGGGGTATACATAGCAGAGGACCCTCAACTAGTGGCAATGCTCAGTCGGTTAGATATAGATCAAGAGATTCCTGAGGAGCTTTACGCTGCGGTAGCTGTTGTCTTGTCATGGGTTTATTGGCTAAAAGGCATGGTTCCGGGTGACGAAAAAAACAAGGACAAGGATTAGACCTCCTCATAACCTCCTTTTTTTCTTCCCCGAGATAGTTTACCTAATCGGTCATAAACCTCGACTGAACTAGTGGGCCCATCAGATTGAAGAGCTTGAAGAGCACCTTTGGTTGCATCAAGTTTTCGATTTATAAGGATTTCATTGCGAAGATGCAAATTTTTGCAAGAGGCCATAAGCCCCATGAATTCATCCCAGCCAGCATCCTCCGCACTGACCAAGTTTTCGTTTTGACCATTAGTCTGTTTATTTTGTGGGGAAAAGTGCGAAAGCGTATGAATTATCTTTACCTTCTCAGCTTGAATCTTATCAAAATCGTCCAGGCTCTGTGATTTCAAGGCTTCAAACTCTTCGCTCAATAGTTGCTCAAGGCGACGTGCCGAATTAACTGCATCATTTAGCTCTACATGATCCATGGTTCGAACCTAACCTTGCCAGAAAAAAAGAAATAAAGCTTAAATTCTAGCCAGTTGCAGTATCACCAATAAGTTTTTCTAGGGAAGAGAAACTTTCTGCGATTTTTCTCGCATCCAGCGGATAGTTCCCATCTGAAATAGCTTGCTTTATTGCCTCAACCTTTTGGGGATCAAAACCTGACTCATTCGCCGCTTTTTGGCTAATTTCTGTTAGAACAACCTCATCAGAAACAGCCTTTGGGGACGCCACTGCCTTCTGTGCATTACCCTCGCCCTGCTTAACTTTGGAGGTTCTCTGCGCAGTAGAGTCGGTCTGTTTTGCCCCGCCAATCTGAGAAATCATATCTGCCATTTTCTAAAACTCCCTCAATTTTTTGGAAATACTAAATTTTTTCCAATTCACTCTAATATAGCATCGACACTAGTACGATAATATTTAGTAAAAATGCATATTTACCTGAAGTTTGCTCGACAGATTCTACATTGATACATGAACACTAGTCAAATCAAATGGTGTCAACGTCAATATCATCACAAACCCTTAACTGTATGTTTTCCAGTAACTATCCCCTCAACCACTCTCCCGGATTCGTTATTTCTCACCTTAATCTGCTCTCCTACACGACCACTTTCTAATGCAGTCATGGCAGCCGAAACCCGTACAGCCCCTGGTCGACCAACCGAAATAACCACCGCATCACCCTTTTTTACCAGTAAAGCCAGTCTAGTGTCGCTCAGTCTCAATGCCTCTCCCGCCCCTAAAGTTCTAATAACCTCTCTCTCTTCTAGTCCCCTCATATCCGTGATGTAATCCCCAGCAAGTTTTCTAATATTGACTTTTCTAAACTCCAACATGGTTTTGTTCAGTATGGTTCCCGAGGAAATGTTCTTCTTTAACACTACAATTTCCTTCTCGTCCACTAGATCGCTGTTCAACAGTATTCGATCAGGGGAAAGGCGTTGGCTAGCGCGATGACCGATATTGGCTAAAGTCCCCCTAAACGCATTTGCAGGTGCCCTATCAGTAGCTATTCGGACTGTAACAATGTCCTCTGGCTTTATAATGTCACCCTCTGCGATCGAAGAAACAAGTTTATGTAGTAATACTGTTTTTGCGACGTAGGAGCTAACTATTACATCCCCAGCATTAAGATCAGATCTGGCTTCTTTACCAATTACCTCCTCCATATTACGCATAACAGATCTAATATTCACAGAACCAGATTTACGTGTAACATTATCTGACGAGAACGTTTCTCCAGCCCTTATTTCCTTGGCAGCAACAAGAAACTGGGAATTGCTATGAATGGTAACGCGGAAAAATAGCTGCCATTTCGGTAATTGGCAACGTGCCCTAACTGTTTTACGATTAGCA
>MDTG01087187.1_pt1 | contig 11650 bp, 8 predicted proteins | sample 811421 | NCBI WGS metagenome assembly MDTG01 (sample SAMN05326645, study PRJNA326480) | marine metagenome | isolation source: seawater | place: Pacific Ocean: South East | collected 2011
CTGCCGGCGAATCTCGCGATCGCGGTCGGGCCGAGGTACCGGTACGTCCTCGCTCGAATTGACGGCCAGGAGACGGTCGTCGCCCGTGAACTGCTCGAGGCGGTGGTCGAGCAGTGCGGGATCGAGGAGGTCGAGGTCCTCGCGGAATGCACCGGCAAGGATCTGCTCGGACTCGAGTACCGCCACCCGTTCATCGATCGGACCGGCCGGATCGTCGAGGCCGACTACGTGACCCTCGAGGACGGCACGGGGCTCGTACACACCGCGCCGGGGCACGGCCAGGAGGACTATCGAACCGGCCAGCGCGACGGACTCGACGTCTACTGCCCGGTGCTCGGGGACGGCACCTACGACGAGACGGTCCCGGACTGGCTCCGGGGTCGTTCCATCTGGGAGGCCAACGGCCTGATCGCGGACCATCTCCGCGAGAGCGGGCACCTCGTCCATCACGAACTCTTCATGCACAGCTACCCGCACGACTGGCGATCGAAGACGCCGGTGATCTTCCGATCCACGGAACAGTGGTTCGTGGCGGTCGATCGGGAGACCGTCCGGGACGGACGCAGTCTCCGGGACCTGGCGATGGATGCCACCGGGGACGGTGTCGACTTCATCCCCGGGTGGGGACGGAACCGCATGCGGGGCATGATCGAGTCCCGGCCCGACTGGTGCCTGTCGCGACAACGGGCGTGGGGACTCCCCATTCCGGCGTTCCGCGGTCCCGACGGCGAGGTCGTCATGACCCCGGCCTCGGTCCGCGCGGTCGCCCGTGCCTTCGAGGCACGGGGCTCGGACGCCTGGTTCGCGGAATCGCCGGCGGAACTGCTGGCGGACTGGGATCCCTCGGCGGATCCGGGCGTCGCCGACGATCTGGACCCGGGCTCCCTCGAGAAGATGTACGACATCTTCGACGTCTGGTTCGAGTCGGGATCGAGCTGGGCGGCGGTGATGAGGGCTCGGGACCAGGGGATTCCGGCGGACCTCTATCTCGAGGGGAGCGACCAGCATCGCGGCTGGTTCCAGCTCTCCCTCCTGCCCGCGCTCGGCGCCACGGGAGCGCCGCCCTACCGGACGCTGCTCACCCACGGCTTCATGGTCGACAAGGACGGTCGCAAGATGTCGAAGTCCTCGGGGAATGCGCTCAGCGTCGACGAGCTGCTCAAGGACTTCGGCGCAGACGTGTGTCGCTGGTGGGTCTGTTCCCTTCCGTTCGAAAACGACATCAAGGTCGATCTCGACTTCTTCAAGGTGGCCGGCGAGAGCTACCGGAAGGTCCGCAACACCCTCCGGTTCCTGCTCGGCAATCTCGCGGATTTCGACGCGTCCCGCGACGGTGTCGGTCTCGAGTCCGTCGAGCCCGCCTCGGTCGACGCGTGGGTCCTCGCGGAAGCGGTCAGAGTCGAGCAGCGGGTCCGGCACTCCTACGCGACGTACGCGTTCCGGGACGCTCACCAGGTCCTCTACGACTTCTGCAACGAGACCCTGAGTTCGATCTACCTCGTCGCGACCAAGGATCGGCTCTACTGCGATGCGCCGGACAGCCACCGTCGCCGCCGAACCCAGTCGGTCATGCACGCGATCACCGACCTGCTCTGTCGGCTGCTCGAGCCGGTGGTGCCCCATACCGCCGACGAGGCCTTCCGGGCGCTCCGAGGCGATGACGATGCGAACGTCCACCTCGCGGGCCCGCTCGACCTCTCCGGGACCTGCGACCACGAGTGGACCGCGGTGATCAATCTTCGCGACGCGGCCCTCAAGCGGCTCGAGGAGGCCAAGGCGGAAGGCATCGACAATCCGCTCGACGCGGGGATCGTGATGCCGGATCCCGAGGGCACCTTCGCCCGGTTCGGGGAGGATCTCGCGGATCTCTGCGGCGTCAGTCGGGCGCGGTTCGTCTCCGGAATCGGGGAGGTCGAGATCGAGGATCTCCGCGAGTCGCCGCGGTGCGAGCGAAGTCGCAAGCGGGACGGGACCGTTCGAGCGCGAGCCGACGGAACCATGCTTTCGGATCGCGACGCGGCGGCGCTCGGGCTCGACCCCGCGGGTTGACCGGTCCCGGCCGGAGGGCGATGAAGCGAAGGTGATCGCACCGCGCATGCGAAGCGACCCCTCGGACCCCGAAGGGGTCCGAGGGGATTCGCATCGAGGTCGGATGGCCCGCCGAACTCCGGGCGGCATCGACGCCGAACGTCCCCCGGAACGTCGCCACCAGGCTCGGGAACGAGGGGAAAGGACGCGGTCCCCTGCATCCACTCGCCGATTCGGGACGTGAATCGACGCGAGTCGCGTGGCTCCGGGGACCCGTATCGGGGTCGGGCGGTCTTGTGACGGTTTCCGCGAAAAAAGAATCGATTCGACCGGGGGCTCGGCGGTCTCGCGTCCCGCGACGTGGAAACGACCGCGTCCCCCGACCGCGAGGCTCGAGGTTCGTCGTCGGTCGACGGTTTTCCGGTGGGCTCAGCTGACCCGGGAACCCGGCTTCACGGCCTTGTCGACGGTGACCACGACCACGTCGCGTTCGTCCGGTCCGGGCTTGCCGTCCGTCCCCTCCGCCGGTGTCTCGTTGAGATCGCTGGCGGCGAGGATCATGCCCTGGCTGATCTCGCCGCGGAGCTTCCTCGGCTCGAGATTCGCGACGATCACGACCTGTCGGCCGACGAGATCGGCGGGGTCGTACCACGCCTTCACGCCCGCGCAGACCTGTCGGCCTTCGGGGGTTCCGTCATCGAGCGTCACCTTGAGGAGCTTGTCCGCGTTCGGATGGGCCTCGCAGGCGGTGACGGTCGCGACGCGGAGGTCGATCTTCGAGAAGTGATCGAAGTCGATGTTCGGGAGTGGTTCGTTGCTGCTCACGGTTCGTTCCGGAGGAAGTGGGATGGTGGTCTCGTGCGCGAGGTCGGAGGCGGATCAGGCCGCGGGCGCCTCGTCCTCGAACTCGTCGTCACGCTCGTCCTCGCGGGAACGCTCGAATGCGTGCCGGGCCTTCAGCGCCTCGAACCCGAAGATCGAGCCCGGGTCGAAGGCGGCGAGATCCTGCGCGATCGCGGCCTGCAGCGGTCCCTGGTTCGCGGCGAGCCCCGTCCACTGCTCCTCGGTGAGGGGCATGAGCTTGTCGATGGAGACGACGAGAACGGCGAGTCGATCGGGCAGCGCCACCGCGAAGATCCGCTCGTCGACGGGCTGCTCGGCGACGGGTCGCGTCGGGTCGAGCGACATCGCCCGGTCCACGATTTCGGCGATGGCCCCGGCGTCGGTGCCGAGTCCGGGGATCGAGGAGGAGAGTTCGATGCCGTACTGGAGGAGGATCTGGAGGTTCGCCTCGCGGATGTCGGCGGCGAATTCCACCGGGACGCCGTAGGCGCCGGCCACCGAGCGAAGGCCGTCGGTCCGCGCGACACGCTCGATCTCGGGAAGCCGCTCCGCGAGCACCTCGTATCGAAGCATGGCTTCCACGTCGGCTCGAACCGCGGCCCGAACCTCGTCGAGGTCGGCGGGGGGGCGCGAAGGATCGGTGGCGATCACGCGGGCGAGGTAGAGGTCGCCGTCCGGGGCGAACGTCGGCGGGAACGCGACGCCCGACTGGACCGCGATCGAGTCGCTGCCTCCGAAGTCCCGCAACGCGGGGATGATCGCGGAGACCGGGGTCCGGTTGCGACCGTAGAGATCGGTGTCGCTCGCGGCGAGTCCGCCGAAGCGGTCCGCGTCCGCCAGGCCCTCGACCGTGAGCCATTCCTGACCGCTGGAGCGGTAGGCGGGGAGGGGAAGATCGAATTCCTTCCCGATCTCGTCGGCGAGCGCGGTGAAGCTCTGGCGTCGACCGGCCCAGTCCGCGGGAAGGTCGTAGTGAAGCCCGATCCGGCCCATGCCACGGCGGGGGAACTGCGTCTGGTCGGAGGCGAACTTGGCGATGGCCCGCATCCGGTCGTCGGTGAGGTCGTCGAGGACCACTTCGCGGATCCGTGCCTCCTCGGTGGAGAACTGACTGGTCGTCGCGGCGGCGCCGAAGCGGGCGGGATCCTTCATGAAGGCCTTCCGCAGCTCGACGGGGCCGAGTTCGGGGCTGTCCTCGAGGGAGGCCCGCACCTCGGCCTTGGGGATCACCAGCCACTCGATCTTGAAACGGTCGGGGATCCGGTACCCGAACGCGACGCCATCGGCGTCGGGCAGCACGTCGGCGTGCGCGGTCATCTGCTCGGTGAGCCGTTCCTCCTCGATCTGCGGCTGGTCGAGGGTCTCGTCGGTCCGAGCATCGATGACCACGACGTCCGCGGCGATGCCGAGGGACTTCCGCGCGGCGGCGCTGCGAAGCCGGGTGTCGCTGAATCGTCCCGCGGTTCCGACGAGGGCGAGAAGCTGGGTGACGCCGCGGACCTCCGCGAGCGTCGCGATCGTCTGCTGCGGACTCAGGCCGGCCTGGGAGCCGAGGGTCGCGATCACCATCTCGGGGGTGACGCCTTCGGTGTCCGTTCTCCCTGCGGCGATCTGCTGGGCGACTTCGTAGCCGGAGGTCGATCCACCGACCAGCCCTGCGGCGCGAGCCTCCCGGACCAGCAGGAACCAATGGGCGGGATTCGTGCCGACGCCCAGCTGACCGAGGGGGCTGCTCGATCCGAGCAGGTCGATCAGCCTCGTCTGCCGTCGGAGCATGTCCGCTTCACCGGCGGTGACCGATTCCTCGTTCGAACCGACCGTGGCCCACTTCGCGCCGGTCTGGGCGCTGTACTCGGCGAGGCCCTGGATGGCCTGCGGAACGAGGAAGGTGATCATCAGGAGCGTGCCGCCCACAACGAGGATCCACTTGTCGTACTTGCGAAGGAACTGGAACATGGGGTCTTCCGGGGTTCGGCGTGCGGCGGTTCAGGGGACCGTCCGGGCGGCGTTGGAGCGTCTCAGGGCCCGTTCGGGAATGGAAACGAAACGCAGGTGCGAGCGGCTGTGAAAGGACCGTCGCGTCGGTCCGTCGATGCCGGGAGCGGCCTCGAAGGGAGCCGGACGCGACGGTCCGTGGTGGCACGAGGCCCGTCGAGTCGAGGCCGGGGCCCCGGTTGGGTCAGCGATAGAACTCGACGATCAGGTTGGTGTTGACGTCGAAGGGAATCTGGTCCGAAGTCGGGGAGGCGACGATCTTCGCATTGAGTTCCGCGGGGTTCATGGCGATCCAGCCCGGAACCATGTGGCCGGCGAGGGACTCCATGCTCTCCCGGGCGAGGTTGTGGATCTTGTCGCGAAGCGTGATCACGTCGCCCACCTTCACGGCGAAACTCGGACGGTCGACCTTCTTCCCGTTCACCAGGACGTGTCCATGGGTCACCATCTGGCGGGCGGCCCAGATCGTGCGGGTCAGACCGGCGCGCCGGATCACGTTGTCGAGTCGGCATTCGAGCAGCTGCAGCAGGATCTCACCGGTGTTGCCCGGGCGACGGGTCGCCTCGTCGACGTACCGGCGGAACTGCCGTTCCATCACGTTGTAGTGATAGCGGAGCTTCTGCTTCTCATCCTTCCGGATGCCGTAGTCCTTGGGTCGACGTCCTCGAAATCCGTGCTGACCCGGCGGGTTGAGCTGCCGCTTCGAGGTGTGCTTCGGGATGTCCGCGATCGGAACACCGACGCGACGGGAGAGCTTGACCTTCGGTCCGAGGTAACGGGCCATTCGAACATCCGACTGTTGGGACCCCGGCGGCGTTTCGGATGCCGCACGGGTCGAAAGTGAACCGGCACTCCCGGATCTCCGGGTACGTGTCGGGGACGACGCCGGGAACCAAAAACACTCCGGCGAGTCGAGTAGTAGACCATTCCCACCGCCGAGCGTCAAGACGACCGCAGGCGTTTCGGGCCTCGGAAACCCCCTTCGGGGCGGTCGTGGGGGCTCCGGACCCCGAAACGAGTCCCGGAACGAGCCAAGTCTCAAAACAAGCGAAAGGCCCCACTCCTCCTGCGGGGCCTTTCACGATCTCAATCTCCGAGATCGAGGATGGCGATTCCGGGGCGAGGAATCAAGCACAAAAGCAGGAACTCCTCGGTCCGTCATCGCCCGGGGTGGCCGACTCGCCGTTCGAAACGGTGAGGCACGCGCAGGCGGGGTCCGGGATCCCGGCCGCCGCGTGATCCTCGATTCAATAGGCCCGTCGTTCGTCGTTCTTCCGCCAGTTGAGGTAGGCGGTGTTGAGCACCCGAAATCCCCCCGGCGTCGGATAGTCGCCGGTGAAGTACCAGTCACCGGTGTGTTCCGGCATCGCCGCCTGGAGCCCGGCGAGGTCCTGGTACACCATTTCGATCTCGCCAGACCATTCGAGCCGGTCGCTTCGGATGAGATCGGCCACGCGGGCTGAAAGCGTCTCCAGCGGGAACCGGTCGTAGATGGCGGCCACGTGGTTCTTCATCCGCTCGGGAGGAAGATCGGCCTGTTCCAGGCATTTCACCTCGACCTCGTCGAGCAGTTCCGCCTCGCCCGCATCGCGAAGCAACGACACCGCGGCCTCGAAGGCGATGAACCGGCCCAGCTGACTCATGTCGATTCCGTAGCAGTCCGGGTACATGATCGGGGGCGCGCTGGAGACCACCACGATCCGGCGTGGCGAAAGACGGGAGAGCATCGTGATGATGGACTCGCGGAGCGTGGTGCCGCGGACGATCGAGTCATCGACCACCACCAGCGTGTCACCCTCGGTGATGGTGCCGCGGGTGACGTCGTAGACGTGCGACACCAGGTCCCGTCGAGCCGAATCGTGGGTGATGAAGGTCCGCAGTCGCTGGTCCTTGTGAGCCACCTTCTCGACCCGGGCCCGGGTGCGGATGAGCCGGTCGACGTCTTCCCGGGTCACCGTGCCGGCTTCGATCCGGTTCCAGAGTTCCTCGCCGTTCCGACGACGCAGCACGGCGTTGATCTCCTCGCGCAGACCCGCGAAGGCGGTCTCGGCCGTGTTGGGAATGAAGCCGAACACCGTGTCGTCGATGTTCCAGTCGATCGCCTCGAGCACCCGCTCGGCGAGATTGGCGCCGAGGCGTTTCCGCTCGCGGTAGATGTCGCGGTCGTTGCCTCGGCTGAAGTAGATCCGTTCGAAGGTGCACTTGCGGACCGGAAGCGGTTCGATGAACGGCTCGATCCGGATCGCACCGCTTCGTTTCACCTCCAGCGCGTGGGCCGGTGGAAGCTCCTCGATCGCGTCCGGATCCACGTTGAACGCGGTCACGAGCGCCGCCCGCTCGCTCGCGACGGAGACCACCGCGTCGTCCCGGTAGATGAAGGCCGGTCTGATCCCCGCGGGATCCCGGCAGACCACGAGGTCGCCGTTGCCGATGGTGGATGCGAACACGTAGCCGCCGTCGAACCGATCCGCGGCGTTCCGGAGGACGCGGACCAGGTCCAGCTCGTTCGACACCGCCGCGGCCAGTTCCCGGCCCTCGAGCGCCCGGAACGAGCCCGGGCCGGTGGTGGCGGCGAGGTGGTCGTGCTCGCGGTCGAGGTAGTAGCCGATCTTCTCGAGCACGACCTGGGTGTCGGAGTCGCCGACGGGGTCGAGGCCGTATTCCATCAGTTCCTCGAAGAGGATCCGCGAATTGGTGAGGTTGAAGTTCCCCGCCACCGCGAGGTTCCGGCTGGCGACGATGTTCTTCCGGAGATACGGGTGGCACGCCGTGATGGTGCGGCCGCCGTGGGTCCCGTAGCGGAGATGCCCGAGCATCAGCTCCCCGAGATGCGGCATCCGCCGCTTCAGTTCGAGGCCGGAAAGCGCATCCGTCCGCTCCATCGACAGGTTTCGAAGCGGCCTCATGACCGTGTCGAAGAGTCGTTCGATGGGGTTCCGCTTCGCGCTGCGAAGCCGGGTGAGGTACTGCTCGCCGGGGGGCATGTCGAAGCGGACCGCGCCGATCCCCGCACCGTCCTGTCCTCGATTGTGCTGTTTCTCCATCAACAGGAAGAGCCTGCGGAGTCCCCAGAGCGAATCTCCGTGCTGCTCCCGGTACCAGTCCAGCGGCTTCAGGAGCCGGACGACCGCGAGGCCGCATTCGTGGGAGATCCGGTCGCTCATGGGGGTGGCAAGGTAACGCCTCCACGGCCGGACTGCGCCGGGAATCGCGCGCCCCCCGGTCCGGGCGTCGATCTATGCTGCCTTTGTGGATCAAGCGCCGAAACCAGACTCGAAGCTCCCGACCGGACTCGTGACGTGGACCACGTTGCTCGGCCATTGGACCGACCTCGTCAAGGCCGGCGAGGGCTTGCGGGCTTCGACCGATCAGGACGCCGAGGCCTGGCGAGCGTCGATTCCGGAAGTGATCCGCCTGCAGTCGATCACCTTCGCGCTGGCGGAGCTCGATCGAATCGACGTGCCGGATCGAGGGCTCGCTCGCGACCGGGCGTCCATCGGGGTCGAGGAGGCTTCGAGCCGCCTCGACGAGCTCTGGTCCGGCGTGCCCATGCCCGAGGCGCTCCTGGACATCGCCTCGGACGCCTCCAGCGCTCTCGAGCGTGCGGTCTACGCCGGACTCCGGTGGATCCGCTGGCGTGGACCGGGCCGCCTCGAGGTGCCGGAGATCGACCTCGAACTCGCCGGACGTGCCGGAACGCTGGCCTGTGCGCAGCCGGGGACGATCCTGCTCCCCGGGGAACCCGTCGCCTGGTGGACGGAGCGGGAGCCGCCGCGGGAACTGGTCGGCGAGGCCTTCGACGTGGAGCCCGGGCCGGCGGTGCAGGTCTATCGCCGGCTCGACGAGTCCGGACGCGCGATCGGCGACCTGGTGGCGCCGCTCGCCGATCTTCCGGTGGGACTGCCCATCCTCGTCCCCATCGCCGTCGACGGCGTCGCGATCGGGCGATTCACCGTGACGCGGGCACGATGGCTCGAGGCCAACCGACTCGCCTTCGAGGGGGTCGAAGCCGACTATCCGATCCGATACGAGCCGGGGGCGTCACCCGACGCCGGCGACTGATCGTCCGCTCGGCTCGACCGCCGCGCGTCGCGATCGATCGAGGAGATCGAAGGGGCCGATGGGTCGCGCCTGCTCGGCGACGTGGGTGCGATCCGATCCCGGTGACTCCTCCGACGCCCAGAGCCGACGGACGAGATCCGTGTCGTTGCATTCCCGGGAGAGGTGAAGAAGCACGAGCCGGTTCGGATTGGGCCCCGTCGCGACGGACCTGACCAGGTCGAGCGCCTGCGTGTTGGAGAGATGCCCGTGGCCCCCGGTGATTCGCGCCTTGAGGAACGCGGGTCTCGGGGAGGCGGCCTGCATCGCGGCGTCGTAGTTGGACTCCACGCAGAGGATCTCGCAGCCCGAGAGCAACGAGCGCATCGCCTCGGTGGGCCGACCGACGTCGGTCACCCATCCGAGGTGGAGATCCCCGCGCGTCGTGCTCACGCGGAGTCGGATCACGGTGGAGCCGTGGTCGTCGTGCGGGGCGAGGACGATGCTCGCGCCGACCGCATCCGGCAGGATCTGAACCTCGCGACCGCCGTCGGCGAGCGGACGCAGCAGTCTCGGCGGCGCGGCCATGGTGGCCAGCGACGCGTGGTGACTGGGTGCGGCGAAGACGGGCCAGCCGTTCGATTCGAGGGTGCGGCGCCAGGTCGAACGGAGGTGATCGCCGTCCGGATGGGTCACCAGGACCGCCGCGACGTCCTCCAGGCGGATTTCGGGCGCGTGCTCGGCGAGCCGGCGGGCGAGGGTCCTCGGCCCGATTCCGAGATCGATGCAGACGTGCCGGGGCGGCAGATCGCGGGCTTCCAGCGTCAGGATGGAGAGATTGCCGCCCGAACCGCTGGCCATGACTCGAAGCCGGGCGTCGGTCACGGCCCCGGCGCGGGACTCGCCGGTCACGACGCGTCCGTGGGCTGCGCTGCGTCGGTCTTGAACTCGGTCTTCCGTCCCCGCATCGTGCAGATCGAGCGGGTCGACCGCTCGAGGAAGGAGAGGTACTCCTCGACCATCGGCGTCCTCGGCTCCTCCTGGAGTCGCTCGGTCGCCGCGGCGATGCTGAGTCCGCTCCGGCAGAAGAGCTTGTGCACCATCCGGACGACGGCGATGTCCTCCGCGCTGGCACCGCTCCGACGAAGTCCGATCAGGTTGATGCTGCTTGCGTTGTTGAGCAGCGTCACCATGAACCAGGGCGGGACGTCGAGGGAGGATCCCGCGTTGCCCCCGATCATGACGCCCCGACCGACGCGGACGAACTGGTGGACGCCGGCGTTGCCGCCGATGATCACCCGATCCTCGATGATCGCGTGCCCGCCGAGCATGGAGCCCTTGGCGAGCACGATGTGATTCGCCAACTGGCAGTCGTGGCCGGCGTGGGCACCGTCCATGAACAGATTGTCGTCGCCGATCCGGGTCGGATCGGTCTCGTGAATCGATCGATGGACGGAGGCGTGCTCGCGGAAGACGTTGCGGTCGCCGATGATCGTGCCGGGACCTTCGACGGCCGGATCGAAGTGGCTGGTCTGCGGCGCCACGCCGAGGGAGCTGAACGGCCAGATGTCGTTCTCCTCGCCGATCACCATCGGTCCCTGCATGAAGCAGTGCGCCCGGAGCCTGGTCCCGCGGCCGATCCGGATCGCGCCCTCGAGCACGCAGTACGGGCCGATCTCGACGTCTTCGGCGAGTTCGACTCGGGAATCGATGATGGCGGTCGGGTGGATCGACGACATGACGGGTTGGCACGCTCCGGGAATCGCCCCTGCGGGCGTCGAGAAGCGAATACGGTACACGGATGGCAACCCCGTTGCACCCACCGCAGCCCCTCCCGGAAGCCCCGCCACCCGAATGGCTGGAGGTCCGACGGATGGGTCCCATCGGCTACCGGGACGCCCTCCGGATCCAGCGGGAACTCCACGCCGAAGTCCTGCAGGCGAGGGGCTCCTCGACCCCGCGGGGCTACCTGCTGCTTCTCGAACACGATCCCCCGGTGGTGACCGTCTCCCGTCGGCCCGGTGCGGCCGGGAACCTGCTCGCGACCGACGCCGCCCTCGCGGCGCGGGGCATCGAGGTGGAGGCGACCGACCGGGGCGGTGACGTCACCTACCACGGACCCGGCCAGCTCGTCGCCTACCCGATCGTCGACTTGAATCTCGTTCGCATCCGGATCCACGGCTGGATCCGGATGCTCGAGCAGGTGGTGATCGACGCGCTGGGTTCCCTCGGATGTCCGGCGACGAGGGATCCCGGCGCGACCGGGGTCTGGGTCGGTCGAACGGCCGCGGACCCGGAAGGTCGAGGCGGCCGGAAGATCGCGGCGATCGGAGTCCGGGTGTCGCGATGGATCACGATGCACGGGCTGGCGGTCAACGTCGATCCGGACCTCGAGCATTTCGACACGATCGTGCCGTGCGGCCTGGTGGGACGTCCAGTCACCAGCCTCGCCCGCGAGCTGGCCGCGACACCGGGGGGGGCGCCGGACCTCGCGTCGGTCAGCGCCGCGGTGGAAGCGGGTTTCGCGCTCCATCTCGGGCATCCGGAGCCGTTCCGGGACCGGCCCGCCTCCGACGATTGACGAAGGTCGGTCCGATCAGAGACCGAGTTCCTCCGCGACCGCCTCGGTGATGTCGATCTGGTCGGGATAACGGAGGAAGCCTCTGCGCCGGACTTCCTCGCCGGCGAGATCCATGGTGTCCGCCTGGAAGGGATCTCCGGTCGGCACGAATCGCGTCACGATGTC
>MDTG01114416.1_pt1 | contig 11650 bp, 10 predicted proteins | sample 811421 | NCBI WGS metagenome assembly MDTG01 (sample SAMN05326645, study PRJNA326480) | marine metagenome | isolation source: seawater | place: Pacific Ocean: South East | collected 2011
CGAGGCATATGGAGTGACAAACGAACTCAAGAAAGCGGCCTGATCAATAACCCGGATATGCCTTAGCAAGGCCGGAAAACTGTGCAGGAAAACAGGACCACCTCAACCATCAGCGTCGTATCGCGTTCGATGGCATTGAGGCGCAATTCCATGCGATCGAAACGCTGCGCTGCGGCCTTGTCGCCGCCTCTGGGTCGGCGCTCATCGACATAGGCCAAGAGCGCTGCTTCCATGATCGCGGATTTATGGACGCCAGGCGCGCGGGCCATGTCCTCAAGGAGCGCATGGGCCTTGTGCGAAAGACGGATATTGGCGCGCGGCTTGCCCATGATGTCAGAAATCCGGCAACAGGTCTTTATCGACCTTATCAAGCGCAAGCGCTTTCTGGGCGCGGTTCAGGGACGCCTCCCCTGCGGGATCGAAATCATCCTCCGGCCCCGTCGACTTCCGATCGATTTCGTCTTTTGACTGACTTTTTGCAGGCGCTCCAAAACAGGGGGACTTCTCCTGCGAAGGACCGCCACTATTCGCTTCGGACTGTCCCTCTTCCTTTTTTTCGAGGACCGGCGCCGATGGGGCTTTGCGGTTTGACCAGTCATCGCCGCCCCCTGCGGGCAGCGGCGCGTGGGGCGCGGGATCGACAACACGATCGGTAAAGTTCCTGTCCTGATAATATTTGAGCTTCTTCGCTTTGACAGGCGGCGCGCCCGAGACCATGACGATGGCGTCGTCGGGCGGGAGCTGCATCACTTCGCCGGGGGTGACGAGGGCGCGCTGGGTTTCCTGGGCGGAGACCATGACATGCGAAAGCCACGGCGCGAGCCTGTGGCCGGCATAATTGCGCTGCGCGCGTTGTTCGGTCGTTGTGCCGAGGGCGTCCGATATGCGCTTGGCGGTGCGTTCGTCGTTCGAGGCAAATGCGATCCGCACATGGCAATTGTCGAGTATCGCATTATTGGGTCCGTAGGCTTTTTCGATCTGGTTGAGCGATTGTGCGATCAGATAAGCGCGGATGCCGTAGCCGGCCATGAAGGCGAGAGCCGACTCGAAAAAGTCGAGACGACCGAGTGCTGGAAACTCGTCGAGCATCATCAGCACGTCGCGCCGGGTACCCGTGCCGTCGGGCATGGTTTCAGTGAGCCGGCGGCCGATCTGATTGAGGATCAGCCGGACCAGCGGTTTCGTGCGCGAGATGTCGGATGGCGGCACGATAAGATAAAGAGAAACGGGATTCGCGCCGTCGATGAGATCAGCGATGCGCCAGTCGCTTGCCGCTGTCGCTGCGGCGACGACGGGATCGCGATAGAGCCCGAGGAAACTCATCGCTGTCGATAAAACGCCGGAGCGTTCGTTTTCCGATTTGTTCAACAGCTCCCGCGCCGCCTGCGCGACAACCGGATGGGCGCGGGGTGGGCCGTCCGTAGTGAGATGATGGGCCTTCATCATCCTGGCGAGGGTCGTTTCAAAACTCCGCGACGGATCTGACAGGAAGGCCGCGCAGCCCGCCAGCGTCTTATTCTCTTCGGCATAAAGCACATGCAGAATAACGCCGACCAGCAAGGCGTGTCCGGTCTTTTCCCAATGGTTGCGTCGTTCAAGGGAGCCTTCGGGATCGACCAGAATGTCGGCGATGTTCTGAACATCGCGCACTTCGAACGGCCCCTGACGCACTTCCAGTAAGGGATTGTATCGGTGAGAGGTTCCACTGGTAGGATCGAACCTGACGATGTGAGAGAAGGTCGAGCGCCATCCGCTCGTCAGGGTCCAATTCTCGCCCTTGATATCATGAATAACGGCGCTTCCGGTCCAGGTTAGAAGCGTCGGCACCACAAGCCCGACACCCTTGCCGGACCGGGTCGGCGCAAACGCCATCACATGCTCTGGCCCGCCATGGCGCAGGTATTTGTTTCTCCATTTGCCGAGAAACACGCCCTCATCGCCCAGGAGGCCGCAGCGTTCGATGTCTTGACATTCGGCCCAGCGCGCCGAGCCATAGGTGGTGACATGCTTTTGTGATCGCGCCCGCCAGATCGAACCGGCGATGGCCGCAAAGGCGCCGAGAAAGCCGCCGCCGCCGGCGATCAGCCCAGCGCGGTTAAAAATATCGGGCGCATAAGCCTCAAAGGCGTACCACCACTGAAAAAGACGCCACGGCTTGTAGATCGGGTAGTCGAACAAATGGAACCAGGCCCGCCCCAGGCGGGGATGAAAGCCGAGGGCCGCCGCCGTCCACTGGGTTGCGAACCAGACTGTCAGCCCAATCACGGCGAATACGATGATGATCTGTCCAATGAGCAGTTTGGTCGGGGTCACGTAAATGCCCCTCCTCAATCAAACGGTTGAATCCATCGTCTGATCAAACGGCATGGCTGACGCGAAAGCTAGAACGGGAATTTCAGTATTGTTCTACGTTTCTTCACGAAACAGGTTGCAACGCGTTCAAAAGCGCAAAAAGAAGAGCCGGCTAGATTTCGAAACCCAATTCTTGCAGAAAGGTCAGATCTGTATCAGAACTATATCTCGTCGGTATTTACTGCGTACCGATCAAGTTGGGCGGCAAGACGGTCGCGGTGTTTTGAGAGAAATTCTCTATTCTCGGCTGTGGCATTCGCGATAAGGTCGTTCGCTTGTTCAATCGCTTTCGGCAAGGTCAAAGCCTTGCATGGCTCTCCTCGCCCCATTAGCCTATCTTCCACGAACTGTGTCCACACTGCCTGTCGCGCTTCGTTTAAATGCTGCGGAGCTTCTGTAAAAATAAGAAACTCACCAAGTCTGCGATAACGAGCGTCGCTAACCTGACAAATAATATCATAGCGCTCGGCCCAATCGGCGTCATGAAACTCGCGAAGCCTCTCTTCATCCGCTGGTGAAAAAAAGTCCTCGTACATTTGCTCTTCGACATGACGAGCAGGCTCGTACTCAGGCAGCGTGCCGATAAATATTTCGAGTAGTCGTTCTTTCAATTCTGGGGACTGATCGAAATTTTCGGCTCGAGATTCGACCTGGTCAAGCGACAGATCGGCGAGACGCGAATGAGGGTGAGCATCTTCCGGATCAATCAAACCTGGGAGCGCATTTGCGCGCAGCCTTCGTATTGGTTTTGGATTGGATTTTATCAACCCGGCGATTTCGTTGTTGGACTTTCCGTCGAAGTCACCGGTAGAATACTGAAGGTCTACCGCAATGACTTCATTTTGGTTGTCTGGATTGACGCCGATTTTGTGGAGCAAAAACGTATACGGCTTACCAAAGTAAAACTCAGTCAGCCCGAACAACTCTTCCATTTCGCAGAAATCGAGAACAGTTCCCTTGTTGGAAAAACGCATAAAGCGCGACCATGTGTCTGGCGCTAAATCTCGTACTTTTCGGCACATGAAGATGGTTGCTTCAACATCCGACATCGCCTCGTGGGCGTTCGCGTGATTGAAACCATTGGCAGGTGCCAACTGATCGAGTTTGTAACTTGGCTGTCCTCTCAAATTTTCAGGAAAGACTATACTATCCGGCTCGTAGATTGAGACTGATTGCAGCATCTTGAGAGTGTCCAGTCGACTATTGCCGTTGGTGTTCGTGAGGTAGACTGGAAGCAGTGACTTGTAGAATAAAGAACGTAACAACACTTCGTCGAATTGGATCGAATTGTGCCCGATAAATTGAGCTGGCTCCCAATCGCTTAACTTCTGATGGATCTGACACGCCATTTCAAATTGGCTTGGGTAACTTGGATCATCGAGTTGATCAGCGGTAACGCCAGTTACATTCATCGCACCAGGACTCGCAACAATGTGTGGCTGCAGGCGCGATCTGACTTCAAACCGCTCCACTTCGTTCAAATCATCATCTGTTAGGATTGCCGCAAACTGGAGTATCTGATCATGAAGTGTTTCGGTACCGGTCGTTTCAGTGTCATAGAAAACGAAAGCCATGGAGACGACACCTCAGAAGATCTTGGCGATTCGATAGGTCATGGCAGTCGTACTCACATTAAATGCGCGAGCCATTGCCTCCATCGCTTCGTCATCAGGAACGCAGCCATAGTCCAGTCCTTCGAGTTCCATGTATTGAAGAACAAGCGCTTTCGGCATCAGTAATTCAGCAGCAAACTGATTTGCTTCAATCTCTATGCTGATCGTGCCCGACCCGGATGTTGGATCGCGATTAAGCATTGTGATAACTTTGTCTACGTGCATGCCTTTGCGTAAAACCTCGTCATGCAGTTCAAAATGGCCGATTTCATGAGCAATAGTAAAGCGTTGTCGGCGAACGTGATGACGAGCATTCACGCCTATGACCGCTACATTGTCTTTGTAAAATGCCATGCCAGACAACTCGTCGTCGAGCGCCGAATACTGAATCTTGATGCCAGCGCGTTTGGCAATACGATCGACTTTCACTGGCCATCGATCGATACCTTCACGATCCAATACGTGACGTGCCGCCTTTTCGCATTCTTCGCGCGTTAGGGATTTCTTTCTCGCCATGAAAACGACCTAACGCACGCTGCGCGCGACTGCTTGAATCTGCGCGAGCTGAGCATCGCTGAGTTCCGGACTGCGGTGGATGCGAAGTTCACCATCTTCATCATCATCGTCCAGAGGAAGGCGCGGAAAAATCTCGTCCATCGATACGACGCCTAACACTGTGGCCAGGTGATATAGCTGATGTCCCGAAGCAGTTTGTCGGCCCGTTTCCATGTTGGCAATTGTGCCGCGGGAGAAGCCGGTGAGAGCGGCAAAGTCCTCTTGCGTAAAGCCCTTCGCTTTTCGCAAATCACGTATTTTTTCGCCGATTTTTTCGTTGAAGATTGATGTATCCATCACTGCGTTATCGTTTTTCAGGCAGATAATGTCAAGCAAACGCACAATCCAAACGCAGCACTGACTGACAAAATTGTGCACTATGATCACATCGTAATTGTGATCAAGATTGACATCGTGGGAATCAAAAGCTATTGCGGTCATGTGCTTGAGGCAATCATGCCTATCGTCATGGAGATGCACAATGTCAGTTGAAATTGATATCGAGAATTGGGCGTGCTCAGACGCCAATAAACCGCTCCCTATTGCGGAGTTCTATCGCGTGCGCCTCTGGGACGGCGACGGGTTCGACGAAAAACGTCGGATCGACGACGCGACGCCGACTGGCGCGCAGGTACTTGCCGCCTTTGATCGGCACCCCGTGAACGAATTCGTTCTGTTGCTTCTCGACAAGGACGGTGTTTCCCAGATCGAGCCGGACGAAGTGATTGACATCAGCGATCGCCGCGCTGAACGCTTCTTCGCGTTCAGGACGGATAGAGTTTGGCACGCGGCCTACAATGATCAGCGTTTTCCCTGGGGTGCCCCGAAGGTCGCGGAACCGATCTTGAGGCTGATCTTCCGCACGCCTCAAAACAAAAGCCTCGTGCTGACGCGCAGCGGTGAAAAAGATCGCATCCTGACGCCGGACGATATCGTCAATCTCGATGACCCCGGTTTAGAGCGGATCTTCACGCGGAAGCGGTCGTGGAAGCTCCTCGTGCAAGGCGTCCTTCTGTCGTTCGACAGCCCTCTGGTTGTCGTGCGCGACGCCCTTGTGAAAGCCGGCATCGATCCGGACAGCGGCTGGACGGCGGCGCTAAAATTCGTCGGACTGCCGCGTGAAGCGGTCAAACTGACTGACACGATCGACCTGTCCCGCGAGGGCATCGAAAAGCTCTGGCTCCGGCCGGATCACGTCAATAATGGTGAAGCCCCGTCGGGGCTTCACCGCGCCTTCCGGCTTCGCGACGAAGACGAGACCTATCTGCAGGAGCGCGGCGAGCAATGGGAAACCGTCATCGACGGCGCACAGCGATGGTTTATCATCCGCAACTACACTCTCCCCGATGGCTACCGACAGAAAAATACGGATATTGCCGTTCTCATCCCGCCGACCTATCCGGCCGCAGCGCTTGATATGTTTTTCTGCGCGCCGCATCTCCAGCTCGCGTCCGGACGGGAAATCCCGCAAACACAGGTCAAACAAGACATTTGCGGCGTCTCATTCCAGCGCTGGTCACGTCATCGTCATGGCGCGACGACATGGAATCCGTCAGTCGACAATCTGATTACGCATGTTGCGATCATCGATGAGGCGATCGCGCGAGAAGTCGGAGCGTGACAGATGGCGAGACTTGTCATTTCAGAGGCGGATTATGCGCGCTTATTTCATCACCTCTTTCCCGGCGACGGCAAGGAAGCGGCGGCGATCCTGGTTTGCGGCGTGACCGGCGCCGCGCGTGATCGCCTTTGCGTCGGCTCCGTCATTGAAGTGCCGTATGACGATTGTTCCGTGCGCACCGCAACCCGCGTGACATGGCCGGGCGATTACCTTGATCGGGCGGTGACCGCGATGGACGCGATCGATGGCGGCGTCATTTTGATCCATTCCCATCCCGGAGGATACTTCGACTTCTCCTCGATTGACGATGCAAGCGATGCACTGACCATCCCCTGCCTGCAGGCGGGCGCACGCAATCCGGCTGCGCCGATCGGCTCTGCGGTCATGGTGCCGGATGGCCGCATCAAGGCGCGTCTTTTTACGCAAACCATGACCCCGACCGACATCCGCCAGCTTACCGCAGTTGGTCACGACATCCGCGATCTCGGCAAACAACTTGATGAGAGACCGCTTGCCTTTTCCGCGGCAATGACGGCGGACCTCGCGACCAAAACTGCGTGCGTCATCGGAATTTCCGGTACAGGGTCAATCGTCGCCGAACTTCTTGGGCGGCTGGGCGTCGGGCGTCTTGTGCTGATCGATTTTGATCGCGTCGAGGAAAAGAATCTCAACCGAATTCTCTATGCAACCCCGAAGGACATCGGCCGTTTCAAAACCCATGTGTTGCGCGACGCCATCAAAGCCCATCATCCGGGCGTGGATATCGAAACCTTCGAAACACCTGTCTCCGATGCGAGCGCGCTCATCGCCTTAAGCGGATCCGACATTCTCTTTTCATGCGTCGATTCCATGGAAGGACGCTATCACTGCGACCTCGCAGTCCAGACTTTCATCTGTCCGATGATCGACATCGGCGTCGTCATCCCGACAAGAACGCTGAAAGATAAAGTTTCTGTCGCGGATGTCTGCGGCCGGATCGATTATGTGTTTCCGAGCGGCTCGACACTCTGGGATCGAGGTGAAATCACCGGTGCGGGCCTTACCGCGGAGTATATTCGCCACAACGATCCCGACGCCTATGCGCGGCAGGTCGCGGAAGGCTATCTGAAAGGCGTTCCTGACGAAGCGCCGTCAGTCATCTCACTGAACATGCGCGCGGCGAGTGCGGGCGTAAATGAATGGCTCGCGCGACTTTACGGGTTCCGTCATGACGCAAACGAAAATTATGCGCGCTGTCACTTCTCCTTGGCGTCAGGCGAGGAAGAGTTTGAAAGCGACGAGACTGACGCCGGCCGCGCCCGCGTGGCGACTTTCGGCCAGGGCCTGAAACGCCCTCTTCTAGGACTGTTGTCTAGCGCGGATGATGAAAGGCACGCGGCATGAATTGGCTGAAGAAACTATGGCGCTTCATCTTTCGGAAGCGTCCAGACCTTGTTCTGAAATGGCATGAGGGAGATGAACCGCCGCATAACCTAAAGCGTGGTCAGCTAGTGGTCGCACGAGAAGGTGAAGAACTTTGGGCTGCTGCATTCATTTGCCCTTGCGGGTGCGGCGAGCGCATTGAACTCGCGCTTTTACCGGAAGTGAAACCACATTGGGAACTCACAAGTGGTGCTCCGAAAGCGCCAACTTTGCATCCTTCTGTCTGGAGGAAAGTGGGATGTAAAAGCCATTTCTGGGTTCGGCAGGGTAAGGTGCAATGGTGCAAGGAATAAAGCAGACCGAAGAAGGGTGTCTAAGCCGCGAGTATTCAATTTATAGTATATTGATAGCCATGGCGGTGAAATCTGCGTTCAAATTCAATCCGTCGGCCATATTTTTCGAAACCCCGCAAGGCGAGATTTGAGATTGCGATGTCATTTGAGTTCATACATTCATCCGACCTGCACTTAGGACGTCGGTTTTCCAATATTCCCCAACCGCCAGACGGAAACATCCGTGGACGGCTAATGGAGGCTCGACACGCCGCGATCTCACGATTAGCGAAAGTCGCGCGTGAGCGAGACGCGAAACACATCCTGCTCGCTGGAGACACATTCGACACGGCGACGCCTTCTGCATCGGTGGTTCAGCAAGCCCTGACGGCTATGGCTGATTGCACCCATGTCTGCTGGTGGATCATACCTGGCAATCATGACAATCTACGAGATGCAGAACCTCTTTGGGAAAAAGTTCTGCGAGACGCTCCGCAAAACGTCCGGCTTGTTACGGATAACGCACCGATCGAGTTGAGTGCGGGTGTTCAGCTCTTGCCGTGCCCTGTCGCCTTTCGTTCTTCGGGGCGAGACCCAACCGCTGAGCTTGCATCAATGCCGACCAGCGATGGTGATTTGCGAATAGGGCTAGCTCATGCGGGCGTCGTCGATTTCACCGACAGTGGTGGTCACATTCCGCCTGACAGAGATCGAAGCGCAGGGCTCGATTACCTCGCGCTCGGCGATTGGCATGGACGCATCGCTGTCAGCCCCCGAACACATTATAGCGGCAGCCCAGAACAGGATCGCTTCAAACATGGCAAGCGAGGCGTTTGTCTCGCTGTATCAATCGTCGCCCCTGGTGCGGAACCCAAGATCGATGAAATCGAAATCGGTGAGTTTTTATGGGCCAAAGCCGAACTCCCGCTTTTGTCGGAAACCAATGTAGTGGAAGCGTTGGAAGGTATCCTTCCTGAAAGCGACCGTCGAAACGTCTTGATGCGTGTCAAGGCAACTGGATGGTCTAGTCTTGCGCAACAGGCGGAGTTGCGACACGCGTCGGTGCGTCTGGGACCGGATTTCGGCTTCATGGACCTTAACTTTGATGATCTCGGCACGACCTATGACGAAGCTGACATCGACGAAATCGACAAAGCAGGCGCCCTTCGCCTGGCTGCAAACCGGCTAAAGGATGACGCTGAATCTGAAACACTCTCGACCGACGAGCGGTCTGTGTCGGCCGGAGCGCTATCGCGCCTCTACGCGTATATTAAGGAGGCGGAATAATGCGGATACGATCTATCACGCTCACCAATGTTCGGCGGTTCACGGATACGGCTCGCATAGAAGGACTGAGCGACGGTTTGAACGTTTTGTGCGAGCCGAATGAGTTCGGAAAATCGACTCTTTTCGACGCACTACAAGCGGTCTTCTTCAAAGCACACACTTCGAGTGATAAAGACGTTAAAGCGCTTCGCCCGCATGTTGGCGGTGCTCCGGAAATCGTCGTCGAAGTCGAGACGGACGACGGTCACTTCGTCATAACAAAAAGATGGATGTCAAAGCCTACCGCCAAGATCGAGCAGGACGGACGATTGATTGCTCAAGCTGATGAAGCAGAGTCATGGATTGGCCGGCTTTTGGGTGGAGGAGATGGCGGACAATCGGGGCTGCTGTGGGTCCGGCAAGGGCTGACCACCTTATCGGAAGGATCAAAGAAAGAAAAAGAAGCCGCACTTGAGGCTAGGCGTGATCTGCTTTCATCAGTCACCGGAGAAGTTGAAGCGATGACAGGTGGAAGGCGCATGGATCTGGCGCTGTCACGCTGCAAAGAAGAGCTAAGCAATTTTGCGACCGCCGGCGGTCGACCGAAAACTGGCGGGCCCTGGAAGGACGCCGAACAACATGTTGAATCACTCCGCTTGCAACACACCGAATTGGCCGGTCAGGTTGCTCAGCTTCGCGATCAATTGGATGAACGTAAGCGAAAGCGTCGCGAGCTTGAGGAACTCGAGAACCCCGAGGCAAGCGCTGCGCGGAAGAAACGTGTGGCGGACGCTACAGCAGAACTGCAAGCCGCACAGCGTCATGCCGACGCTGTCGAAACAGAAGCGCGCAAAGTTGATGCGGCGCGGCTTGCGGTCACAAATGTTAAATCGCGTCTCGAGGGTTTGCGTAGAGACTTAAAGGAACGTGACGCGTCCGTTGAGGCGCGTCAGGCCGTTGCCGAAAACGCCGAGGCCGCCCAGCTGGCCCTCAAAGCTGCCGAGGACTCTCGCACAAAAGCGCAGCGGGAGTTTGATGAGGCGCAAGAAGAGTACCAATCCGCGCAAGAAGCGCTACGTGCTTCTCAGCGTCGCCAGGCAGCCCTTGATGGCGCCGAAAGGCGCAAAGAACTGAAGGAACGCATCGAAAAGGCGGAGGCGGCTCGCGTCAGCATGGAATCCGCTGCCGCGGAAGCCGCCCAAGGTCCTGATCCCCGATCCATGCGCGAGCTGGAAGAACTTGCGGGGGCTCTGAAGACTGCGCAGGCGCTCCGCGATAGCAAATCGGCAAGTCTCCTAATTAGGTATGCCGAGGGCGGGCAAGGCAAGATCAAACAGAACGAGGAGGAACTCCCGGACGACATACCAGTGCCAGTTACGGGGGATACTGATCTGGTCATCGAACAGATTGGAACACTAAGTATCCACCCTGGGATCGACGATTATAAAGACGACTCTGTTGAAACCGCTGAAAACGCGCTGATTGAAGAACTTAAACGTTTTAACTGCACGACCATAGACGAGGCCCGCGATGCTGCTGTGCAGCGCGACGCTGCTGAACAAAGCCGACTTGAGGCTAACGCGATCTTTGAGTCCCTTGCTCCAAACGGCATAGAAGACTTACGCAAAAAACTCACTGCCATTCCCAAACTCGATGCCGCCGAACTAGACGTTCCGACCTTGGAAGACGCAGAGACACGCTTTGCTAAAGCGGGAGACGATCGATTAACGGCAGACACGGCCCGAACGGTCGAGGCAGAACGTTTCTCTGACGCGCGCTCAGAATCGTCAAAGCTTGATGCAGCGCTTGAGGCCGCGCAAACGCGAGAAGCAAGAGCGATAACCGCTTTGGCGCAGCATGGCGATACAGATGAAGCGCGGCTTGAGGATGAGCTAAGTCGCGCTGTAACTGCGCTTGAGGCCGCCGAAGCGCTTCACTCAGAAAAAGTGAAACTCGCGCCGGATGTTCACGCTGCCGAAGCAACGCTCAAACGCGTTCAATCCGTCGAGGATGCCGCCAGGGCAGATATTGCTCGCCTAAAGCCGGCGCTCGCCGCGCTGGAGGCGAATATTTCTCGAACCGCGGACGAGGCCGTTGAGGAACGCTTGGCGGAAACGGAACAGCAACTTGAGCTAGCGCAGGCTAAGCTTGCTGGAATCGAAAAGGAAGTCGCCGTTCTTCAAAAGCTGCAATCAGTATTGGAAGACGCCCGCAGCGAGGCCCGCGACCGCTATTTCGAACCCGTCGCCAACGAACTTAAACCGCTCCTTCAGCTGCTTTGGCCGGATGCGGAGCTCTCCTGGGGTGACCAAACGCTATTGCCATCGTCGCTAATTCGGAATGGCCAAGAAGAACCAATCGATATCCTCTCCGGCGGCACCAAAGAACAAATCTCGCTACTGGTCCGTCTCGCCTTCGCGAGGATGCTCGCCAAGCAAGGACAGAGCGCTCTGAACCGCGCCGGGTTTGCCGGAGACCATTCTTTTTGAGAGAGTGGACCTATGACAGACAAGAAGCAGAGACCTCATTACTCGCCTGAGGTGCGTGAG
>MDTG01401415.1_pt1 | contig 11650 bp, 11 predicted proteins | sample 811421 | NCBI WGS metagenome assembly MDTG01 (sample SAMN05326645, study PRJNA326480) | marine metagenome | isolation source: seawater | place: Pacific Ocean: South East | collected 2011
AACTTCCATTAGGAGTGATTGGTATTGCGCTAGGTAGTATCTTGCTTCCAAGACTTTCCGAAAAAACTGTATTGAACAACCCCAAAAAGATGAATGAAGCAGTTCAGGAATGCCTAAAAATCGCTGCCATGTTAACGATTCCAGCTACTGCAGCACTCCTGATAATCCCTTTACCTCTAATCTCAGTTTTATTTGAAAGGGGGGCTTTTTCAAATGTTGACAGCCAATTTACAGCAAGAGCCTTAGCTATTTATGGCTTTGGCCTCCCAGCTTATGTACTCCACAAAATCTTCACACCTATTTTCTTTTCAAATGGTGACACCACTACACCATTCAAAATAGCAGTGATTGCCATGTTAACCAATGTGTTGATAGCCTTTTCTCTTATCAAATTCTTCGGCTACCTTGCTCCAGTCATAAGTACAACTGTCTCCAGTTGGATAATGGCTATACTTTTATACAAAAAATCTAGATTTTTAGGTTTTAAGATGAGCTTGGCCTTACTTAATCCATTTATCAAGATATTAGTGGCCACAGCTATACTATCTGCAATTTTAATATTAGTGTCATTTGAATACTTTGATTTATTAACAACTAGTCATCTAAGAACACTTTATCTCTTTTTGTTGATTTTATTTAGTTCATCTACCTATTTTTGCGTCCTATGGTTTTTAGGAATAACAAATAAAAAAGGTAATTGATTGAAAAACAATATTATTGTCCTAGATAAAATTTCCCTGTATTGAAACGCACAAGCTGAGTAATTTAAGGAACTGGTTAACTGATGATGGGTCAAAAACACAAGAAGAGAATTTTTTCTGGAGTACAACCCACCGGAAATATTCATTTAGGTAATTATTTGGGAGCAGTAAAAAACTTTGTCAAACTTCAATCTGGGGGAAATGAAGCTTTATTTTGCATTGTAGACCTTCACGCAATCACTGTTTGGCAAGACCCAAAGGTCTTACGCAGTTCTATTAGAGAACTAGCTGCAACATTTGTTGCTTGTGGCCTAGAATCAAAAAAATCAATTCTTTTCAGTCAAAGCCAAGTTAGTGGTCACGCCGAACTCGCTTGGATTTTTAATTGCATTGCTAGAATGGGCTGGTTAAATAGAATGACCCAATTTAAGGATAAAGCAGGACAAAATAAAGAAAATGCCTCTGTAGGTCTTTTTGCTTATCCTGCTCTTATGGCTGCTGACATTCTAGCTTATCACGCTACACAAGTCCCAGTAGGTGAGGATCAAAAGCAGCACCTAGAATTGACTAGAGATATAGCTATCAAATTTAATAACGACTTCAAAGTGCCCAGTTTTTTTCCTACCCCTGAACCTATTATTGAAGAAACTGCACCCAGAATTATGAGTTTAAGAGATGGATCAAAAAAAATGTCTAAATCAGATTCCTCAGACATGAGTCGAATTAATGTGCAAGATGACAATGATCTGATAGCTCTCAAGATCCGTAAAGCAAGAACAGACCAGGAACCCATACCTGAAAATATTTCATTCCTAGAAAAAAGACCAGAAGCCCATAACCTTGTTAACATTTATGCGTCTCTAACAAATTGTTCACCAGAAGATGTTTTGACGGATTTTAGCGGTAAGCCTTTTAGTTATTTTAAGCCCAAACTTGTTGAATTACTTGTTAGCGAATTAGAGCCCATTTCGAAAAAGATAAAGGAACTACTAAAGCAACCAGAAGAAATCGATACAATATTGAATCATGGGGCCGCCAGTGCTAGGACAATTTCTGATCCAATAATTAGATCAACCTACGAAATTCTAGGTTTGACCAAAAACTTGGAATTATAGGTGCGCATCCTATATCTAAAGTAACCAGCATATCATATTGGATCCCTCATTATTGTTAAGGAATGAGTTATGAAGTAGGCTGAGGTTATGTAACGCATACAAAGCAATTCTTTAAATATAATTTAAATCATGTAAAGGTTTACTCTCCAATGCGAAAATTTTTGGTTGTTATGGACGATAGTCCTGAATTTGTTAATGCACTTAGATTTGCGGCTATACGTGCTTCAAAAACTGGTGGACAGGTAGAAATACTAGGTATTATAGCTCCGGAAGAATTCCAACATTGGCTTGGAGTTGCTGAGCAGATGAAATATGAAGCCAAAGAACGCATCAAAGAGCATTTCAAGATTTTCTCTGAAATCATAGAAAAAGAAGAAGGTATTATTCCAGAATTGGTTATCAGAGAAGGAGACAAAGTTACTGAAGTACTAGCACAGGTACAAGAAGATCCAGAGGTGGGAATAATTGTATTGGGTGCAGGAATTTCAAGTGAAGGTCCAGGACCCTTAGTCACGCAATTGGTAGCTCGACAAGGAGGTACATTACCAGTTCCTGTGACAATTGTTCCAGGTTCTTTAACAAAGGAATCAATCGTATCCGTTTCTTAATTTATGATTTAGTTTAGAAAGATTCTAAGTTTTGGTTGATTTGATAACAAAACTAATGCATTCTCATACTGGATAGGAGATCCATCATGTTTATTCAAACCGAATCCACCCCAAATCCAGCAACTCTTAAGTTTCTTCCTGGTCGTACTGTCCTTCAAACGGGAACGGCAGATTTTCCTTCAATTAAAAATTCAGAGCAATCCCCTTTGGCAAAAAGAATCTTTGAAGTGGAAGGAATATCAGGAGTATTTTTTGGTTCAGACTTCATAACAGTAACTAAAAATGATGGTATAGATTGGGAACATGTTAAGCCTGCTATTCTGGGTGTCATTATGGAACACTTCCAATCTGGTTTGCCTGTCATGCTTGAAGAAAACATTACGCCAAGTCATGCCAAACATGATGGTCCAGACAGTGCAATTGTAGATCAAATAAAGGAATTACTTGATACAAGGGTCAGGCCTGCAGTTGCCCAAGATGGTGGAGACATTACATTTCACGGTTATGAAGAAGGTGTAGTCTACCTGCACATGCAAGGAGCCTGTGCAGGCTGCCCATCTTCAACTATGACCCTGAAAATGGGTATTGAAAACCTACTTAAACATTTCATCCCTGAGGTAAAAGAAGTCCGCCCTATAGCTGCCTGATCATGGCTAAGAAAAATGTTGCTAGAAATATCATACTTGCGCTAGATACTTCCGTAAGCCACTGTTCTGTATCACTTTTACAAAATGAAGTTCTGCTTGCAGAGAAATCTAACCTGATGCAAAAAGGTCAATCCGAAAAGTTGTTTGCTTTCATTCAGTGCATCTTTAGTGAGGCTAACCTTACTCTAAAAGACGTTAAAGCTATTGGTGTAGGTGTTGGCCCTGGGAATTTCACGGGTCTACGTATCGGTATTTCGGCAGCTAAAGGACTAGCGATGGCTCTAAAGATAAAGGTGTTTGGAGTGAATAGGTTTGAGACTCTAATTGAAACAAACCAACCAACACTTGCATTAGTCGCCACCACTGAGAATTCATTTTATACCCAGTTTTTCATAAACAAAAAACCCATAAAACCACCTACTGAAAGTACCAGATCCGAAATATTAAAGAGAAATTACTTACCAAACACAATTATTTCGGGTGACAGCGCAATACAAATAGCAAAAAAACTTAACTTACAACATGGAGCAAATAAAAGTACACCAAAAACAGAAAAAATTGGTTTGATAGCACAGAGGCACCTCGAAACTGGTGGACCTAGTCCGGCACCACTCTATATTAAAGGTCCAGATGCGAAATTGCCTAAAGAACCAATTCCACTTATCTTAGGATCTAATGTGCAATAAAAACAATTTGGAAATGTTAGCCAAAAGCTTCGCAGTTATCCACAAAGCTTGCTTTGGGAATACTAGTACAAAATTTTCCTCCTCTTTCATATTGTCTTTGATCCAAAACCCTAATGTAAAATTTATTGAGCAAGAACAAAAAGGTTTTTGTTTGGCAAGATTATCAGATGTGGAGGCCGAAATAATTACCATGGGCATCAAACCTGAATTTCAACAACAAGGCATTGGATATTCGATATTAATAAGAATAATTCAACTCATAAGAAAAACTAGTTGCGAGACAATATTCTTAGAAGTTGCCTCCGATAATATAGCTGGAATCAAACTTTATTCCAAAGCAGGATTTAATAGATGTGGGATTAGAAAGAATTATTATCAAATCTCCAATGACAAAAAAGTTGATGCAATAATCATGAAGAAAATCTTGGTCGAATAGACGATGAACTATCACCTCTGAATGAAATCCACCATATTTTGAACTCCAAAGTTTAAGAATGAATATTCTGGCCAATCCATTCACTACCATACTAGACCTTAATTTTGTAATAGCATCCTAGAAACCTCATAGCTAACATAAATCCAAAAATAAATGAATTTGCCATTGCGGGTATTGCACCTATCCAACAAAAGTTTCATACTCAAGTCTTAAGCCAAAGATATGTGAGGAATGGATATGAAATTAAAGACAATTTTAAAGCTAACAAGTGGTGCATTTGCTGGTTTGCTTTTAGCAACAGTGCAGTCTGCCAATGCATTCACAGCTTGTCAAGTAACTGACGTAGGTGGAGTTGATGACAAAAGTTTCAATGAAACTGCCTGGAAAGGCGTAAAAGATGCCGTAGCCAAACACGGCGTTGATTCAAAATTATTAGAATCAAAAGATGGGACGGACTATGAGCCCCATTTGAATTCTATGGTAAGCGCAGGTTGTGACATCATAATCGCCGTTGGATTTTTAATGGGAGAAGCTACTCAAAAAGCAGCCGAAGCAAATCCTGATTCAAAGTTCACAATTATTGATTTTGCATATGACCCAACTGTTCCTAATATTTTGGGACAAGTCTTCGCTACTGATCAAGCTGCCTTCTTAGCAGGTTATGTATCTGCAGGGGTGAGCAAAACTGGTATAGTAGGAACGTTTGGAGGCATCAACATTCCTCCAGTGACAGGATTCATGGATGGTTTCGCATGGGGTGTTGCCCACTACAACAAAATTAAAGGAAAAAATGTGCAAGTTCTTGGCTGGGATCCTGCAGCCAAAGAAGGCTTGTTCACCAACAACTTTGATTCCTTAGATGATGGAAGAGCTTTCGCTCAAAATCTTTATGATGAAGGTGCTGACATAGTTATGCCTGTAGCAGGACCAGTTGGTTTAGGTTCAGCTTCCCTCGCGGATGAATTGGGAAGTGACAAACTTAAGATCATCGGAGTGGATGGTGATTGGACTACCACAGATCCAGCAAGAAAAGATGTGTATCTTACTTCTGTACTTAAAAATATGGATGTTACTACCTTGAGCGTTATAGAAATGGCAAAGTCAGGTGATTTTTCTGGCGGCCTTACAGTTGGTACATTAGAGAATGGGGGTGTTGGCATAGCTCCCTATCACGAACTATCTAGTTCTGTATCTAGCGAACTCGCCTCAGAAGTTGAAGCTCTCCGCAAAGGGATAATTTCGGGTTCAATCAAGATGAACTAATAACTGCAATCATCCGGGGCGAAACAAAACTTTGAAAATTGAATTAAAAGAAATAAGTAAAAGTTTCGGCCCGGTTGCTGCAAATACTAAGATAAATTTGTCAGTTTCCAGTGGTGAGACTCTAGGACTTCTAGGTGAAAATGGGGCAGGAAAAACTACCCTAATGAATATACTAACTGGTTTATATAAGCCAGATTCAGGTCAAGTACTAATTAGGGGTCAACAAAGAGAATTCTCTAATCCACGAGATGCTATCAAAAATGGCATAGGCATGGTTCACCAGCACTTCATGCTTGTACCTGTGTTTTCGGTTACAGAAAATGTGATTCTAGGCAACGAACCAACCTCAGCCGTAAATAGGATAAATTTGAAAGAGGCCAGGGAAAAAGTTCAAAATATAAGTTCAAAATATAACTTAGATGTTGATCCAGATGAGCTAGTAGAAAGACTGCCTGTTGGGGTTCAGCAAAGGGTAGAAATAATCAAGATATTGTTTAGAAAGGCAGAGCTTTTAATTTTTGATGAACCCACAGCTGTCTTAACACCACAAGAAGTTTCAGATTTTTTCATGATAGTGAATAGTCTCAAGAACTCGGGTAAAGCCATTATTTTCATCACTCACAAATTACATGAAGTAATACAAATTTGTGACAGAATTAATATCTTGCGGAGAGGAAAAGTAGTTGGGGAAGTCAATCCCAAGAAAACTTCTAACTCGGAACTTGCAGAACTTATGGTGGGCAGATCAGTGAATCTTAATACAAAACGAAAAAAGATAGATCCAGGTGATGTGCTGCTTAAAGTAAAGAATTTACACGTCATCTCTGATAAAAAAGAAAAGGTCGTTTCAGACGTAAATCTAAAATTACATAAGAAAGAAATACTTGGCATTGCCGGAGTGCAAGGGAATGGTCAAACAGAGTTCATAGAAGCTTTGACAGGACTGAGAAAAATATCCTCAGGAGAAATATTCTACTTTGACAAGAATTGTACAAATTTTACCCCAAGAAAAATTCATCAAATGGGAATTAAACACATACCCGAAGATCGTCAGAAGCAAGGACTAATAAATGAGTTTTCACTGACAGAGAACATCATTTTAAATACTTACTATGAGGCTGATTTTTCAAAAAATATATCCCTTAATTGGAATAATGCTAGATCTGAGGCAGCAAGGGTAATGAAACAATTTGATGTTCGAGCAAGCTCAGAATCTAGTCCAGCTAACAACCTTTCTGGCGGCAATCAGCAAAAGCTAGTTATAGGGAGGGAAATGTCTCGCAAGATTAATTTGTTAATTGCATCTCAACCAACAAGGGGGGTAGATGTAGGTTCTATCGAATATATACACGGACAGATAATTGCTGCTAGAAATTCTGGCATTGGTGTCTTATTAAACTCTACCGAATTAGAAGAAATTATAGCTTTATCAGATCGAATCGTCGTTTTTTTTGAAGGTAAAATTGTTGCGGAGCTTCCTTCTAATACGGATCCCAAAATCATTGGGTTAGCCATGGCTGGAGTAATAACCTAATGAAAATCAATCTCAAAATTAGACAGACATTTTCAATTGATAAAGCAACCTTCTTAGACGTATTCATTATACCAATTTTAGCTACGTCATTGGCAATCACAATAGGATTACTCTTACTGTTGTTATCAGGTGAAAGTTACCAGACCGCATTAAGGGCATTGATCTCCTTATTTGTCGGCTCTTTTGGCTCAGTATCAGCTCTATCAGAAACCCTAACTGCCTCTACCCCGCTCATTTTTGCTGCTCTGGGGATAGCTATTGGGTTTAGAGCAGGTCTCTTTAATATAGGAGCAGAAGGTCAAATTGTTATTGGTGGCTTAGCAGCAGTCATTGTTGGTTTTTCAGTTGAATTACCTATACTGTTACACCTTACAATAGTGCTGTTCATTGGCGCTGCATTTGGCGCTGGTTACGCCTTCATATCAGGATGGCTCAAAGCATTTACGGGAGCACATGAAGTTATAACCACCATCATGCTGAATTTAATTGCATTTAGACTGCTTGATTTCTTTCTTCGCCTTCCTTTTATTCAAAAAGAAGGAAGAAATGATCCTATATCAAAGTCTGTATTAGAGACTGCTGAACTACCCCGTTTGCTTAGTTTTATCGATCCTAATCTTCGGATTCATGCTGGTTTCTTATTAGCTGTCCTTGCTGTAGTTTTAGTTTACTGGATAATCTTTCATACAACCATTGGCTTTGAATTCCGAACAGTTGGAACTAACATACATGCAGCAAAATACGCTGGAGTCAATTCATCGCTAGCTGTTATTTTAGCCATGAGTGCTGCTGGATTGTGTGCTGGATTGGCAGGGGCTTCTCAAATATCAGGAGTTTTAGGTCGTGCTACAAGCGGTTTTTCTGCAGGTATAGGATTTGATGCCATTGCCGTTGCGTTGCTTGGGCGAGCACACCCTATTGGGGTACTCTTTTCTGGCATATTGTTTGGAGCCCTCGTGGCAGGAGGCCGGGAAATGCAAGTATCTGCCGGGGTCAGTCTTGATTTAATTACTGTGATTCAAGCATTAATTATCATTTTTATTGCTGCCCCCATTTTGATAAAAAGAATTTTCCCTTGGTTTTTCCCAAAAACATAATTTGAAAAAACAATGAAAAAATTAGTTCAATCACAACAACCAATTAATATGACCAGAGTTCATGGTTCTCTGATTGCTGGATCTTTTCTTATTCTGCTTGCCATATTTGTCTTTATTCTTTTTGGATTTGGGGTGGAAGGTGAAGCAACATTTCGTCTTTCACGACCATCAGATCCTTATGCCTTACCGAATTTAGTACTCCCAGCAGAAAATTCCATTGGGATAGCGTCATTGATTATTGCCTTTTTTGGAGCACGTTTAATAGTAAAAACACCTAAAGAATACACCGTATTTTTTGCACTCAGCTTTTTCCTAGCAGTAGCCGCTTTTTTAGTTTGGGCTACCGCTGGTAAATCTTTTTCTCTAACTGGAATGCTCCAGGCAACCGTTGTAAGGGCTGTTCCAATAGCTTTAGCAGCTATGGCAGGAATTATGTGCGAACGAGTAGCCGTGATTAATATCGGAATTGAAGGAATGATGTTAGCCGGTGCATTTGCTGGAGCACTTTTTGGATCCATTTTTGGAAGCGTATTAGGACTTTTAATAGCCATAACTGTTGGTGGCGTTTTCGGACTAATTTTAGCACTCTTGGTCGTTACATTCCGTGTTGATCAAATAATTGCTGGGGTAGCTATCAATATCCTTGTTCTAGGCCTAACCAGCTTTTTTACCAGTCACCTTCTCAAGAAAAACCCCCACTTAAATGATGCAGCTGTCTTTAAAGCCATTCAAATTCCAATCTTAGCTGAGCTACCAATAATTGGACCAATGTTATTCAGACACAATATATTTGTTTACCTAGCTATTCTAATAGTCTTTTCTACTACTTTTTATTTATTTAAGACAGCTTATGGCCTGAGAGCTAGGGCTGTAGGGGAGCATCCAAAAGCTGCTGAAACGCTTGGAATAAGCGTAATAAAAACGAGATTTGTGAATGTAATTATTGGAGGCATGATAGCTGGATTTGGGGGAGCATGGTTTACACTTGGTAGTGTTGGTCGTTTTGACGAAGGAATGACAGGAGGTAGAGGATTCATAGGATTGGCAGCAATGATCTTTGGAAGGTGGCATCCCATTGGTGCCTTACTAGCAGCACTAGTTTTTGGATTTGCAGATTCTCTTCAACAAAAGCTAGCAATATTGCGAACCCCCATACCTAGCGAATTCTTGGCGATGTCCCCATATATAGTTACTATCATAGTCGTGGCAGGGATTGTTGGTAGTGCACGGCCTCCTCAAGCAATTGGGAAAGCCTATGTGAAGGAAAGTTAATGAAAAGAAAGTTAAATTCGAAAGATATTAGTCAACTGATTGGAAATACCCCAGTTAGAGTGGGACTTGTACTCGGATCTGGATTAGGGAGGATCCTACCGCTAAAAGAAGTTAGTGAATTTGACTACGAGGAGTTGGCAGATTTTGATGAAACATCTGTGACTGGTCATCAAGGTAAATTGATGATTGGGTCAATTAATGAAACAAAGGTTGCCATCTTAAGTGGCCGAACCCATTATTATGAAAACGGCAAGTCCGATACTATGCGGGGACCAATTGAATTCTTAACCAAACTAGGCATTTCCCACCTTGTCTTAACCAATGCAGCAGGTTCCTTGAGACAAAATATTCCCACTGGATCCCTAATGGTTATTAAAGATCACATTAATTTCTCGGGCTTAAACCCATTGATTGGAGAGAAATCAGAAGAAAGATTTTTGAACCTTACAAAAGCTTATGACAATAATATGATGAAGGCGATTTTTACCGCAGCAAAAGAAAATAACCTCAAAATCAGTCAGGGCGTGTATGCTTGGTTTTCTGGACCATCATTTGAAACACCCGCTGAAATTAAAGCCTTGAGCATATTAGGAGCAGATGCCGTTGGTATGTCTACTGTCCCGGAAACAATTCTTGGCAATTTTTTTGGTTTAAAGGTAGCAGCTATTTCTGTAATAACAAATATGGCTGCAGGCCTTAGTGAAGAAAAAATAAGCCATGATCAAACTAAACACATAGCCAAATCATGTGAAAAAAAACTTCAAAAATTATTGATATCTTTGTTGCGTAATTTTAAATAAAGGCGTAATAGCCCTTCTTAACTAACAACCTGCTTCCAGGCTTCAAATCACCCGTTAAGAGTTGAAAATGCAGATATATTTACCAATAGCTGAGATGTCAGTAAACGTAGTCTTGCTCGTTGGCCTTGGTGGTATTGTTGGGGTCTTATCCGGTATGTTTGGAGTTGGGGGTGGTTTCTTGATGACACCTCTTCTTTTCTTCATAGGAATACCCCCGGCAATTGCTGTTGCCAGTGAAGCCAATCAAATATTGGGTGCTTCCACTTCAGGAGCAATCGCCCATTTCAAACGAAGGACTGTCGATGTAAAGATGGGCATGCTACTCGTCCTTGGCGGTGTCATTGGCTCAGCTTTTGGCGTAGAACTATTTGGGATTTTAAAAGACCTAGGTCAATTAGAATTAATAATAAAAATTTGTTACGTTTTCTTTCTTGGCATAATAGGTCTTCTTATGTTTGTGGAAAGCATAAGAGCTTTAAGAGATATCAAAAAAAACAAGAAAAGACTTAAGAAACGCCATCACTCATGGATGCAAGGCCTTCCCCTAAAAATGAGATTCAGGACATCTAATTTATATATTAGCTCAATACCTGCCGTGGTTATTGGTTTCTTTGTGGGAATCCTAGCCTCAATAATGGGGGTAGGAGGTGGTTTTATAATGGTGCCCGCTATGATATATATTTTAGGAATGCCAACGAAGGTCGTAGTAGGAACTTCTCTTTTCCAAATTATTTTTGTAACTGGAGCAACAACTTTCCTACATGCAAGTAAGAATTTCAGCGTCGATATTGTCCTAGCCACCTTATTATTGATTGGTGGTGTCGTGGGAGCACAAATTGGGACTAGGTTGGGCTTAAGATTACAATCTGAGCAGCTTAGAATTTTGTTAGCTATATTAGTTTTAGCAATGTGCTTTAAAATTGCGCTAGAGCTTTTTGTTGCACCTCAAGAAATTTATTTGCTTCTACGAAGGATATAAAATTATGAGAGGATTGATGCTTTTTCTGTCATTTCTTTTTTATCAAATTGGATTTTATCCAGCCTTAGGAACCAATGTGCCCCCTACTTTGGTTACGGATCTGAGTAAGAAAATTATTTCCATTAACGTGAATTTCTCAGGAAGTAAATTCCACATATTTGGTGCCGTAAAAAGAGGTTTCAGCCAAAATGCTTCCATAGATCAACCGCCATTTGATATTATGATAGAAGTGATTGGACCTCCAGTTTCACTAGATTTTTTTAAGAAAGAAAGACTTTATGGTTTTTGGATAAATAAAAAAATCCAATCCTTTAATTCCATGCCAAGTTTTTATTCAATTTCAGGAACAAAACCGCTTGAAAAAATTGTTGGGGAAAAAGCAAAAAAAGAAAACAAAATTGGTCTCTTTGAGCAAATAAAAGCATCCGAAAATCTTGCTATTGATGATACCATACTTTCAAAAATAGCATTGACGGGAAAATCGAAAACTACATATAAGCAGGAATCTGAAC
>MDTG01151753.1_pt1 | contig 11649 bp, 8 predicted proteins | sample 811421 | NCBI WGS metagenome assembly MDTG01 (sample SAMN05326645, study PRJNA326480) | marine metagenome | isolation source: seawater | place: Pacific Ocean: South East | collected 2011
TGCAAACTCCTCTTTTTGAGTTCTTGCTAAACTTAATCCCTCTACTATTAAATCTCTAATTAAAGGCTTTTGCGGATTTTTAGTATATACTCTCCAATCTACCTTAATTTCTGGCGATTTAACACTTTCAGCTATTTTAGATTTTACGATTGTATAATTAGCACTTTTTTGCTCTGACTCTGTTACCTCAAATTTTTGAGATGAATAATCAGTCAATCTAGAAGTTAAACTTTTTAAAAAATATTTTTGAAAAAGCCCCTGATATTCATTTAAAGTGTTTTCATCTAAGTCTTTTCTAATTTTACCTAATGTATAAAGCCCAAGTCCTTTTACATCAACATTCTCTAAGGCGATTTTCTCTATCATTTTGTTTTTCTCATCATCTGTTAGAGACTTATCACTTAATGTTTTTATCGCATCGTCAACTAGCTCTTGTATAAAAATTTTTGGCTCAGAATTATAAGTTACAGCTGAAAGAGAAATATTGTAAAGAAAAAATATTGATAATAGAAAAATTAATTTCTTTTTCATTGAAAAAGTTTTTTATTTATCTAATTCGCCCCAAGCGTCGTCATCAGAGCTGGATTTATTTTTAATTTTCTTTTGTCTGTCTTGAAGGTATAAACTTTTTGTTGCAGCATAAAGGTCAATTGAGTTTTTTTCTAAACTTTCAAAATTTAGCATGTTATCCCCTCTAAAATCTACAGCAGTCGCAGCTTTTACACCTACGTAGTCCAATTTACTTCCTGAAAAATTTTTAATCTCTTTCTCATGCCAAGTAACTTTAGCAAACGTATCTAAATAGTTATTATCAACTATCATTCCAAGTGAGTCTCTCAAAGTAGTCGGACCCAAAATCGGTAAAACAAAATAACATCCTCCTTCAACACCATATGAACCTAAGGTTTGACCCAAATCCTCCTTTTGATTTTCCAATCCTAAAGCTGCCGCTGGATTACCTAACCCTAACACTCCAACAGTTGTATTTATTAAAAAACTTCCAGTAGCGTGACCTGCCAATCTCATCTCTCCTTGAAGAAGATGATTTGGAATAGATAATAAGGTTGCTATGTTAGATGTAAAATTTCCAGTTCCATTTCTTATTGGCTCCGGAAGCTTATTGTAAACTTTGGCAACAGGCTCAAGAATTACATTGTCAAATCCTTGATTAAACTTAAATATACCTCTGCTAACTTTTTCAAAACACTCATTTTCAGGTTGAGCGCTGACACCGGTAGCTAAAAGCAAATTTATAATTAACAAGTAAAAAGTTATTTGTAATTTTTTAAATACCATAGTCGCTATATATATAAATTATCGGGATTTTGCACATAAATCATGTCTTTATTTAGCACGATTTTACCTTTAAATTTTGGTAAATTTTTAATATTTATGTCTAATATATGTCTATAAAAGTAAGTAAAACACTGAATTATTCAAGAAATCTCAGATCTAAGAAAAATATACGTTTCTTAATAATTCACTATACAGGAATGCAATCTGCACGTGTATCCATAAATAAACTTTTAAACCCTAAATCTAAAGTTAGCTGCCATTACTTTATAGCGAGAAATGGAAATATTATTAAAATGTTGGATGACAATAAAATTGCTTGGCACGCTGGTAAATCAAAATGGAAAAATTTTAAAAATTTAAACCAGAATTCTATCGGCATTGAGATTCAAAACAAAGGTCATTTTATAAAATATCAAGAATTTACAAAAAAACAAATTTTTTCATTAATTAAATTAATTAAGAAGCTTTTAAAAAAATACAAAATTAAAAAAGAGAATGTTCTTGGTCATTCAGACATAGCCCCACTTAGAAAATTAGATCCTGGGGAAAAGTTTCCTTGGAGATTTTTAAGTTTAAATGGAGTAGCCATATGGTATCCAAAATTCAAATTAAGCTATAAGAAAACTGAATTTAAAATTAAAAGAAAAATTTTTTTTAGAAACTTACATAAAATTGGATATAGATATTTTAGTTTAACCAAACGTTTTAAAAGAGATCAAAAGATTGTGAAGGCATTTCAAATGAGATATATGCCAAAAGAAGTTAATGGAAAAATTACTGATAAAACGCTGAAAATAAGCCAATTATTGTCATAAAACCCTAATTTTACTTGATTTTTTCTTCCATTAATATTATCTAACAATTGCCAGATAGTTGGATAGTCGCTATCAAATTGATAGAGGAAAGTCCGGGCTCCTTAAAGACATTCTGCCAGTTAACGGCTGGCGAGGGCGACCTCAGGGCAAGTGCCACAGAAAAAAACCGCCTTATCAAGGTAAGGGTGAAAAGGTGTGGTAAGAGCGCACCGGGTTTTTGGTAACAAAAATCGCTAGGTAAACCCCAGATGGAGCAAGACTAAATAGGGATGACACCGCGTATAACGCAAAAAACAGTCTTTAGTTCGTCATCCGGGTTAGTCGCTTGAGCATATTCGTGAGTTTATGCCTAGATAAATGACTTCTTAAATGACAGAACCCGGCTTAAAGATTATCTGGCAAATCAAATACTCAGCTTAAAATGTTCCTTTTTTGTACTTTTTGTGCCTAAAACTATTATATTGACTAACTCGTTAAATCCCATATGATCCCAAATAATCCCAAATTGGAGGATTGATTGATTATTAAAAAAACAAAAAAAAAATTTAGAAATTATGTTTTTATCAAGTCACGAGAACAAAATAGACAAAAAAGGAAGGGTGTCAGTGCCTGCAGCATTTAGATCATACTTAACAACCCAAGGTTACAATGGTTTTATATCCTATCCATCTTTCAGCAATCCAGCTTTGGAGTGCTGCACTCAAGACAGAATAGAAAAATTATCAGATTCAATCGATACTTTAAATCCGTTTGAAGAAAAAAGAGATTATTTTGCAACTGCAGTTTTATCAGAGAGCTCAAATTTAATTTTTGATACCGAGGGAAGAGTACAATTTTCTAAAAAGCTTTTAAATTTTGCAAAAATCAAAACTGATATTTTATTTATTGGTTTAGGAAAAACTTTTCAAGTTTGGGACCCAAAAAATTTTGAAAAATTCAAATCTTTTGCAAGGAAAAAAGCCTTACAAAGCAGATCAACACTTAAGTGGAATAATAATTAACAAATGATAAACAAAGGGGGAGATATGAGTATTAATGTAGGTGGAGGTGAACTAAAAGAATTAAAACCAAGAATATTGGTTATGGGTATCGGGGGAGCAGGTGGAAATGCAATAAATTCCATGATCGAGTCTGGAATGCAAGGAGTAGAATTTGTTGCTGTTAACACCGATGCACAAGACCTAAGAGTCAATAAAGCAGATGCAAAAATTCAAATTGGTATGAATTTAACAAAAGGACTTGGTGCTGGCGCAAAAAATGATATCGGCCAAGCTGCAGCAGATGAGTCTTTAAATGAAATTGTAAGCTTCATTCAAGGAAGTAATATGATTTTCATAACCTCTGGAATGGGTGGTGGAACTGGAACAGGTGCTTCTCATATAATTGCTCGAGCAGCTAAAGAATTAAATATACTTACCGTAGGCGTTACAACTCTTCCGTTTTCATATGAGGGTCCAAAAAGAATGAGAAGAGCAGTAGCGGGACTAGAAGAATTAAAAAAACACCTAGACACTGTTATAGTTGTACCAAATCAAAATCTTTTCAAAATAGCTAACGAAGGCACAACACTTAAACAAGCATTTACTTTATCTAATGATGTTCTTAAACATGGAGTTCAGAGCGTTACAGATTTAATGGTGAGACCGGGTATGGTAAACTTAGATTTTGCTGATGTTGAAACTGTTATGAGTTCGATGGGTAAAGCAATGATGGGTACAGGAGAAGCTGAGGGAGAAAATAGAGCAAATGTTGCGACGGACATGGCATTAAACAACCCTCTTATTGATGAGTATTCATTAAAAGGTGCCAAAGGTCTTTTAGTAAATATTACTGGAGGTGACGATATTACTTTATTTGAAGTAGATCAGTCAGTTAATAAAATCAGAGCTGAAGTTGACCCCGAAGCTGAATTGATTTTCGGCGCAATACAGGATGAGAATCTCAGTGGTAAAATGAGAGTTTCAATAGTTGCAACATCTTTAGATGGGCATAGACCTGAGTCAAAAACTGTTTTGAATATGGTAAATAGAATTCAGAATAGGAATCCAGGATATTCTGATAATATATTCAGAAACCCTAACATTGAACAAAACCCTATTAGTTCAATCGAAGGTGCTACAGCCTTACAACTAAATGAACAATTAGAAATCGATACAAATCAACATAATACTAATAAGCCAGTATTAGAAAAAAATACTACTGAGAATGAAAAAACAGATCAAGATTTAACTTCTCAAGGTATTTCAATTGAAAATGCCTCATATATAGAAAACAATATCGATATTGATAAACAAACAATCAATTCAGTAAATGATGAGGAACATACTCCTAAATTATTTTCTGAAGGGAACAATCATAATATTGATGAGAAAGAAGATCAAAACGATAAATTATTTGATCAAAGTTCTGAAGATGACGAAGAGTTTGAGATACCAGCTTTTCTAAGAAAACAAAAATTTTAATGGAAATTTTGATTACTCTTGATGAAATTACCCCACACATCACTGGAAGAAAAACATTTTCCAGTGATGTTAAACGAGGTAATTGAACTTTGCAATCCTCAAAACGGTAGTGTTTTTATGGATTGTACTTTTGGGGCAGGTGGCTACTCAAAAGAGTTTTTAAAATTTCAAAATACTAGTGTAGTAGCTTTAGATAGAGACAAGCAAGCTGCAAAACTGGCAAATCATTTAGAAGGTAAATTTAAGTCACGATTTATTTTTTATAACAAAAAATTTAGCAATATAGATACTTCAAAAACAAACAAGTTTGATGCAGTAATATTTGATTTGGGTTTATCATCGATTCAATTAGATGATTTAACCAGAGGATTTTCTTTTAAATCTAAAAATAAATTAAATATGAGTATGGGGCAAACATCTATTACTGCCAAAGAAGTGTTAAATACGTATAGTAATAAAGATTTAAAAGACATTATAAAAATTTTAGGGGAAGAGAAAGACGCCTCTAGAATTGCAAATAATATTGTAAGCCAAAGAGATATACAAGAACTAAAAAATACTGATGAATTAGTTGCGATTATCAAAAGGTCGAAAAGAAAAAATTACAAAAAAAGAATCGATGAAAGTACGAAAACTTTTCAAGCTATTCGCATTTTTGTTAATCAAGAAATTTCAGAATTGATTGAAGGAATAATTAATGCTACAAAAATACTAAAACCAGGTGGCAAATTAGTTGTTATTAGTTTTCATTCAATAGAAGATAAAATAGTTAAATATTATTTTAAAAATTTTTCAAAAAATCAATCAAGAGCTAACAAATATTTACCAGAAGAAAATATTAATTTATCACTATTTGAAACTTATAAAAATAAAACAATTACAGCCTCAAATTCAGAAATAAAAAAAAACCCAAGATCAAGATCAGCAAAACTAAGATTTGCCATTAGAAGTAAAAATACTTTTCAAGATCCTAAAGAATTAAGAAAAAAATTTAAATATTTAACCGACTTGGAGAATAGAATTGCCTAGCACAAAATTAATTATCTCAATCGTAATTTTTTCACTTTTATTATTTTGCACTTCAATTATAAAAAATAAAACAAGAGTAATTGAAAAAAAAATAATATCATACGAAAGAAAGAACGCATATTTGAAAAAAGAGCTGTATGAGAGTCAGCTCGACTTTTATTATTTAACATCACCAAAAATAATTCAAGAGAAGCTATCTTTTTTGACGGATGAGGAATATAACTATATTAACATTTCAAAGATTTATCTTAATCTAAACAATTTTTACAAAGACTTAAATAAAATCTCAAAAAAATAATTTATGGTGAGAAAAAAGAAAAAAAAAAATATTAGCACAAATCAACAGAGCTTCTTTTTCGAAGATTATCTAAACACAAACCAAAAATATGATAAAGAAAAAAAAATAGTAATTAATGAAGATAGAATATATCTACTTTTTTTTTCTTTTTTTTCACTTGTTTTAATTTTCACATTGAAATTAATTTTTATATCTTTGCAGGAATCCAACTATAATGAAGTTGTAAATAATAAATATATCTTCAATCCGATTAGAAATGATATCTTAGATAGAAATGGAGTTTTATTATCAAGAAACATTATTGCTCATCATGCAGCAATTAAACCTTCTTTAATTAAAGATAAAAAAAAATTTACACTTAAAATCAAGTTAGCATTTCCAGATATAGACGGTAAAAAATTGATTAATGATTTAAATAATAAAAAATATTTTTATTTAAAAAAAAGACTTACAGATATTGAAAAGGAAAAATTGTGGAAACTTGGAGAAAAAGGTTTAATTTTTGAACCTTTTCAAACTAGAGTTTATCCTCAAGCAGATCTTTATAGTCATATAATTGGTCAAACCGACTATGACAATTATGGTATTTCTGGAGTAGAGAATTATTATGATAAATATTTAAGGAACCAAAACAACTTAAAAAAACCATTAATCTTATCATTAGATACAAATATTCAATACATTGTAAAAAAAGAACTTGAAGAGGCATTAAATGTTTTTCAGGCGTTAGGCGCGGCTGCTCTGGTTATGGACTCTGTAAATGGAGAAGTTTTGTCATTAGTTTCACTTCCTGATTTTAATATTAACAAAAGAGAAAATGTAAGTGATAAAGTGTACATGAATAAGATTACCAAAGGCGTTTTTGAATTGGGATCTATTTTCAAAACTTTTACTGTAGCTTTAGCTTTAGAAGAAAATGTAGTCGAGTCAAAAACATTAATTAAAAATATAAAAAATAATATTAAATGTTCTATTCACAAAATTTCTGATATTAAAAAATTTCCTGAAACTATGACAGTAGAGGATATATTAATACAATCTTCAAATATCGGAACTGTAAACATAGCAAAAAAAATTGGGGAAGAAAAATTTAAAAATTTTTTAAATGAATTAAATCTTTTAAATAGCCCTAAATTCGAACTAGACGAAGTTGGAAGTCCAATACCATTTAATTGGAATAAATGTAAATTAGAGACTGTTTCTTTCGGTCATGGTATCACAACAACACCACTTCAAGCTGCATCAGCTTATGCAAGCTTAATTAACGGCGGAAAATTAATAATGCCAACATTAGAAAAAGATAAAAACAATGACAAAAATTTTAAGAAGATAATATCAGTAGAAACTAGCGAAAAATTAAGAAAAATTTTAAGAAAGGTGGTTACTGATGAAAAGGGCACAGCCAGTTTAGCAAATATTTATGGATATAATGTTTCTGGTAAAACGGGAACATCACAATATTACGATGACAAAAATAAAAATATAAATACTTTTATATCTTTTTTTACGGCATCTAATAAAAGTTATATTCTTTTAGTAATGCTTGATAACCCTCAGGTAGCTAAAAACCTTATGTATAATTATAGAGGTATAAAAATGAAGGGAACAAGAAATGAAGCTGGATGGAATGCTGTTTATTCAGCAGGCAAAATTATAGAAAAAATTGGACCTATTTTAGCCATAAATAACAAAGAAATTCCTAATCAACATGTTGTTAAAAAAACTAATTAATAATTGTCCAAAAAAACTTTCACATATTAAGGTTAAAGGATTGTGCTCTGATACTAGAAAATTAAAAAAAGGGGAAATATTTTTTGCATTAAAAGGATCACAAAGTAATGGAGAAAAATTTATTAATGATGCTCTTAAAAAAGGCGCATGTGTAATAATAACGTCTAAAGATACCACAAAAAATTTAAAGGTTATTAGAGTAAAAAACGTTAGAGAATATTTAGGTGAAATTTGCTCTAAATTTTACAGGAAAAAACCAAAGAATATTATTGCAGTAACAGGAACTAACGGAAAAAGTTCTGTTGCTGATTTTTTTCATCAATTTTTTACTTTAAATGGTTTACCAGTTGCAACTATTGGTACTCTTGGAATAAAAACAAAAAATACAAAAAAAAGTAATCTCACAAGTCCTGATGTAATTACTATGCATAAAGAGCTTTCAATTTTAAAAGAAAAAAAAATAGAAAATGTTTTGCTCGAAGCCTCTAGCCATGGCTTAGATCAAGGTAGGGTAGACGGAATTAATTTTAAAGCGGGGATTTTTACTAATTTTAGTCAAGATCACATGGATTATCATAAATCTATGAAGAATTATTTAAATGCTAAATTGATACTCTTTAAAAAATTATTAAAAAAAAATAGTTATGTTATTTTAGACAAAACAACACCAGTTTATAAAATAATAAAGAGAATTTCTAAAAAAAGAAAATTAAAAGTAGTTTTCACGAATTCTTTAATAGATAATTATGATATTTCAAACTTTAAACTTATTGGAAAATTTCAAGTAAAAAATTTACTTATGGCAATTAAAGCATGTGAAATTTTAGGGCTAAGCAAAAAAAAGATTTCAAAAAGTTTATCAAAATTAAAAAATATTAAAGGAAGATTAGAGTTAGTAAAAAAATTTCCTGATCAAACAAGAGTTTTTATCGATTTTGCACATACTCCTGATGCAATTAGTACTGCGATTAATTCTTTAAAAACTCATTATAAAAAAAATGTAACAGTTGTTTTCGGCTGTGGAGGAGAGAGAGATAAAGTTAAAAGAAGAAAAATGGGAAAAATTGTAAATAAACTTTGTAATAAAATTTATATTACTGACGATAATCCAAGGAGGGAAAAGCCGGAAATCATAAGAAAAGCAATAACCAAACATATTGATAAAAAAAAGGTGTTTGAAATTGGCAATAGAGCCAATGCTATACGAACAGCTATTAAACAATCTTCCCCAGATGAGCTAGTTTTGATTGCAGGGAAAGGCCATGAAAACTTTCAAGATTATGGCTGGAAAAAATATAAAATCTCTGATTTTGAAATTGTTAGAAATTTAAGAATAAAAAAAAATTCATCAAAAATAAAAATTAATTTAAAAAAAAATAATTTTTTAATTAAAAAAATTAATAATATTAAAGGAGATCAAATTAACTTCACTGGCGTTTCTATTGACTCAAAAACAGTGAAAAAAGGAAATCTGTTTGTAGCAATTAGAGGAAAATTCAAGGACGGACATAATTTTGTTAAAGAAGCTATTTCAAAAGGAGCTTCATATTGTGTGGTTTCAAAAAAAATAGACAATATTCTACAAAGCAAATTTATAAAGGTCGCTAATACTTATAATTTTTTAAATCAACTCGCTTTTTTGAAGAGAATTTACACAAATGGGTCAGTTGTTGCGGTTACTGGTAGCTCTGGTAAAACCTCTGTAAAAGATTTGGTAGGAAATTTGTTGGAAAATTACGGTAAAACCTATTATTCACCAAGATCATTTAATAATTCATACGGAGTTCCCCTCAGTCTTTGTAATCTTGAAGAACATCATAGCTATGGCGTTTTTGAAATTGGAATGAGTAGAAGTGGAGAAATCGACAAACTTTCAAAAATTGTTAAACCCAATATAGCTATAATAACAAATGTAGCTGAGGCACATATTGAAAACTTTAAAAATTTAAGTCATATAGCCAAAGCAAAGGCAGAAATAATAAACAATATTTCATCATCTGGTTACTTAATTATTGATAAAGATGGGAAATTTTACAACTATTTTAAGTCTAAAGCTAAAAAAAGAGGGATCAACATTTTATCGATCGGTTATCATAAAAAGTCAAATATCAAAATAATAAAAACAGAAAAGCACAAAAAATACAACATAGCCACAATTAAGTGTTTTAACGAAATCTATAAACTAAAATATAAAAATCAATTAATTAAAAATATATGTTTTGCTATTGCAGTATTAAAAACTTTAAAATTGGATATTAATAAAATCAAAAATAAAATTAAAAATATCGAAGTTTTAGAAGGTAGAGGAAAGGTTTATAAGGTAAAATACAACAACTTAAACTTTAACCTGATTGACGAAAGTTACAACGCTAATCCATTATCAATGAAGCAATCAATTCAAAGTCTCTCGAGCATTAAAAATAAAAACTACAAATACGTCTTACTAGGAGATATGCTCGAGTTAGGAAAAAAATCTGATATTTTACATAAAAAATTATCTCCTATCATAAACAAATCTAATATAAACAAGTTGTTTATACACGGAAATTTTATTATGAATACTTATAAGAATGTAAGAAAAGAAAAAAGAGGTAATGTTCTTCAATACAAATCAGATTTTAAAGATACGCTACTGCCATTTCTAAAAAATAATGATTATTTAATGATTAAAGGCTCCAATGCAACTGGATTGAAAATAATTTCTAAAAATTTAACAAAAGGAAAATTAAATGTTATTTGATTTTTTAACTTCGCTTGTTGATCAATACTCTTTTTTAAATGTTTTTAAATATCTGACTTTTAGAACAGGTCTCTCATTAATGACCTCATTAATAATTGTGTTTTTGATTGGCGGCCCCTTAATAAAATTTTTTTCAAGAATGGATATAACTGGTCCAATCAGACAGGATGGACCTATTGACCATATAATTAAAAAAACTGGAACTCCAACAATGGGGGGAATAATAATTATTATCGGAATGCTGATAAGCACTTTACTTTGGGCAGACTTAAACAATATATACATTTGGACTTTAATTTTCATTTCTATAAGTCTAGGAGCTTTGGGATTTGCAGATGATCTGCTGAAAATTAAGCATAAAAATTCTTCAGGTTTAAATTCAAAACTCAAATTTTTTGGTCAATTTGTTATAGGTTTAATTACGCTACTTATAATAATTAATTTCTCAAATCATGAATATATAAATTTGATTTATTTCCCTTTTTTCAAAAATTTGATTTTAGATCTTGGTATATTGTTTATACCATTTGGTTTATTTGTAATTATAGGCTCCTCAAATGCTGTAAATTTAACAGACGGACTAGACGGTTTAGCAACGGTTCCTATAATGTTAGTGGCTTTATCTTTTACATTTATAAGTTATGTAGTTGGAAACATTATCTTCTCAGAGTATTTACAAATACAATATATTCCTGGAGTAGGTGAAACAGCAATTTTTTGTGGAGCAATTGTAGGATCTTGTTTAGGTTTTCTCTGGTATAACGCACCTCCAGCAAAAATCTTTATGGGAGACACTGGTTCTCTATCATTAGGGGGCTCTTTAGCTGCTGTAGCTATTATTGTAAAACATGAGATAGTTCTTGCAATAATTGGAGGTTTATTTGTACTTGAGACAATTTCAGTAATTATACAAGTAATATCTTTCAAATTAACGGGAAAAAGAGTTTTTATGATGGCTCCTATTCACCATCATTTCGAAAAAAAGGGGTGGGCAGAGTCTACTATAGTAATTAGATTTTGGATCATCGCAATTATTTTAGCTTTGATTGGGCTAGCGACACTAAAATTAAGATAATGCGTGAATTATTTGATTTTAAAAAAAAAAGTTTTGCTGTTTACGGCCTAGGATTAACAGGAAAATCTGTGGTAAGTTTTTTAAAAAAAAATAAAGCACTAAAAATTTACACCTGGGATGACCACTTATTCAAGAGCAATCTCAAACTTAAAAACAAATTTAAAGATAATTTAAATATAGCTGACTATATAGTTATAAGCCCA